>ERZ724515.854-NODE-854-length-12447-cov-4.575694_pt1 | contig 12447 bp, 9 predicted proteins | sample MGYA00376048_ERZ724515 | MGnify/ENA primary metagenome ERZ724515 (study PRJEB28724, sample SAMN07190885) | wastewater metagenome | isolation source: influent of sewage treatment plant in Hong Hong | place: Hong Kong | collected 2016-03-17 ... | reverse complement strand
CTGAATTGCCATCTACCAGACGGAAATAAGCACCTTGGTACAGCGGATGGTGCGGTTTTCCCAACACAAAAGCTGTCGTGGAAACCACTTCACCACCGATGCTGTCAAAGCCTCGAGCCCCCAGATGGGCCATCGTCAAAATGGTGTGACGATCAAGAATACGAGCCCGTAGCGCTTCGTAAGACGACAGGAACATCCAACTTTGCATCGTGATCATTGCCACCATGCCGTTTTGTTTGGCTAGATCTAAATTGCGCTCGATAAAGATCGCGAAGAGATCCGACTTGCTATCTGGGAACTGTTTTTTGGCAAACTCTTTGAGATCGCTATTCATCCCTTTGCCCCCCATATACGGCGGGTTAGCGATCACAGCATCGTAACGTCGAGCCAGCAAGCATGCCTGTTCAACATAAGGCAACAAGGTATGAGCTGCCTCGCGCTGCATCGCATCACCTTCGTTTTGCAATCGCATTAGATCAGCTGCCAATTCAGTCAACTCGCTAGCTTGTTCAACTGGCACATCGATCAGCGAGCCAAAAGTTTTAGCTTGTTCGAAACGCTTGGCTAGGTCTTGCAACAATTGCAAGCGAGCGTCATTACTATCAAGCTCGGCAGGTTTTGCAGCAAACAGATCTTGAATTTCACCTTTATGCCAGTCGGCATTGAGGTTCAGCGCTTGCCAGAGCTTGGTGATATCCAGATCGCGTGTTTCTTGCAATGCATGAATATTGAGATGAATTTCGCGAGTAAACAGACGACGATCATCTTGGCGTGCTCGCATCATCAACGCAAAACCAGCCAATTGTGCAGCGCGGTCATCAATATCTAACCCGAAAATGTTGTGAGTTAAGATCAGTTGTGGAATTTCACGACTACGATAACCACGCTCTTCATAAATGCGATATAACAGGTTATAGGCTTCAATCAGAATATGGCCTGAGCCACAGGCGGGATCAAGCACACTGATGCTTTCAGGTTCAATACTATCGGGCGTGAAGCGAGCATATTCATCCTGCACTTCGATAGCTTGCTCACCGGGAAAAATAAAGTAAGGCATAGCGCGGGGCAGCGCTGAATCAGGATAGGTGTGCATCCAGTAGCGCCCTACTGAATTCTGCACCAGATATTGCACAATCCAGTTTGGAGTAAAGAGTTGAGTGGCTGCCGGAATATCTTCCGATTTAACGACCTTACCGATCACGTCATCTTTCTTGTCACTGATATAAAACTGATAAAGCCAGCCAATCACCTCGACCTGCTGCCAATCGTCTTCTGGTATCTCATCGACCAGTGGTCGCCAGAATGCATCGGTACGAGTCAGGCCGGTTGGTAGTAATAATTCCGTCTCATCATCTATCGCTTCAAATAAAAATGGCATAGCAAGATGCAGACGATGACATTGACCGAGTAGTAACTCGCGCAGCAATGCCTCTTGCTGATTACCGGCTAAGAGCAGGTCTAACAACGCTTTTTTATCTAACCGAACCCCCTCTTCTATCAGTGAGTCGATAACCTCTGGTGCCCGATCTAAAACTTCAAAACCTTGCGGTTGTGTCGAATGAGATAATATTCTGACCCCATGTTCCAGATAAGCATCGTCGCTTTTTAACTCCATAAAACGGATGGCACAGAAACGGTTAAACCAAGTGTAGGCCATCTGCTCTATGAGCTGTGTGAAACCCAGTGCTTCAAATCGGTGCTGTAGACGCTTTAAGCTCGATGCAATTCGGGCTGAATGAGTAAAGCCATTCACTTGTAGCACTTCACCACTAATAACAGGCACTTCACACCCAGCCGCAGTAATACCCAATTCGGCAGCACGGGTAGTGATAGCATGAATGAATGCAGTACGCGCCTTGGGGGCGACTTTTTTTAGATTGGATGTGTTCATGTTTTTCCCGTAATTCTTTTAGATAGCAATAATCGCACTCTTCAGGTGACATCTACCTTCACGGAGTGTGACTACCGCATATTTGCTCAATACCTTGGCAAAGATCAGCACGTAACTGATTAAAGGTCGGCATATCCATGCGATCGAGATCGATTGCGTTCACGACTGGCCAGAGATCGCCACGATGATAATCGGTATTACCCAAATGTTGCCCCAACACCTGCTTCGGAGCCCGTTCTGGAGAACGGTCATTACCAGAAAGCTGCGTTTCCAATAGTGAGCAATGTTGATAGGCATCGGGTTTGCACGAGCAAATCAGCCATGCTTCTGATGTTGGCTGCGGAATCATCGCAATGCCCTGTTTGGCAAAACCGCTGGCACGAAAACCTTCGTTAACAGCTTGAACTAGTTCTTGGGGGTTATGTGGTTCGCTATTAGTGCCATCGGTATCGTGAAAATAAATGGCCAATTGAGCAGTGGTTTGTGAGTCGGTCTGTTGAGCTAATTGCCCCAACACGGCAGCACGTTTGCTATGAATGAGATAGCCAGATTTAGTTTTTTTGCTGGGTAATTTAGTAGCACTGCTTTTTACCAGCGATTTCATCTGTGCCGGTGCAACCAATACGGAAGGAATAGCATGTTCATTTTCTTCGTTGAAGCTCGCTGCGTTCCAATCTGGTAAATGCCGCAATAACAAACGATGCGCCAATCGCAGCATAGGCCCAACTTCCAGATCATCATCACAGGCAAAAGCCTGCGCGTTGCGGCTACGCCCCATATCTGTGGGGCCTTCACCAAATACCAGTAGAGTTTGCAACATGTTCACGCCCCCATATTAGCGGCGATGGAGTGCATCCGTTCGGCTGATTCAGCAACACGTTGCAGCGACAAATCAAGCATCGACTCTCCGGGAGAGAGGCATTCCAGACGTTCTGCTGCTATCGGCACATCAAAGAAACGCACGGCTCGGCTAACGCCGTCAGGGCGTTTATAAATCAACACCACACTGCTTCGTGCGATCTCATCTTCAAGATAATTCAGCACTAAGGGGCTATGCGTGGTAACAAGCAGTTGCTTGGGCGAATGCACCAGTGCATCGACTAATGCTTCGGTGATTTCGGGGTTTACACCGTTTTCAATTTCATCAAACAGCACAAACTCATAGGGGCTAAATTGTTGGGCCAATATAGCCAGTAACCGCAACATGCCATCGTTGATATGGCGAGCTTCGGTGACTAGATCTTCAGGGAAAAGCCCCTGCTGCCCTTCGATTATGTCTGACTGGTAACTTTCATGCAGCTCCAGCTTTATTGCACCGCCCCGTAAAACGCTGGTATGGATCTTCGTCACTTGTGGGTAGTAGCGTTTCAACGCCATCAATAATTGTTCGCGCTCAATAGGCTTTAATTGATGAATAAAGGCACCCAACTGTTGACCACTACCGCCAATATCATCGGCCAGATCTGATAACCGAGTTTTGCGGCGTAATTGTTCCGGCGAAAGCAGATCTAAAGAGCGGATAGCTTGAATACTGTCTCGCAGCTTGCGAAGCAACGCTGACAATTGATTATCTTTCAACTGAGAGAGCAAAGAGCCCATGTAATTAAAAGGAATATCATTCCACTGAGCAGGGCCAGAACCATCCGGGCTATGCCAGTATTTTCCTTTATTCAGCTCATAGAACGTACCATCTAAACGTAAGCTACCATCAGCCAACCAAGATCCATCCGCGCGTAAGTTAACAACTTTGGCTACTTCACGAGTACAAGCCAGTCGAGTTCGATTAAAGGTGCCTTCCCAGCTGACTAAACGCCCATCAACTTCAAGCTCAATGGCCAGTTCAATGTTCGATTTTTTACCCAAACGGCTAATGAGATCAGCTGGCACCCAGCCTCGAGCATGCAACCATTTGTCTACTTCCCCACTCATCACATGAGAAGCAAAGTCGAGCGCTTGTAGCAAGGTAGTTTTGCCTGCGCCGTTAAGCCCAATCAAACAATTGAAATGAGATAACGGCAAATCAAAATTCACCAGCGACTTAAAGTTGTCGATATAGAAACGCGTCAGCATGGCATGGTTCCTTTAATCACTTGATTCGCACTCGTTTACCCTGCCCTACCGCTTGTTGCAAACGAGAACGCAGCTTGGCCAGATAGTGCTCAATATCTTGCTCTGATTCGATAAATGCGCCAGCCACATCGAGTAGTTCCGTAGGCGATACTATCTCGATCGGTTTGTGCTTAGGTTGGCGAACAGGCGCAGATACAGGCCCATTATCAGGTACTGGCTCTTTTATCTGCCCTATAGACGGCCCAGCAGGAACCGGCTGTGGTTTGCTCTTGCTCTGCTCTTCGCATTGTTTGATGTAGCTATTAATCAGCTCAATCGCATTGTCTTCAGCATCCGCAGCATCTTGCTGAAGGCTCACCATTTCATGCAAAGAGTGGCTATGATCAAGACGCTCTTTAAGAATGACAAACGGGCGCATGGCCTTGTTCTGCCAGTCAGCCGGTAAGTCTGCAATTTGTGGTTCGATACCGTTATAAAGGGCGTTTATCGCCAACAGTACTTCTGCTTTCTTAGTCTCAATAAGCTGCTGATTGATAATTTTAATTTGATCAATCAGTGCACCTACTTCACGCAAGCGACCGTAAGGACGAGGATCGTTATAAATTGCCTCGAGTGTATTCAGTGCTTCTGCGGCTTTAATATCTTGCTCAAGCGCATGGCGGTTAATCTTGAATTGCTCGATTAAGGCTCTTCGCAATTGTTGCCATGTCTCAAATTGACGAGTAAAGAACTCATCAACTTCTTCAAAATCTTCAGCAAAATCGCGTAGGTCATTACTATTTTTCTGGAAAGACTCAAGCAATGCATAGCTGTTGCTGCGCTGCTCCAGTAGTTCGGCCACTAAACGAACGCCGGTCGCACGTACATTTTCCCCAGGACAAGGACCAGACTTAGCTTTGAATTCAAAATCGCGTAATAACTGCTGCCAGTTTTCCAACGCGGTAATCAACTGACTCGCTAATGTTTTTTCACTGCTGTCGAAATTCTTCTGGAAAAGTTCCTTGGCCAACTTAGCCGCTTTAATGACCTGCTGTTCGCTATGCTGGCGAACACGACGAATACGAAGCTGTGTTTGATTACGCACCGAGATGAAGTGATCATAACTGCGTTTTAGCGGTAAATCGCCACTCGGTGTCGATAATGCCGCCTTCCCCTGTAATACCAAATGAGCGACTTGCAGCATGACTTCATCCCGATTCCAACCAAATGGGCGAGCACTGAAGCGTTCAAGTAATTCCTTTAGATATACCGGTTTATTAGCCTCATCAGCTACGTTTAAAAACAGTTCTATTTCCTGCTTTGCAACGATATTAGGGTCTTGATCATTCAACCCAATATTAAGTTGAGCCAAGTCATCAGCCATAATGACCGCTTTCAACTCTTGCTGTGGCGAACTGCCTGAGCTTTTGAGCAAAGTCAGTTTCTGGAATGAATTCTCGATAACGTAGGCAAAAGCATCATCCATCATGTTGATGACGCTAGTCGATTTAGTTTCTAGCTGGTTACCTAACGCATAGATTTCTGACTGCTTGGCAAGCTCATCAAACATGGCTCTCATTCTTTTACTACGAGCCGAATTTTCTATGGCTTTTTCTGTCAGCAGTTTTTCCTGCTCTGGTCGTTGACCTCGGATATTGCTGAGGAATTTGTCAGTCTTCAACCATGTATCAAATTCATCCCACACTCGTTTGTCACTAGGTAATCGTAACAAAACACATCCCTGCCCTTCCTGACTGAGTGCCTTGCACGCGTTGTCGTTGTAGGAGGTAAAATTGGCATCGAGCGGAGAAATAACTTTGAGTATCAGATCGGTTTGCAAGCTACCATCCATCGGGTGCCCGTTACAGAAACGGCTCAATGGGTAATCTTGACGGTTAGCCGGGTAACGATACTGACGACGCCCTCCCAGAATTTCTTCAAAAATTAACCGAGATAATTGGCGATTCTCTTCCGTCGCTTCCAGTTGCGTATGTTTAATTTCCTGCTCTATCTCTTTTTCTTCATTTGTCAGAAAAACGTATTGATCGCCATTACGAGTGATGAGCAATTGATTTTCTAAGCGATTAAGGCTGGCTTCAATCTTGCGACGCAGTTCGATTTTATCGGTATCGATTTCATCAATGGAGAGCGTCACTAAATTATCCAGTGTCGACTTAACCAAATCGACATAGCGGATCAGAAACAAGGTTTTGAGAATATTTACATCGTAAGGATCTAAGCTCTGCTTTTCTGCCGCCTGCTCGAAGATTCGTTTAACATTCGTATCAAGGAACGACTCTATGGCTGGATAAAACGCATAAAATGGCACTAACACGCCAAGCGGTTTATCCATGTTCTGCCTAGCTGCATTTTGGAATGCATCCAACAACGAACGCTCACCTCGAGATAGGTGCTTGCCCGTTGCGCCTACTTTTCGGATAGCCTCGAAAACCTTCTGCACCAACAGGTATTGATATGGAATAAATGGGTAATGATCGACAAATTCTACATTGTCAGCATAGTTGGCTAATTCAGCCGTTGTACTCGCATCAAATGCGAGCTGATTACGCAAAATATCGCCCTTATGTGCAAACAGATCAGCCAGCTCATTTTTAGCCTGCTCACTCTTTTCGAGCAGACGTTTCTGGATCACTTCATTGGTATTGGATGAAGATAGTGATATCCGAGTATAAAAACGGCCTTGTATTTTAGAGAAATCCTGCCCTTTCTTAGCACTTAAGTCGCCCAACACCGCATCGATGTCTTCTTGTGAGGTCACAATAACCCAAGCTCGGCCACCGCAAGCGGTGCCAAGGTTCTCAGTGATAGTCTGTAACTTGAGCATCATCTGGGTGTTATTACCAATGAATTGACCAACTTCATCCACCAAGAAAACGATCCGTTTATCACCACTACGATCCAGAAACTCTCTCACCCATTTACAAAAATTAGTGATATCAAGAGTGAACATAGATTCGAGATTTTCCATGCTCTGCAAGGATGATTCTGCCGATTGGCCGGTAGCATAAGACCAAGCCTGAGCCATCTCATCACGGCAGAAACCATAAGCATCTCGCTCATCAACCCATGAGGCACCTTTCAGTTCAGCAAACTTATCCTGAAAGGCTTGATATTGTCCTCGAGCTTCAAGCTCACGCTCGAGATGAGCGATATGCGGATGATCGGCGCTATAGCCCATACGCTCATTGAACACTCGCAAAAAGACTTTCAGGATCGCGTCTTCTTTGTCCTCAGTATCGGCACGACTGTCGATATTGAACAAGATGACTTCCGTGCTGCGGTTTACTGCCGCATGGATATCACTAAACAACAGGCTGTCATTGATTTTGTCGCGAAAAAATTCTATTGCGGGCTTAGTTTGGCCATTAAATTCAGCCTGATAGTTGCTTAGTAAATAAGACAGTATCTTGATGAAATGCGACTTACCAGAGCCAAAATAACCTGATACCCAAATACCAATCCGGCCAGCAAACGTGAGGTCATCAGGTGAAGTAATAGCAGGTAGATAAGTTTCGAAGAAATGGCGAAAATGTCGATCAAGCTCTTTGGTTACTACATATTCATCCAGCTCAGACCAGATAATAGGTTTATCTAATTGCTCTGCCTTGACGACACCATTGATGTTTCGATCCAGTGACTTTGTAAACAGTTCTTTTATTTGCATTGTTATGTCCCGGTTTCTTAATTTAATTAACTTCCTGTTCGATCAACTCAGCAACATTTCGAAGGCTAATTATGAGTATCAAACTTACGTTTATACGGTACTAACTGAAACGCGCGATAGTAATTCGCTGGTGAAACTTCCGCAGTGTCGAGATCAAAAGGATAAAGCTCCAGACCGTTATAACGCCCCGGATAAAACAACACCAAAGGTGTTTCGCCAACATGCGCATGCAGAGCATTAAGTAAGCTATGGCCACGCAGCAGTGGCCAGCACTGCCCCAGACCAGATAGAAGAACAAACTCCTGATCTTTTAAATTCATCTTCTTTACCAGATGTTTAGCCACTTTTCCTTGCTCTAAGGGGCCTTTGAGCGCTTTAGCTAACTCATCTGTTCCTTTTTTCTTTTCTAGTTCGAATGCTTTATCGAGTAATTTTCTCTCGTTCAACATATCGACGAGTTCTTCAAACAAATTCAGATGCACAAAACGTCGTCCCAGTTTTGCCATCTTACTAACCGTCATGGTCAGATATTCTCTGACCATCAGTTCATATTGCGGTGGGTAATCGAAAATGTAGAAACCAATCTCGTTGCCTAGACCTCTATTATTCAGAAAATCAAGGCTATCAAGCCGTTCTCTAATGGCATCAAGACGAACCGCTAACTCTTGTTGGGTACTCATCTTGCCGCTTCCATTGCTTCATAGGCTTTAGAACAGTTCAGACGAACAGACCACTCTCTAATTTCAGGCAATATATAAATATTTTTGAGTCGCTTATTACGCGCCGATTCCAGATAGCCAACATCCACTAGAACTTTAAACACGTTAGAACCCATTTTTTGTACCGAACTCTCAGAGTACTGATCAAGACCTGTGATAACTCGCTGGCGAGAAGAAAAAAAATCAGCCCAGTCATCATTACGCATAGCCTCTCGATACATGCGCCGAGCATCAGCTACTTCGGTTAACATGAAATCCATCAATACGGGAGATTGGCATAAAATAGCTAACATAAGCATTTGCTTCGCCAGATCATCGGGCGCATTGAGTAAATCAGATAAAAAGTCATCTGGCATCGATTCCAGACGCTTCCTTGCTGTAGCAGCCATTCGTTTGGCACTGTGCGTTGAATTTTTTTGCAGCAGATTTTCTTCTACTATCGCGTGTTCCCACGCTTTGTCATCTGGATGCTGGAGCAACAATTGCGCGATAAGCCGACTATCTCGCAACATAATGCTGCCGCCGATGATGTCACCTAGATAGTTTTTTGCGGTCATATTGCTCAATTACCTGAATAAATTAATCAATATTTATCATACTCGAAACCATTGAATAACCGAAGGTTAGAGTGTTTATTCGAACCAATAGATGAGAGCTTGCTTATGAAATTGTTGTATTATCGTTCGATCAATCTAGCACTTAAGCATCCGTCGTTTTTCATGCATTACAGAAATACTAGATTATTGATGAGATGAGGGTGTTGGAACTTGACTCTGTTTGTCGAGATAGCGTTTTCGTTGTGTTATATAGAAGCTAATGGACGTATTACTGAATCAATTAGCTTCATTTTAGCTAACTATTATATATTGAAAATACCGGTAAATTAGCCTCACATCCATTTGGCTGTGTAAGCATATCTGTGCTCTCAATTTCACCAGAGCTATCAAATTCCGAACATCTAGCAGCCACTCTCCACTGAAAAGAACCATGCTCACTATGAGCTTGGTATGTCTCAATCATGACAACACTCCCAGACTCATCAAAAACCTCTTGATTAGAACATGCTATATGGTCAAGACCATATAAATTTCCACCAAATGAATATTGAACAGGATACCCATCCCATTGAATTCCCCAAGCCATATGTAACTCCTTCGTTAGTTAACAATGGATTACATTGGGTCTTTATTTATGGTTTTCAATAGAATGAAATGATTAATATCCCCATTACTACACTACCGTAAGCAACTCTTTCCAGTTTGTCGTGTACGCTAGTGACAAATGCCCGCGCTCCATCGACCACGCTTTCGCAATCCCTTCTCTTGCTAACCAGATCTTACCTTTCCCCTGTGATTAATTTTATCTAACACCTGCATTCAGTCAAAATGAAATACTTAGTCAAGCGGCTACTGCTGTGCTCTCGCAAGCTAATTCATCGGGCTCCATGGCGTTAGATTTGTTAAAAAACAGCTCAGAATAAAAAAAGAGCGTTCCAACAGCAAAGGGCTTTCGCCCCTTGCTATCCCCGCAGCAAAAATCATGGCTTACAATTGTTTCTTGGCATCGACCATCTTTTTGATCTCTATCCCCAACTGAATAGAACCGATGATAACGGGCAAGTATTTATTGGCGGTCTCTGCTTGTTGTTGCCATTTTGGGTGCTGCGCCAACACATCCACTGCGGATGTCAGAATTTTCTTGATCGTCATTTTAATGATTTCCTCTTCGTGTTCGTTCCTGCCACTACGGTGTGTTTTGGGGTTTAAATCACCTTTAATACACCACGCAACAAACTGTTCATCTGAAGAAAACGGATGTTCTGTCATCTGACTCATTTGCCCAAATGCTCTGTCTAAACTTTCCGGCCTCGCATACGGGCGGAACGGATAATTGCGGATAAAGCATCCTTTCTGCTGACAAAAATGGTCCATATTTTCAACAAGAATTGAACGAGTGCCTTTGCTATCAAAATAAATAACATTGCCTTCTCCTGCGTAAATACCGTGTTGTGGAACATCACCCTGATAGGTAATGATGTGGTCTGCGATCTCCATGAGATAGCCTCCTGATTGCGGCATAAAAGCCCCTACAGGGCTGCCTGATATGTTGAATGGTTTATTGTGTTCGAGTGCCCAGCTTTTCAGTCAGCTTGGTTGAACGGGTTTGCGTGCGGGTGTTAGTTGTCAGGGGCTGTTGTATCGGTTGGGTTGTCTCAGTGGGCGATTCTTCAGGATAGAACTCTTCCATGACCAGCGGTATTTCTTCCTCCGAGTCTTCGAACTGGCCGTTTTGCAGCAATTGTCGGGCGGTGTGCTCCAGCTCAATCATGCCTAAACCCGCTTCTAAATCGGATCCAGCAGCATCTTTGGCTTGGCTGATGGTAGTGGCAAGTTCAGCACCATCACGCAAAGTCAGGTCCACGTAATACACGGGTGTTTGATACGACAGTGTGGTGGTCTTGGCGCGAAGCTTGAGCAGTAAGGGCAGATAACGCGTATTACCGCCGCTCAATGCCTGAAAGTATTGCAGACGGGCAGCTAAGGTTCGCACCGAGTTATAACCGGTCGTGCGGAAGATGAAACTGCCTAACTCATCACCTTGACCATCAACCTGCACATTCAATCGGCCATACAGCTTGCAGCCATGTTCTCGCGCATACGGACAAAACTGCGGGCCTGCACAAGGCTGTTCTTCTGTGCCACCGGCTGCACTCACTCGTCTGGCTTTTTCACCATCGCCAACACACAGCGGTCGTCCGGTTTGTCGGTCAAACGCGCTGTATTCCGCACGCAGATTTAAGTCGGTGTCGTTAAACAGCATCCGAACCGGTATCGCGCGAATTTTCTGATTTGGCGCGGCTTCTGAGAGTTTTTGATGCAGCGGGTGCAGTAACCATTCCCCCTTGTTTTTGATTTGTGTGGTTAAGGTAAAACTATCGTCTTTCTCCGGTAGCCATTTATCGTTCTTACACACTAAACGGCCAATCGAGATACGCCCGATGACAGGCGGAGTAATTGCCAGTCCTTTAATCATACGGACTCCTAATATGGGTTAATGAGAAGGATGTGCGGTGGTTTGAATGGTAAAGCGGCGAGAGCCCGGAACTGGTTTGCAGTATTGTTGGATCAACTCAGGGTGTTCCTGACTGATTTTATCGACATCTGCCACTAACCGGTCTTTGGCTTTGCGCCAAGTGACTTTGCCTTGTTGGAATAACGCCGCCGTACAGGTGCCTAACACCACTTGAATGCGTTGTTTGATTTCAGACTCTTTGCGCTCAGTGACTTCCTTCTGTTCACGTAAATCGAGTAATTCGGCAAACAGTTGGTTGTATTCCGGCGACTCCGATAAATCGAGTGTTTGGCCGTTATCTGCGGGAAACAGAGATAACAGCGCTTTGCCTGCATCATCAGAGCCATCAGGCTCAGGTTGTTGGTTGTCTTGCACACAAGCCCAGAACTGTGACTCCCGCTCGATTAAATCCGCAATCTTGTCATCATCGCGTTCAATGCGATAAATGCGAAAATCCTGCCCACCAATCAACACCGCCACATCAGCCCACGCATGACCGGTCACTGCCAATTGATGTAATACCTGACATTGGTAAGCAATCGGTATCCCATCCTCCCATTGTGGTGCCGAGTGATAACCCGCCGTTTTAATTTCCAATATCCCGCAATCCGCTTTTCCCACCACTTCACGGTCAAGGTTCGCCAGCATAAATGGGTAGTCAGGATGCTGAAGCACCGCATTGACCCGTCGCACACGTCGGCCTGTTCTGGCGGCATACACTTTGGCTAATACCGGCTCTAACACCGTTCCCCAAATCACCGCTTCCTTCTCGGATAAATCCACAGCTGGTTTACGATTGGTTTTCTCAAGCCACAGCGATAACGGGCTTTTATACGGTGATAACCCTACGGCTACCGCTGCATCCGAGGAGCCAATCCCTTGCGCTCTGATTTTTAACCATGCTTCACGGCCTAAATCCGTGGTCGAGGCCAACCGAATGGCTTGGTAATAACGTGCTTTCATAGAAACTCCAGAAATGAAAAACCCCGAGGGCATAACCGCTCGGGGTAACTGAATGACAGGAATGAATG
>ERZ724515.848-NODE-848-length-12478-cov-5.878693_pt1 | contig 12478 bp, 9 predicted proteins | sample MGYA00376048_ERZ724515 | MGnify/ENA primary metagenome ERZ724515 (study PRJEB28724, sample SAMN07190885) | wastewater metagenome | isolation source: influent of sewage treatment plant in Hong Hong | place: Hong Kong | collected 2016-03-17 ... | reverse complement strand
AGCGCAGCCTGGAGCAGGCGAAGAAGGAACTGGCCGAGCAGGAAGCCACCCGCGGCGGCCCGAGCGACCGCACGGCACCCTACCGCGACCGGGTGAGTCAGCACGAGCGCAACATCCAGGCGATCCAGAAGGAGCTGGGCAACCTGAAGTAATCGCGAGTCGTTGATCGGTTGTGAGTAAAGTTTGAGGGGCGCCGAGGCGCCCCTTGCTTTTGCCGAGTACGGGCAAACTACCGACTAACTATTGCTTTTCACCTTGTACCAGGCGGCGTAGAGCGCCGGCAGGAAGAGCAGGGTGAGCGCCGTGGCGACGATCAGGCCGCCCATGATGGCGACTGCCATCGGGCCGAAGAAATCGTTGCGTGACAGCGGGATCATGGCCAGCACGGCAGCGGCGGCGGTCAGTACGATGGGCCGGAAGCGGCGCACGGTCGATTCGACGATGGCTTCCCAGCGGGCCTTGCCGGCGGCGAGATCCTGCTCGATCTGGTCGACCAGGATGACCGAGTTGCGCATGATCATGCCGAACAAGGCGATGGTGCCGAGCAGCGCCATGAAGCCGAATGGCTGGCGGAAAACGAGCAGGAACAGGGCGATGCCGATGATGCCGAGCGGCGCAGTGAGCAGCACCATGATGACGCGCGACACGCTTTGCAACTGGATCATCAGGATGGTGACCACGGCCAGCAGGAAGAGCGGGATGCCCGCCATCACCGAGCCAGAGCCTTTGGCCGATTCCTCGACCGTGCCACCGGTGACGATGCGATAGCCTTCGGGCAGTTTGGCCTGGATGGCGTTGATTTCCGGCTGCAGGCGGTCGACGATGGTCGCCGGCTGCGTCTTGCCGTAAAGGTTGGCGCGCACCGTGATGGTTGGCAGGCGGTCGCGGCGCCAGATCAGGCCGGGTTCGAAGCTGTGCTTGAGACGGCCGACCTGGTTGAGCGGTACGCTCTTGCCGGCGCGGGTCGGGATGGCCAGGTCAGGCAGGGCCGACAGGTGGCCGCGCTCTTCCGGCGCGCCGCGCAGCACGACATCGATGGTTTTCTCGCCTTCGCGGAAACTGCTCACCACGAAGCCGTTCAGCGACATGTTGAGCAGGGCGGCGATGTCCTGGCTGGAAACGCCGAGCAGGCGGGCCTTGTCCTGGTCAATCTCGATCTCGATGCTCTTCGACAGTTCGCTCCAGTCCAGATTGACATTGGAGAGGTCGGGAACCCGGCGCATGACGCTGGCGATCTCGTCGGCCGTCTGGCGCAGGATGGTGCTGTCGGCGCCGGAAACGCGGTATTGCACCGGGTAGCCGACCGGCGGTCCGTTCTCGATGCGGGACACGGCGGCCCGCGCGCCGAGCGCCGCGCTGTCGTACAGGGCGATCAAGCGCTCGCGCAGCGCCTCGCGGGCTTCGATGCTGCGCGCCACGATGACGAACTGGCTGACGTTGCTGGATGGCAGTTGCTGGTCGAGGCCCAGGTAGTAGCGCGGTGTGCCGGAGCCGACGTAGGCAATGTAGTGCTCGAACTGGTCGTGTTCTGCCTGGTCCTTGTCGAGCCAGGCTTCCAGTTCGCGTGTTTCGGCGTCGATGGCGGTGATCGACGCACCCTCCGGCAGGCGCAGTTCGACATTCAGCTCAAGGCGGGTCGAATTCGGGAAGAACTGCTTCTGCACCTTGCCCATGCCGACGATGGACAGCACGAACAGGACCAGCGTGATGCCGATGACCAGCCAGCGCCGGCGCACGCACCAGCTGACCAGTTGCCGGAAGCGAACGTAGAAGGGGGTGCCGTAGACGTCGTGGTCTTCCGCATGGCCCGGGCCGTTCATGCCGATCTTGTCGATCAGCCAGGCGAGGCGCGGCGCTTTCCGGGCCAGGGTGCCGGGTGTCCGGATTGCCCGCGGATCGGGCAGCAGCTTGTAGCCCAGCCAGGGAATGGCGATGACGGCGGCCAGCCATGAAATGAGCAGGGCGACCGCGTTGATCTGGAAGAAGGCGAAGGCGTATTCGCCGGTGGCCGACTTGGCCAGCGCGATGGGGATGAAGCCGGCCACGGTGACCAGCGTGCCGGACAGCATCGGCCCGGCCGTGCTGGTGTAGGCAAAGGACGCGGCGCGGGTGCGCTCCCAGCCTTGCTCCATTTTCACCCACATCATTTCGACGGCGATGATGGCATCGTCGACGAGCAGGCCGAGGGCGAGGATCAGGGCGCCGAGCGATACCTTGTGCAGGCCGACGTTGAGCAGCGACATGCCGAGGAAGGTGGCGGCCAGCACGAGGGGGATGGACAGCGCGACCACCATGCCGGTGCGGATGCCGAGGCTGACGAAGGTGACGAGCAGGACGACCAGTACGGCCTCGGCCAGCGCCTGGACGAAGGCCTGGATCGAGCGCTTGACGGCCGCCGGCTGGCTGGTTGCCTCATGGATGTCGACGCCGACCGGCAGCGCAGCCTGCAGGGTGGCGATACGGCTGTCCAGGTCCTTGCCGAGCTGGATGATGTCGCCGCCCTTGCTCATCGAGACACCGATGGCCAGCGCCGGCTTGCCGCCAAAGCGGACCTGGGTAGCCGGCGGATCGATGGTGCCGCGGCGCACGGTGGCGATGTCGCCAAGGCGGAAGGCCCGGTTGCCGGCCCGGATCAGCGTATTGGCGACCGCCTGCACGCTGTCGAAGGCGCCGCCCGGGCGGATATGGATGCGTTCGCGCTCGGTCTCGAAGAAGCCGCTGCCGACGACCGCGTTCTGCTGGGCCAGCGCCTGCACGATGGCGGCCTGGTCGATGCCCAGCGTCGCCAGCTTGGCGTTGGAGAGTTCGATAAAAATCTTCTCGTCCTGAATGCCGAAAATCTCGACCTTGCCGACGTTGGGTATGCGCAGCAGTTCGTCGCGGATACGCTCGGCCTGGTCCTTCAATTGCGGATAGTCGAAGCCCTCCGCGGTCAGGGCGTACATGTTGCCGAACACATCGCCGAATTCGTCGTTGAAGAACGGCCCCTGGACGCCGGCCGGCAGGGTATGGCGCATGTCGCCGATCTTCTTGCGTACCTGGTAGAAGACCTCGGGCACCGATCCGGGCGGCGTGCTGTCCCGGGCCACGAACAGCACGGTCGATTCACCGGGGCGGGAGTAGCTGGAAACGCGCTCGATATAGGGGGTTTCCTGCAGCTTCTTCTCGATCTTGTCGGTCACCTGCTGTTCCATCTGGTGCGCCGTGGCGCCCGGCCACAGGCTGCGGATGACCATGATCTTGAAGGTGAACGGCGGGTCTTCGGCCTGGCTCAGCCGGCCATAGGCGATCACGCCCATCAGCGCGATGGCGAGCAGGAAGTAGCCGACCAGGGTGCGGTGATGCAGTGTCCAGTCGGACAGGTTGAAGCGCTGGCTCACGGCTTAGCGCTGCCGGGCCGGCGGGGTGGCCGGTTTTGCTTGCACCGCCTGGCCGTCGACCAGGCGGGCGGCGCCGATGACGATGACCGGCTCGCCGCCCTGCAGGCCGGCGGAGAGCGCGGCGCCATCCTCGCGGAAGTGGGCGACGGTGACCGGCCGCGAGGCGACCTTGCCATCCTGAACGATGCGGACGAAAGGCCCTTGGCCGGTATCGAGCACCGCGCTGAGCGGAACCAGCAGGGTGTTGGCGGCGCCTCCGCCCACCTGCACCCGGGCCGTCATGCCGAGGCGAACCTCGGGCGGCGGCGAGAGCAGGCGAACACGGGCGGCGTAGGTCCGGGTTGCCGGGTCGGCGGCCGGCGCCAGTTCGCGCAGCTCGCCGCGCAGCCGCGTGTCAGGGGCGGCCCACAGGCTGACGGTGATTTCCTTGGCGGCCCGGATCTCGGCCAGCCGGCTTTCCGGGATGGCGATGGCGACTTCCTTTTCCTCCGGCCGCGCAATGCGCAGCACCGGCTGGCCTGCGGCCACCACCTGTCCGGCATCGGCCAGCACGGCGGTGACCACGGCTGGCGTGGCGCTGCTCAGCGTGCCGTAGGTGGCCTGGTTGCCGCTGATCTGGTTTTGCGCGCGGGCCTGTTCAAGGCGGGCCTGGGCGCTGTTGAGGGCGTGGTTTTTGGTATCGAAGGCCGCCTGGCTGACGAACTTTTTGGCGAGCAGGCCGGCATAGCGTTCGCGCTCGGCGCGGGCGGTGGCCAGTTCGCTTTCGGCAGCCGCCAGCTGGGCGCGGGCGCTGCTGGCAGCCAGTTGCAGGTCGGTCGGGTCGAGGCTGGCCAGGGGCTGCCCAGCCTTGATTTCGGCGCCGGCATCGACCAGGCGGGCAGCGATCTTGCCGCCAACGCGGAAGGACAGATCGACTTCGTGCCGGGCGCGGATTTCCCCCGTGTAGATGCTGCCCTCGGCGGCGAGTGCTGCAGCCGGCTGGACGAGCACGGCCGGTGTCGGCGGCGGCGGTGCTTCGCCATTGCGGCAGGCACCGAGCAGCGCACTGGTGCCGAGCAGCAGGAGCATGAGGCGGGCGTGTTGGGTAGGCATCGGCGCACAGGGAAATGAATAATCGAAGGATGATAATGAACGTTGGGTCAGTAAGGCAAGTTGTCATCGGAAGGCGGTGGCAACTCGCTACAATATTGGCATGAACGTGACCCATGCCTCCTTCGCCGGCCTTGATCTGCTCGCCTCGGCCGTTTTGCTGATCGACGACGGCCAGTTGATCCGTTACATCAATGCCGCCGGTGAAAACCTGCTGGCGGTGAGCAGCCGTTCGGTGGTCGGCAAGACGCTGGGGTCGGTGTGCACCTGCTCGGCGACCCTGCAGGCTGCGCTCGACAATGGCTTGCACAACAACTGGGGCTACACCGGGCAGAACATCGCCCTGCGCCGCAACGATGGCGAAACGCTGCACATCAATTGCACGGTGACCCCGTTGCGCCCGGAAATCGCGGCCGGCGTGCGCCTGCTGCTCGAGTTGCAGCCCATCGAGCACCACCTGGCCGCCACCCGCGAGGAGCGCCTGATCGAGCAGCAGCAGGCCAACCGCGAGCTGATCCGCAACCTGGCGCACGAGATCAAGAATCCGCTCGGCGGCATCCGCGGCGCGGCCCAGCTGCTCGAACACGAACTGGGCAACCCGTCACTCAAGGAATACACCCAGGTCATCATCAAGGAAGCCGACCGCCTGCAGGACCTGATGCAGCGCCTGCTGACGCCGCACCGGCCGATGCTGCCGGCGACCGTCAATATCCACGAGATCCTCGAACGGGTGCGCAGCCTGCTGACCGCCGAATTCCCCGGTTCGCTGGCCGTGCGCCGCGACTACGACACCAGCCTGCCGGAACTGGTCGGCGACCGCGAGCAGCTGATCCAGGCGGTGCTGAATATCGCCCGCAATGCGGCCCAGGCAATGAACGGCGAGGGCGAGATCGTGCTCAAGACCCGTTCGCTGCGCCAGGTCACGCTGGCCAAGAAGCGTTACCGGCTGGCCATGGAGATCAAGGTTATCGACAACGGGCCGGGCATTCCCGATGACATCCGCGAGCGCATGTTCTATCCGCTGGTATCCGGGCGGGAAGGGGGCAGCGGCCTGGGGCTGACCATCGCCCAGAATTTCATCCAGCACCACCACGGCACCATCGACTGCGCCAGCCGGCCGGGGAGCACGGTATTCACGCTGCGCTTGCCCATCGAGCAGGCTTGATTCGTGCTTATGATCTTGCCATTGCCATGACAAGATGAGTACAGCCGCCATGAAACCTGTCTGGATCGTCGACGACGACCGTTCCATCCGCTGGGTTCTCGAAAAGACCCTGTCCCGCGAGGGCATTCCGTTCAAGAGCTTTGCGTCGGCCAGCGAGGCCATTTCGCAGCTCGAACAGGGCATCGAGCCGCCGCAGGTGCTGATGTCCGATATCCGCATGCCAGGCCAGTCCGGCCTGGAATTGCTGCAGGAAGTGAAGACCCGTTTTCCGTCGGTGCCGGTCATCATCATGACCGCCTATTCCGACCTCGACAGCGCGGTGGCGGCCTTCCAGGGCGGCGCCTTCGAATACCTGCCCAAGCCCTTCGACGTCGACCAGGCGGTCGAGCTGATCCGCCGGGCGATCGACGAATCAATGCACCAAAGCGGTGCGTCGGAAGAAGAGGGGCTGGTGCCGGAGATTCTCGGCCAGGCGCCGGCCATGCAGGAAGTCTTTCGCGCCATCGGCCGTCTCGCCCTGTCGCACGCCACGGTGCTGATCACCGGCGAATCCGGCTCGGGCAAGGAGCTGGTCGCCCGTGCCCTGCACCGGCACAGCCCGCGCGCCGACAAGCCCTTCATCGCCATCAACACGGCGGCGATACCCAAGGATCTGCTCGAATCGGAACTCTTCGGCCACGAACGCGGCGCCTTTACCGGTGCCCAGGCCCAGCGGCGCGGCCGCTTCGAGCAGGCCGAGGGCGGCACGCTGTTTCTCGACGAAATCGGTGACATGCCGTCCGAATTGCAGACCCGCCTGCTGCGCGTACTGTCGGATGGGCATTTCTACCGGGTTGGCGGCCATTCGCCGATCAAGGCCAACGTCCGGGTCATCGCGGCGACGCACCAGAACCTGGAAACGCGCGTCAAGGACGGCCTGTTCCGCGAAGACCTGTTCCACCGCCTCAACGTCATCCGTGTCCGCCTGCCCGCCCTGCGCGAGCGGCGCGAGGACATCCCGCTGCTCACCCGCCATTTCCTGCAGAAGAGCGCCCGCGAACTGGGTGTCGAAACCAAGCGGCTGTCGGAGGCCGCCCTGAAGTATCTGTCGGGTCTCGATTTCCAGGGCAACGTGCGGCAACTGGAAAACCTCTGCCACTGGCTGACCGTGATGGCGCCCGGCCAGCAGGTCGAGATCGGCGACCTGCCGGTCGAACTGCGCGAGGCCAGCCCGGTGGCCCAGGTCACCGACTGGGAGGGGGCGCTGGAGGGCGAGGTCGACCGCCTGCTGGCACGCGGCGTGCCGGACGTGCATGGCGTGCTGGCCCAGGTCTTCGAGCGCATCCTGATCACCCGGGCGCTGGCCCATACCGGCGGCCGCCGTATCGAGGCGGCGCAGGCGCTGGGCATCGGCCGCAACACCATCACGCGCAAGATCGCCGAGCTCGGCATCGACGGCGGCAAGGAGCATGCGGCGGAGTAAAATCTGTCGCATGGCACTGATCGATCCCGTAATGCTCAAGACCCGGCTGGGCGCACTGGCCGGGCGTTTCGACGTCGACGCGCTGGACGAATGCGACTCGACCAACAGCGAACTGATGCGCCGCGCCGAGCGGGGCGCGCCATCCGGCACGGTCATCGTTGCCGACCGGCAGAGCGCCGGACGGGGGCGGCGCGGGCGGAGCTGGCTGTCATCGCCGGAAACCAGCCTGACCTTTTCGCTGTTCTGGCGCTTTCCCGGTAATGCCAGCCGCTTGAGCGGCCTGTCGCTGGCGGTCGGGGTTGGCCTGGCCCGGGCCTTGAACGGCCTGGGCGGCGCCGGTATCCGGCTGAAGTGGCCGAACGATGTGCTGCTGGCCAGGCAAGGCGAGTTTGCCAAGCTGGCCGGCATTCTGATTGAGTTGGCCTCCGACCGGCGCGGTACGCAGGCCATCATCGGCATCGGCCTCAACCTGGCGGCCCCGGCGGAGGCCTTGCCCCAACTGGCAGCCGGCCTGACCGAGGCGGGCATCGTTGCCGACCGCCATCAGGTGCTGGCCGCCATCCTGGCCGAACTGGCGGACGTGCATGATGTCTTCGCTGTCCAGGGTTTCGCCGGTCTGCGCGAGGATTGGCAGCGCTTTCATGCCTGGCAGGACCTGCCCGTGGAGATTCTCGGCGAGGGGGCTGTGGTGCAGGGCGTCTGCCTGGGCGTCGACGCCGATGGCTCCTTGCTGCTCGATACCGCTCATGGCATCGAGCGTATCTTCTCGGGTGATGTCAGCCTGCGGCGCAGCGTAAACGGACCGGCTGAAGGTGAGCCATGATTGTCTGTCTCGATAGCGGCAATACCCGCATCAAGTGGGGCGTGCACGATGGCACGGCCTGGCTGGCGCAGGGGGCGGTGGCACAGGCCGAGGTCGGCAGCCTGGCTGAACTTGTCGAGCGCTGGCCGCAGCCGGACAGGGTGATGCTGGCCAATGTGGCCGGCGACGAGACGGGCCGGCGTATTCGCCAGCATCTCGCCGCGTGGCAGCCGTTGTTCGAGGAGGTCCGCTCCGGCCCCGCGGCGGCAGGGGTAACCAATTTTTACAAATATCCCGAGCGTCTCGGTGTGGATCGCTGGTGCGCCCTGATCGGTGCCCGTTTCCTGTGCCCGTCGGCGGCGGTGGTGGTAATGGCCGGCACGGCGACGACCATCGACACGCTCGATGCCGAGGGCCGTTTCCTTGGCGGCGACATTCTGCCCGGAATCGGCCTGATGCTGCGCTCGCTGGCCCACGGCACGGCCGGGTTGCCCTTTGCCGAGGGGCACTACACCAGCCTGCCGCGGTGCACCGACGATGCCATTGTGTCTGGCGTGATCGAGGCCCAGGCCGGGGCCATCGAGCGGGTACATGCCCGGCTCGCTGCAGCCGGCGGCAACTGCCTGATGTCCGGCGGCTATGCCGAACAGATCGGTCCCCATCTTGTGATCCCATATCGTCTGGCGCAGAATCTTCCGCTTGAGGGATTGAAACAACTCGCATTAGCGGCGCGCTGAGCGATACAGGGGAAAAATGGAGATCATTGCGGTTGCCGATTTGAAGGTCGGCATGTTCGTGGCAGAGCCGGATTGTCCGTGGACGGCCTTGCCCTTCGCGTTCCAGGGCTTTGTCGTCGACTCGTGCGAGCAGGTCGATATCTTTCAGCAGCAATGCCGCTTTGTTTCCATCGACCGCTCGCGTTCCCTGAACGAACACTACGCCCCGCCCAGGCTTGAGCGTGACGCCCCCCTGAAAGGCGGGCTGCCGCTCCGCGCCAATCCATCAGAAGACGCCGGGCAAACAGGAATTTTCTCCTCGGCTGAACTCGAAAAGCGGAAAGTGCGGCGGCGGCGCTTCCTGGATTTCCTGCATTCGCAGGATGACAACGAACAGGCCCGCCAGTTGTCGCATGAGCTGGCCTATGTCGAGCCGCGCTACGATCAATTGACCGATGCGCTGGAGCAGGCATTCGACACCTTCGCCGAGGGCAAGAATGTCGACCTGCTGGCGGTGCGCGAAGGCCTGCATGACATTGCCGGCAGTCTGCAGCGCAATCCCGATGCCGTGATGTGGTTGCTGCGCCTCAAGCAGCGCGACGAATACAGTTTCGACCACGCGATGGACGTTGCGGTGAACATGGTGCTGGTCGGCACCCATATCGGCTGGCGCGACCAGCGCCTGCTCGATCTCGGCCTGACCGGCCTGCTGCAGGATGTCGGCAAGGTCGAACTGCCGGTCGACCTGCTGCGCAAGAAAACGGAACTGACGGCCGAGGAGCGCCTGCTGGTGCGTTCGCATGTGGCCAGTTCGATGGAGATCCTCGTCGCCCAGTCGTCGTTGTCGAGTGATGTGGTGCTCGCCGTCGGCCGTCACCACGAACGCTGGGACGGCACCGGCTATCCGCGCGGGCTGAAATTCGAACAGATCGGCATGGCCGCCGAAATTGCCGGCATTGCCGACTCGTTTTGCGCCATGCAGAAGGACAAGCCCTACCGCAGCGCCCTGGGCCATCAGGAGGCGCTGGAGGAACTGCACAGCCTGCGCGGCAGGATGTTCAACCCGGCCTTGATGGAGCAGTTCGTGCAATGTGTCGGGCTCTATCCGATTGGCACGCTGCTTGAACTGAGTACCGGCGAGGTGGGCGTGGTCATTCAGCAGAACCGCGTCCAGCGTTCCCGGCCGCGGGTCGTCGTGATGCTCGATGGCGACAAGCAGCCGGTGCGCAGCTACCGTGTCGTCGACCTGCGGGAGCCGGCGCATGCCAGCCTGCGGGTGAGCAGGGCGCTGCCCTACAATGCTTACGGACTGGCGGCCCATGACTACTACCTTGGATAGCGACGGTTTCATCGACTACGCAGCATTCGGCGTCGGTGAAGACGATCTGCCGTCGTTGCGTGCCCTGGCCGGCATCTGGCGCTCGGCCGTCGGCGCGACGGCAGCGGCCTTCGGCAGCAGCCACCTGCTCGACGAATTTGTCGACCGGACGAGTGAGTTACCCCTGCGTATCAACGACTTCGGCTGGCAGCGCGAGTGGATGCTGGCCTGGCACAAGCTGAGCGGCCGGGGTTTTTCCCTGGCCGACATGTTCAGTTTCTTCAGCCATGCCACCGCCCGGGCGGAAGCCGACCTGTTCGGCCAGCAGGCGCAGGTCGGGCGCGTTCAGCTGGAACTGTTCGCCATCCTGCGGCGCAGTGTCGTGGCGGCCATCAGCTGTGCCATCGAACTGGGCGAGGAGGTTCGCGAGACCGAAGCCGGCCTGCCCGGCGAGTGGGTGGCCATGCGCACCCTGCGGGAGATGGGCGAAAGCGGTCAGCCAGTAGCCGTGCTCTCGGTTTCCATGGTCAATCGCCAGGCCTTGTCCAACCTGACGGCCAGCGAACTGCACAGCCTGCCGGGGCTGCTTTCCGGTCAGTTAAGCAGCCTGTTGCGCCCACAGGACAAAGCCTTCGTCGGCCACGAGGGCGAGTGGCTGCTGCTGCTCGCCGACGTCACGTCGATGGCCCAGCCGGCACTGGCGGCATCGCACATTCATCGCGTCTTCGACCATCCGGTACGCTTGCTGGGCGGGCGCGGCGTCGCGCTGGAGGCCTCGATCGGCATCGCGATGTTTCCCGATCACGGCAACGCAGCCGACGAGGTCATCCAGGCGGCGCGCCTGGCTCGCGCCAGCCTGCAAACCAGCCGCGAACCCTTTGCCATCTTCGATACCGCAATGCGCCAGGACTGGCAGCACCGCCAGCAATTGTCGGAGGAGCTGCGCGAAGCCTTGCGCAAGGACCATCTGACGCTGTTTCTGCAGCCACAGGTCGATGGCGTCGGCCCATCGTGCTTTGGCGCCGAATTGCTGCTGCGCTGGCAGCGGGCCAATGGCGAATGGGTGCCGCCGCCGGTGATTGTGGACATCATCGAGGAGTACGGCTGGCGGGCCCAATTCACCAACTGGCTGGTGCGTGCCGCCCTTCACCATGCAGCTGAACTGGATGCGGCCGGCATCGCTGTCCGTCTGTCGCTCAACCTGACGGCCGGTGATTTGCTCGACACCGACCTGCCGGAACTGGTCGGCCAGTGCCTGGAATCCTGGCGCCTGCCGGCCGACCGTTTCACCTTTGAACTCACCGAAACGGCCTTGATGCGCGACCGCGAACGCGGGCTGGAAATCATGACCCGTCTGCGCGCCATGGGTATCCGCCTGGCCCTCGACGATTTCGGCACCGGCTATTCGTCCCTGAGCTACCTGGCCACGCTGCCGCTCAACGAGATCAAGATCGACCGCTCCTTCGTTGTGGGCATGTTCTCGTCCATCGACAACCTGCGCATCGTTCGCACCATCGTCGACCTGACCAATGACCTAGGTATGGAGTCGCTGGCCGAAGGTGTCGAGGATGTCGCCCAGCGCGACCAGTTGTTGGCGCTGGGTTGCACCCGGATTCAGGGATATTTGTACGCCAAGCCGATGCCGATGCCCGAATTCATTACCTGGTATCGCGCTTTCCAGGCTTGAACAAACCCCGCCTTGCGGTGACAATCCTTTGTCATTGCGCCCTTTGCGGGAGATTCCATGTTCGATCCGGTCATCAACAGCCTGCCGGCCTTTGCCGGGTATTTCGCGACAGCCATCGGGCTGCTTGCCGTATTTATCCTGCTTTACGTCTTCGTCACGCCATATAACGAAATGGCCCTGATCCGCGAGGGCAATACCGCGGCGGCCATCAGCCTGGGCGGCGCGATGGTCGGCTATGCCCTGCCCATCGCGGTGTCGGTTGCGGTGAGTCATAACATTGGCGTGATGATCGGCTGGGGCGTCGTTGCCTGCATCGTGCAATTGCTGGCCTACATCGTGGCCCGTCTGGCCCTGCCGCAACTGGTTCTGAACATCCCCCAGGGCAAGATCGCCTCGGCGATTTTTCTCGCTTCGCTTTCCCTCGGCATCGGCATCCTCAACGCCGGTTGCATTGCCTGATCACTCAAGGAGACTTTCATGGCGCTGATGGACTTCATCAAGAAACAGTTTATCGACATCCTGCAGTGGACCGAGGATGGCGACGGTACGCTGGCCTGGCGTTTCCCGATGGCGGAAATGGAAATCCAGAACGGGGCCAGTCTGACCGTGCGCGACTCGCAGGTAGCCATGTTCGTCAACGAAGGCACGGTCGCCGACGTTTTCCAGCCCGGCATGTACAAGCTGACGACGCAGACGCTGCCGGTCCTGAATTATTTGAAGAACTGGGACAAGCTGTTCGAATCCCCGTTCAAGAGCGATGTTTACTTCTTCTCGACCCGTACCCAGCTCGACCAGAAGTGGGGCACGCCGAACCCGATCACCATCCGCGACAAGGAATTCGGCATCGTCCGCCTGCGCG
>ERZ724515.845-NODE-845-length-12504-cov-7.080087_pt1 | contig 12504 bp, 19 predicted proteins | sample MGYA00376048_ERZ724515 | MGnify/ENA primary metagenome ERZ724515 (study PRJEB28724, sample SAMN07190885) | wastewater metagenome | isolation source: influent of sewage treatment plant in Hong Hong | place: Hong Kong | collected 2016-03-17 ... | reverse complement strand
ATATCTTTAACAAGGCCTTTAATCATGGATATCCAAGAAATCTTTATCACTCAACTACCTCAACCAGCGGCAAACAAACCGCTCTAAGATTTTCATATTGCTCAACTAATCTTTGCGCTGTTCCGTAGTCATTCCGAATGTCCTCTGCATTCTTTCCAGAAAGCTCGACTCGATCGGCGGGGCTATCAGGTTCGCCGGTACTTTGGGTTTCGGTGGGCACTCCATTGCAACCGGAACTTTTTGCGGCTGTGATGTACATGCGCTTATTGCTAAGCTCAGCAATACGATCATTAAGCTCTTTCTGTTCTTTTTCATAATTACTAATTACTCCCAATAAAATTTGGTCATATTTTTCCTGATTTTCTCTTATTCTTTTGTCATTTTCTTCTTTAATTGCGCTTTGTTTAGCTAAAAACTCTCGCTCCTTGCCTAACCATTCAGCGCGCTCAGAATCCTTCCCTGCGCTGTATACGTAAGCCAGAACGGCAATGGACAAAATTACGGCTAAAGCAATCTTTATCCATAATGATTTCGCTGTTAAAAAACCTTTAATCAATGATAGGTACATGTTTATCCTTTATCAGCCGATCCTGTATATAACTTAACAAGATATCCAAGCAATACCGTTATAGGCGCTTGTATTGCTGTGATCACGGCGGCAACCTCTATCCCAGGTAATGCACTTGCGTGCGCGTACTCAAACGACCAATGGGTGACAGCCCAAACCAGCACGCAACAGAATATAATTAAGCTGCGTCTAAAAAGCCGTTGATTTTTGAATTGCTCGCTTAGCCAAGCCATTCAATCAATATTTTAGCAAATACAGCAACAAACACAACTGCCCCCCCTGCGATGATGGGGAGGCTTTGGCCTTCATGTATCTGACTGTAAATATCCTAAACACCACAAAAGCCTTCGCATTCCATGCCAAAGAGATCAATTTCAAACTGGTTTTCACTAGAAAAAACGATTTCAGATAAAGGTCTAAGAGAAGGATGCATAAACTCTTGATGCTTCATACCTTTTCGACGTCCATTTTCACGCAATAAAGCATCAACTTGAATTGCTTCGGTATATGATTCAGGATGGTTGATTTTTAAATCAGACCAATAACTGTCGGAATGAAAAGGACAACCAATACAACTAGATTTTGGCGGTAATGGAAAACCTCTATGTTCCATCCAAGAAAGGCAATCATTACGTGACATCCTTAGATCAAGGAGAGGATAAATATTTTGTATCCAACGTTCCCGAGAAGGTTTCATGCGATGGGCTTCATCAATTGATATCCCAATAGACATTAGTACAGAGCCAGAAGGGATACGTTGACGAGGTTTATAATCTAACAACTCACGACATTTTTTATAGATAGGTACTAATTTATATTCTTTAGTACATTGACGACGACCCATACCACCGGAAGCAGTGAAGAAAGGAATAGAGGCGAATCTATCGCCAGATTTTATATTTGAAATCAGATCATCTTTAATATTCCCAACCGAAACGCGAATAACTGGAAAACTTAATTTTGTTGCAAGAAAATCTAGCCAGTCATAGCAGTGTTTCGGTTCCCAACCTGTATCTGCAAAGATTGCATAATCAGGTTTTTCAATTTCACCATGTTCAGCCATAAGGGCTAAGGTTGATGATTGCACCCCCGCTCCTAAACTAAGAATTTTCATTTTTAACTCCCAGAAGTAAATGACTTTTACTAAAAAAGTCTCAAAATGATACTGAATGGCAAACACTAAAAATTCCCAAGCTGAGAATGAATAGCATACCACTGCATTATACAATCTTAGCTAGCACAGCAACAAACACAATCATAACAATAACAACACCTACTTTCTTAAGCGCCTGCGTAATTTCTTTTATATATTGCTCTAGCATTATTTAAGCTTATGTTTAGTTTTTGATCCAGGCCTGTTACGTACATATTCAACATGCGTGAGATCATTGTCTTTTAAAAATTGCCGAATGGTTTTTACATCATCACTACCAAGCATGTTGTCGCTTACCATGCCTTTTGCTATAGCTGCATTGCCATCTTTAATGAGCACAAAAGCCCAGTCGTATGGATTACCGAAACCATCGCCTTCAGGGTGTCCACGCACAAGCCAGCATTCAGGCAATAATTCAAAAGAAATATTCCCGTAATCAATAATTTTTTCTGTCATTCCAGAAATTTATGAGTGTCAGGGTTAATGCCGCATAATTTAAAATATTCAGAAACTGTAGTTACTACACACCTTCCGGCATCTTCATGGGCCGCAACCAGATCACACCAACGCTTTAAATGATCAACGTAAAAACTCACGGCTCCAGGGTAAGCGTTAGGAGACCCAGCACCGCCTGTTATTGCAGTGTGCCCATAAGTTACCATACCGCAACCTTTTAAAATTGCGCCATTTATTACTGAATCAACTTGCCATGGATTCGATTTTTCTACACTGAATCTATTTATATAAAATGGATTAGTTCCTATAATCATAGGATTTATGGTATCCCCAACGGTTGCAAGGCCCATCTTAAACCCATAACTTTTCACAAGATTTACAGCATAATCATCGTGCTGACCAAATGGCCAAGTAATATATTTTGTTGGCTCAGGAATCCCGAAACTAGACCAGTAATCTTGTGACATTTTTATAGCACGATCTTTTTCTGGATTGGTAATAGAAACCATGTTTTCATGGAATCTTGTATGATTCCAAATTTCATGACCAGACGACCTTAGCTGCTCAAGCTCTGTCCTATAGATATAATTCCCCGCAGGATCAGCTGAATATACAGACACAGCCGCCATCGTTGTCTTCCATCCATAAGACTCTATGACAGGAATTGCTAAATCAGCCCATGAATTAGGCACATCATCAGCCATCCACATAACAGCGCCTTTTGACCAACCGGCGTCAGCAGTTAACACGCTACCAAAATAAACAACAGTGTCTGAAGCTTGAGGGTTAACAACTTTAACCCTCATTCGTATGCTTTTGCTTTGGTTTGCCTCTGTTTGCGTTCCTGAATTAACCCATTCAGGCCCTATTGTTGTTCCTACAGTCCCATATTCAACGCTACTTATTGCATTTTCTACATGCAACATTGTTAACAAATTGTAACCTTTAGAAACCCTATCATTTACCGTCCAACCAGCTAGCCTATAATCAGTTCCAGAAACTGAAGACCCATCTGAAACAAGTATTTGAATAGATATACCAGCGACTCTAACTGGAACATATATCAAAAACATCCAAACGTCGTTTGGTTCCATTTGCCAAGACGGCAGATCAAAATAATCTATGGTTTGATAACTTGTGTTCCCAGCTGGGATAGTTATCTTAGCCATCCCGCCGCCGGTAAATGGGTCAGTCCTGCCAGTATCAAGCGCAATGGTTCCACCAACCTCACTTTTTGCAGTAAATCCAGTAACATCATCAGCGCGATATGGTCTACATCTCAATACAGGGTAACTATTAATTAGCCTGTTATGATGAGCAACCCCACCTTGCAAATTTTTTGTCCACTGTAACTCAGTTCCAGTAAAGCCTTGCTCTACAGCTATTTGATAAGCCGACTTTCCTTGCGCTCCCGAAGGGCCTGCAGCGCCAGCAGGTCCAGCAGGGCCTGGATCACCTTTTATTCCAATAAGACTTGTTCTGATCATTGTGATACATCCTCAATGCAATTAATAATGATTGTCTCCGTGCTTTCCGTATAGCCGCTAGGATCAACAAACTGAACATCATAAGACAGTCTTTTTGTGGGCCACAGTATGGTATTGTTAATTCTTGCTTTATATTCGCCATTAGCAGCAACGACCTTGGTCACCACGGCATCACCGACCAATCTAGCCTTATCGCGAACCTGAGCTTTTATTACATAATTTGTTATATCAATGGGAATATCGTCAGCGCCAAGAACTTGGCCTCCAAGCTCGAATGTGTCACCACGTTTAAAGTCTATAATGTGCTCAGAAGTCATTTGCTTCCCCACGGGATCTGAAAATGCGGCCCGTCTTTAAACGACTCCCAGTCTCCGCCCCATTCAATATCTATATTTAATTCATAGGCTGCTTGTTTCATTGCTTTAGCTATCTTTTCATATAAAGGCCAATCCCATCTGACTTCACCACCAACAACCGCAGCAAGATCAACAGCGTGTCCTGTTATGTGTCTGCTATTCATTGTTTTAGATGCGCCAGCTTTTACTAACTCTGCTTGCCGTTCTTTAGTACGCAAACCTTCTGTCACAGCAAAATCAATATCAGAAAGCTCTAAAGCGCGATGAACAACACTAACCAGATCAATATTCACGCCTTTCAGTTTGTCTATTGATCTTTGGCTTAACTTAAACATTAGAACAGACCTGAGAATATGTCTTTAAGCGAAACCTTGCCGGTTAGCAAACCAACTAACAGCGCTGCAAATGTGGCAAGAAAAACAAACAAACTTGCTGCTCCAAACCTCATCCCAGTTACAAATCCTCTTGCTTGGATAAGTTTTTCATGGATCTCTGTTACTTTTGTTTCTACTACATTCAAACGACCAAGTATCTTCTCAGCACATTCCGGCGTAATCGGACAAATATCATCAGATTCGCGCCGCCCATATCCATTTCTTCGTTCTCTATTCATTAGAGCAACGCGCCGATTAAAAATCCAATCAAAACGCCTGCACAAAACAGAGCGACAGATATAATGCGATTTTCTTTATCGTCCATCATTTGGCCTGTTTCATCACGCCAAAACTTAATATCAGCAAGAATTTCTTCTCTTGCATTCATTATGTTTTGCGAATTCAGCCTGCTTTCAATATGGTCTATTGTTTCGTCAAATTTGCGTTTTAAGTTATTCATTATACATATGCAACCAAGTTGCATTTAAAGTTAAAGATTATCAACTTGAATTGAGATACTTCTATCATCAATCCTATTTAAAGATGTTGTGATTCTTGCGGTAAGCGTATAGACAACGCCAGCAACTCCGCCGGTTAACCAAACCTGTACCGCAGTATCATTCTTTATAACATTAGTGGCTGTTATAACTAAATCAGCAGAAGATGATATTGCTACCGCAGACGATATGGTTTCACCATATTCTAAATAATCTTTGTAGCCAGTCGAATTACGCAATCCCGCAAAATCAAAGACAAAATCTACCGTAGCATTTGAATCTTTGAAATATTTCTTTAAAATCATACAGGATCGGCTATTTCATTCTTAAATGCTGGAAACGTTACAGTGCCACCCTCAGTAAGAGGTTGAGACGTGCATGTAGTTACTAATAAGAGATTAGTTCCATCACACTGAGCTATATAATTAGCGGTTCCTGATGTATCAATCGTTACATTAGACTTTTGCGCTGTAGTAATTTTACGCCCGCTTGAGTCACCATTAGCCTTAGTAAAATCACCGCCAGCTAAAGTAACGTCTGCCAGTGCATAAGTGGTAACAGCTTCAGTCCTATTAGTTGGCTGTGAACTGCACGCAGTCATGATTGTTGCAGTAGCAATTACATCTAAAGCAGCATCCATTACTAAATCATTAACGAATTTTGGCATTATTTAACCTCAGGATTTTGATTTGTAATTACATCTTGCACATTTAAGGCAGCATTTATTACGATTCTTTCGCCAGTTGGAACAGCACCAGACAAATCTTTAGCCCATCCTAAAGAACACCAATGAGCGCCAACCTCATCAGGAACGGTAAACCTGTCGCCTAATTCACCAACAAAACCATCGCTAGATAGTCTATTTTCAAGTATTTCAATTTTCATTTTCAACTCCGTATTAAGAATTTATAACTATTACTCTGTCATTAGAAACAACAGCATATGTTCTGCTAGCTGGCGTCTCTACTATCGAAAAAAATGCGGTTGATAAAGTTTGTGTTTGCGTCAAAGCAAAAACGTTAAGAATCGATTGTTGCGTTAACAAAACACTATCCAGAACATTCGAATTAATTAAGTCTTCAATGACTAAATCAACGCCTTCTGAATTAAGACTTAAATGCGTTAATGTGTGGCTCTGATTAAGATTATTTATTGATAAATTTGAATCCTGAGTGATATTGATATGCTGCAAAGAATGCGCTTGATTTAAGCTTTGAATTGCTAGATTCAATCCCGCACCGAGAACAACAGAATCAATATTATGTGATTGCGCTAAATTACTTAATGTGAGCGTGCTTGCTTGCTGCAAATTAATATTATTGATTGTTTGCTGTTGTAATAAATTTTGCAGAACAAGCAAAGTTGATTGTGACAATACAACATTATCTAAAGTGTTAGATTGACTTAAGTTACTTAAGCTTAAGACATTAGCTTGAGTTAAACTAATCGTTTCTAGATACTGGTCTTGATCAATTGATTGAACGCTTAATGTATTATTTTGCGTAAGATTAATATTTTGAATCGATTGCGATTGATTTATATCATTAATTACTAGACTTATAGCACCGCCTGCAGAAACATAAGCAAATATAGAAATGCTTTGTTTATCTTCAATTATTGGTGGATTTATAAAGGTATATCGTGCATTAATAATGTTGGCATTTGAGCCAAACATATTAAAATCAGAATCTAGAGAATAATATCCAACTATGTTCTGCGGTCTCACTAAATAAGGAGTGATGCCATTTCCTAATTGCTCCTCTTCCCACTCATTAAGAATTTCATTCCATAAGCAATAACAAGCAATATACCCATCCCAAACACGGGCATTATCTGACTGACGATTTCCAATAACTGTGGCTGTTGATGTTGTCGTTCCCCAAAAATTAGCAGCGCCGATTCTGGTTAAGCTCATTACTTTATTATCTTGCACAACTCTAGGAGGGACCGCAGTTGTTGATGTATCACCGGAAATTAAGATTGAAGACCAATCACCAACATTGTCAGTTCTAGTCCATCTATGATATTGCCCGCCAGCGCGATCACCAAACGCGTAATTATTTGCAAACGACCCGTGGTCGTTACAAATATCATGCACACCAGCGCCACGGCCAAGAACTCTACCGAATGCACCGCCGCCCTCGCCAAGACGCATAACCCAAACAAAATGAGTTAATTTAGTCGGAAGCGCAATTGATCCCAGATCAACACGTCCGGCAGAAGACAATCCAAAGCTAGAGCCAAATTCAGCAGACATTACGCAATATCGTATTTAATGCCATTAAATGAGAAAGCATTTGTATTGCCAGCATCAGTTTTTAGTGCAGCTGTCATATTGTGAGCAACGAAAAGCCCCCAATATTTTGGCAATACCGAAAGACCTAAAGCACGCGCAACAGAAAACGATTTAACTTGATATTTTGTATCTGATGTGGCAACCAAAACAGGCGTAAAAGATGCAGGCATTACCGTTGCGCCTAATGATGTCGCTGTAAAAGTTTCTGCACTATCCGTACCATCTAAAACATCTAAAGCGGTCGTAGCTAATGACGTATCTGATCCCCAGACGAATACTTTTAATCCGCCTGTCGTTGCTGGAGTAGTTCCAACAATAAATGAACCGCGAACGATTGCATCTAGGTACTTATTGGTTGTGTTATCTATCTCGTTAGATTCACGACCAGCAAGAAAAGATGATGAGCTAGCAAGACCAGACAAGTCTATTGTTATTGCAGTATTACTGCTATAAACAACCGTAGTCGTTGCCATTATGTGAATCTCCTGGCGATGCCGACATCTTCCTTGGTTATATCGCCAACGTAGCCCATTATTGCAGCTGTCACGGTTCCAGTTGTTTGATTGCCTGTATTAAGCACTTGCTCAATTACTTTCGCGTCGCGCGTACATGCATTTAAAACATTAACTCCGTTCGATCCACCTGGTGCTGTAGCAGCGCCACCCGCTCCAGTTGGAACAGCTATAACAGCGTCTCTCAAGCCAGCTCTAACGTTTACTTTAGACGCATTAACAAAACCATTATTGACATCAAGAATGGCCCACAAATTATCACGTTTAATTGTTGATGCTTGCGCCCTTGCTTTCCAGACTTCCGCATTTAATTGCGTATCTGTTGGCACTGCATCGTTAGGCGTGTATTTGCTGAAATCAACGGCATCAAGGATAAATGTGACAGGCGTTTCTGGATTCCAAACCTTAAACGCTGGCGATGCGATAGCATTAAGTAAGTCCCTTATTGCAAAATCGCCGTCCTCGTCGTTATTGATGCTGCTATAAGGCGCAGTGGTTTCAATAAATGTTTTAAGCGTTTGGTACTGTGTAGGCGTTAACATGACTTCTCCTATAAATTTCTGGCCAAAAGTTTTACAAGTTTTTTAAGCAGATTAATTACTGCTGGAAGATCGGTGATGTTGTTTGCAAAATAAGTATCTATTTGAGCAGGCGTTAGCGTTCTCAATGTATTTAACGCATTATCATTTTTTACCGCGTTAATTAAATCCGCCACGCGCTGCAATTCAGCGGCGTCAGCAGCTTGCTTAGCCGTTTTTTCTGCAGGCGTTGAGAATGTTTGAGTGACTGGATTGTAAACATCACCGATGTCTGCGTTTGTTCCATCAACCGCGCCAGGTATGTCATCAATAAAATTGACAATAACGCGATTTATAACTTTGTTTTGCGCATTAAGAATTGCAGCTATAGCCATTACACTATCCCCCAGAAATGCACTTCACCATCACCACCTTTGCCGCTTTGAGTGCCGGTTTGAGTAGCGCCGCCGCCGCCGCCAGGCTGAACACCATCAACACCATTACCTGTGCTTGATCCATTTCCGCCATTACCGCCAAATGTGCTTGTGCCTCCTAACCTCGCTACAGCAGCAGAACTAACAGACCCGCCTGATGCTCCTCCATACAAAGCATCTCTTGAATCTTGAGAGCCGTCTGATGACGCAGAACCGCCGCTATATATAGACGCTTTCGGACTCGGCGTCGAGTGAGGAGCTCCATAAACAGCTTCATCACCGTTCGTTGCACCTTCTGATAATCCAGCGAGTACACTGCCACCTGTTTGATAATTACTGCCAGCATTAGCAGTAAGTATTGATCCAAATGTCGTACTACCTCCAACGTTACCACCTGCTGTGGTTGGAGACACAATACGCGCTCCGCCAGCGCCAATCGTTACTGTTTGAGATGTTCCAAGTGTTGCTGATGGAAAATCGGCAACAATACAACATCCACCAGATCCACCACGAGCTAATGTCGCGGTTGATCCAGAACGTTGTCCGCTACTGCCAGCGCTCCACGCTTTAATACCAAATCGTGTATACCCAGGCGGAATAGGCAAGTTTGCGTAACTAGCCGTTAACCGTCTGAAAAATGGATTTATAACCACGCTGAATAAGTTAGTACCGTCACAGAACACATCACGACATTCCCCTGGAAACATGATGAACGTAGTGCGACCATCGATCGTTTGCGTGCCAGAAGGATCAAGCGTGATGTCGCCATTACCGCTGTTTTTTATGCGAACATACCAGCCAGCAGAAAGACTTGCAGCAGCATCAAATGTTTGAGTAAATGTCCCAGAAGTAATATTGATGAACTTGCCGCGATCACCTGAAACAAGCATCGTATTAGCTGTTCTTGCTTCGTATCTATAATCAAGTTTTGAATTATCTGGATTCTGAGAAATTGTCCACCCTACCTGACTAACAGCAGTTCCATTGGTTTGCCTAATGTTGACTGTCATAACGCCAGTTCCGCTGTTATAAGCAGTAACATCTCCGAGCATCCAGTTGGCACCGTTGGATGTCAGCGCAATCTTGACAGTCATTCCAATAACATAACTTTTGCTTGCTTGGACTGTAAGCGTTACAAGACCAGTGCCAATTGTTAAAGTTGAATTGCTGGTTGAATTGGTTGAGTTAAAATTAAACGCAGCAACAACTGCATTTGTCTCATTAACAAATGGATTCAGCGCATTAAAAAGCGCAAATGCTTTTGTATCAAATTCTGCTTGAGTATCTGTTGGTTGAGGACCGTCAGGTAAATTATTTATTGCCATTTATACACCTTCTAAATCAAGCCTAAGCTCGACATGACTTAAACCTTTTGTCTCTAGAATTTGGATCGATGGTGATCGATACACCCCGCGCAGCGTGAAAGGCTCATAAAAATTTGATTTATCATTTGCAATGCCAGCCCAAACAGCAACTTCAGCATCTAACGTTTGCAACAATCTATCAATCATTGGCACATCACCGCGCCCAGACGTAACGCTTGCCGCTATTTTCTTTGCTGACGTTCTTTTCAAAAGTCGCAAATCTCCAAAACGATTACGATCGAATTCAGAAAAGCTTTGTCTGGACGCAACGCTTGAAATCTTGGTTGTCCCCAGCACGTAGTACCGACCAATAATCAACGCAGCACACTTCGCAGTCGACACGGATGACGATGTGAAAGTAACCGTAATACGCGGATCAGTTACCGCACCAGGAAGATCAATCAAAAGAAGCGATTGTTTATAGGTGTACTCTTCAAAGAAAAACGTATACCAATCATAAGTATTGCGAATTCTTGTAGTTTCTGTGTGTGTATAAACATCAGATGTTCCATTATTAACAACCACAGTAACCTGGTCGCATTCCAACCCATCCATATAAATGCACGTTATAGGCTTCCCAGGCCTTAAAGTAACTGTCATTGGCGACGTCCCAACTGTTTGATAGTTGGTTATATAGTCAAACATCTGCCAACGGTTTGTTTTTCCTTCGTCGTACCAATAAACAGTCTCGTCTGGATATTTAACTGGTATGTTTCCGGTATTGCTATCTAGCTTGCTACTAAACTTATCGTGATTCGATCCATACTTAACTTCATTTCCTACGCTGTAAGTCGTTCCAGCGACCCAGGCAGATTCTGATTCCGCTACTGAATGAGAAGTTAAAATACTATCAGTGACAGGATAAGGAATTGCAACAATAAAACTTTGATCTGTCGTCATGCTGTCACCATTGCGCTACCTCCGCGCGTTACGCTATTAAGCAATGCTGCCATTTGTTGAGATGCGCTTTTGTTCGCTGCTGTTTCCTGCCTTAATAACTTCAATTCATCAAGTAACGATTGAAAATTAAACTGAGGCAACGCATTCAAACCACTTTGCTGTTGACCTTGTGTTGGAAACTTGAAGAAATCAGATAACAAAAATGGACTATTGCCACCAATGCTATCGAATTTATCCCGAAGCTTTTGCAGATCGTCTTTGACATTAACGCCATTGCTTAAAAGCACTTGCAACGCAGCTTTTATTACGTTGTCTTTTGCTGTTGCGCCAGATTTAAACTGACCAGTTAGTAAATTGTCTCCAGCGTTAAAACTAACGCCGCTACTGCCACCAAATGCGCCAACAATTGCTAATCTTGCCTTTAATAAAGATTGTGCGAATCCGCTTGTTTCATTTGCGATAACGCTTTCTTCTTTAGATGCGCCAACATTTGCGCCAACGCCTAACGCTTGAGACCTTGCTAATTCAAGCGAAACGCGCGTTTGCAGCTCTTGAGCGCCTAGAAGCGCTTTGAGCGTGTCTAACTGCTCCTTGAGTGTCTTGATCGTTTCTTCGGTTTTGGTCTGTCCTAGCGCCGCTAATTCGTTTATCTTCTGCGCTGTTTGCGATTTATCTTGCTCAAAGTCTTTTCTGCTTCCGAACAAGTCAGTTCTTTCTTCTTTTAATAACTCAATTGCATTTCTTAGCTCTGGCGTATCAGCCTTCTTGATGTCACCCGTCAACTTGACCAATTTAATTGCAGAATCCAACTGCGCTTTACTCGCTGCTCTGCTTGAAGTCGAAATATCAGCCACGGATTCTTTGAGCGAATCAATAAAAGCAAAGCCAGCTTCAGCCGCTTTGATTTGATCACTAATGAATGACTCGCCTTGTGATATAGCTTCATTGATTTGTTTAAAGCGAATTTCCGCTTGCGCTTCTATGACTTTGAAGGCAGACTCAACCTTGCTAACTTCTTTATCTACGCCGGACTGCTTATTGGCTTTCTTTTCGTCATCGGTTAGTCTTGTTCTTCCGTTCTTAACTCTTGGATCTTTGTCAGCCGACGCTGCTTGTCTAGCTAACTGCAGCTGTCTATCAGCAGATTCGATTGCCGCTCTGGTCGTTGAGTCAATTGCGTCAGTAACTTTTGCAAAAGCTGGCGCTAAATCAAGCAAGGCAAACAGCGTTTCTTTTGTTATGCCGTTGACTTTACCAAAAGATTGAACAACCTCTTTAAATTGATCACGCGTTTTAATGCCAGATAATCCAAGCTCATTAAGTTTAGTAGCAACAAGCTCCATCGTTGGAGCAAGCTGTTCACCGGCGCTTAAGAAGTTATCAGCAAAGAATTGAGTTTTTGCAACCAATGAATCCATACCACCAGCAGCATCTACAAAAGCAGTTCTTGCTTCAATTGATACGCTTTTAATCAACTCATTTGACGCCGCAAGCGAATTGCCAAGATTTGCAGAAGCAGTTACTAATGCGTTGAATTCTGATCCAATACGCTGCAATGTCTCAGAAGCAGATTCTCCAGCTTTACCAAG
>ERZ724515.842-NODE-842-length-12520-cov-7.820056_pt1 | contig 12520 bp, 11 predicted proteins | sample MGYA00376048_ERZ724515 | MGnify/ENA primary metagenome ERZ724515 (study PRJEB28724, sample SAMN07190885) | wastewater metagenome | isolation source: influent of sewage treatment plant in Hong Hong | place: Hong Kong | collected 2016-03-17 ... | reverse complement strand
CGCGTATCCGCCGACCGGGTTCTTCCAGGCCGCGTACCGTGGAGAAGGGGTGACAGTGTGACCGAGCAACAGCCGTACGAAGTCCTCGAGCGGTACCCGGGCTTCGAACTGCGCCGGTACCCCGAGCACATGGTTGTCGAAACGGACGTCCCAGGCCCGTTCGGCGTGGCCGGTAACCTGGCCTTCCCGAAACTGGCGCGATACATCGGTGGGCACAACCGGTCGTCTCGCAAGGTTGCGATGACGGCGCCGGTGGTCCAGGAGCAGGACCCTCGAAGCGGCGTGTTCATCGTCGGCTTCGTGATGCCGGCCGATCTCTCCGAAGAGGATGTCCCGGAACCGGCGGACTCCTCGGTGCGAATGCGTCGGGTGCCGGCCCAGACCGCGGCCGCGTTGAGGTTCTCCGGGCGCTGGACCCGAAGTGCGTACGATGCGCGCACCGAAGAACTGCGTGATCTCTTGGCTCACGAGGGTCTGGTGGTGGTGGGCAGGCCCCGTTACGCGCGGTTCGACCCGCCGTGGACACCCTGGTTCCTCCGGCGTAACGAAGTTGTCATCCCGGTCGAGATGCGCTGACTCGCACTGAAACCCCTCGCTCAACGACCGCCCCTGCGCCGTACCGTGAGTCTGTGGGCCACATCGACATCTCCGGGGTTCGCTACGAACTGCCCGATGGGCGTGTTCTGCTCGATGACGTCTCCTTCCGGGTGGGCGATGGGCAGAAGGTCGCGCTAGTAGGGGCCAACGGCTCGGGGAAGACGACGTTGCTGCGCATCATCATCGGCGACATCGCCGCCCACGAAGGCGCGATCACGCGGTCGGGCGGGCTGGGGGTGATGCGGCAGTTCGTGGGTCAGGGCGTCGTGGACGCGGATGCCGCCATTGCAGACCCCACGGTGGCCGACCTGCTCCTCTCAGTGGCGCCGCTGCGGGTCCGCGATGCTGCACATGCGATCGACCGATGCGAGTTGGCTCTGATGGAGGCCGACGACGCCGCCACCCAGATGAAGTACGCAGAGGCTCTGGCGGAGTATGCCGACGCCGGCGGTTATGACGCCGAAGTGATCTGGGATGTGTGCACCACCTCCGCGTTGGGAATTGCCTACGACCGGGCGAAGTACCTTTCGTTGAGCACACTGTCCGGTGGGGAACAGAAGCGACTGGTCCTGGAGTACTTGCTTGCGGGGCCGGACGAGGTTCTGTTGCTCGACGAACCCGACAACTATCTCGACGTGCCGGGAAAGGTCTGGCTCGAGCAGCGGATCAGTGAGTCGGACAAGACGATCCTGTTCATCTCGCACGATCGCGAGTTGCTGGCCAATACCGCCACCCGTGTCGTCACGGTGGAACTCGGCGCCGCCGGCAACCAGGTATGGACACATCCAGGCGGCTACGCGACGTATCACGATGCGCGGCGCGACCGGTTCGCGCGACTCGACGAACTGCGCCGGCGCTGGGACGAAGAGCACCAGAAGTTGAAGACGCTGGTGACCACGCTGCGGCAGAAGGCGACGTACAACGATGGGATGGCCAGCCGTTACCAGGCGGCTCAGACCCGGCTCCGCAAGTTCGAGGAGGTGGGACCGCCCACCGAGCAGCCCCGGGAGCAGCGGGTGGTCATGCGCCTGACCGGAGGCCGGACGGGCAAGCGCGCGCTGGTCTGCGAGAACCTCGAGCTGCGGTTGCCGGACGCAGAGTTGATGCGTCCCTTCGATCTCGAGGTCTGGTACGGCGAGCGAGTGGCGGTCCTGGGTTCGAACGGGTCGGGCAAGTCGCATTTCCTCCGGTTGCTGGCCGCAGGAGGTTCAGAGCCCGATCTCGAGCACTCGCCGGTGGGGGATGCCGACATTGCCGCCGTGATGCATAACGGCACCGCGCGGCTGGGCGCGCGTGTCCGACCCGGCTGGTTCGTGCAGACCCATGAGCATCCGGAGTTGGTCGGACGCACGCTGCTGGACATCTTGCACCGCGGTGACCGCACCCCGGACGGTCGGGGGCGGTCGGGCATGGGCAGGGAGCAGGCGGCGCGGGTCCTCGACAGGTACGAGTTGGCGCACGCGGCCGAGCAGAGTTTCGACGCGCTGTCCGGTGGTCAGCAGGCGCGGTTCCAGATCCTGCTGCTGGAACTGTCCGGAGCCACGATGCTGCTGCTCGATGAGCCCACCGACAACCTCGACGTGGAGTCCGCCGAGGCGCTCGAGGAGGGTTTGGCGGCGTTCGAGGGCACCGTGTTGGCCGTCACCCACGACCGTTGGTTCGCCCGGGGTTTCGACCGGTTCCTGGTCTTCGGAGCGGACGGCGTGGTCTACGAATCCGACGAGCCGGTGTGGGACGAGACGCGGGTGCAGCGCGCGCGATGACCTGCCTTCAGCAGGCTCGTTGCTCTGCGAGTTTCGCCTTGGCCAATTGCTTCTTTCGCGTACGCAGCGCATCGCGTAACGCGTCCTTCCGCTTGCCCGACGCCGCTTTCATTCGTGACTTAAGGCTCTTGACTTTGCCCTGCAGTTTTGTGACCAGTGTCTGTGCGGCCTCACACTTCGAGTTGTCACGCTCAACCGTCAGCACCACCCGCACGGGGTTTGTGATCAGCGTCTTGTACAGCTCGGCTTTGTCCTCGCAGGTGTTCACCAAGGGGCCGTCCGCCCACGACTTTCCGACCAGGATCCAGTGGCTGCCGGGGCTCACCGTGTAGGTGGCGACCCATTTCGTGGTGTCGCTGAAGGGCGGGGCGGCGGACTCTGACCTCTCTTGGCCCTTGAACGTGTAGTAAGCCCTCGCTGTCACGGTTCCTGGCACGTCCGCCCACTGTACGAACACCAACGCACTGCAGTTGCCGGGGTCCGAAGGGTTCTGACCGTGGAGGTACTGGATCGTCGCTGGCACCGTGATCTCTTCGGTGGTCGTGCCGGCCGTTGCCGCAGGGGCTGCGAACAGGCCCATGGCGACAAGCACCGCTGTGACCGCCGCAGTCAATGCGAGCCGCGGATGTTGATCATGCCTCATGCGTCGTGACAGTAGCGGGCTGAAAGTACGTCGCGGAATCCCCTGATCGTCCACAGGTCCTCAGGTGCACTGCTCCGATCCGGCATCAGTGCCACCGTTGGCTTCCGTGGGGACGAAGCGCCAGTCGAAATCACCGGCACGCAGCGTGAGTCGTAAGACGCCGTGGCTGTCGTTCAGCCGCACCTCGGATCCCGTGGCGAGACCGGGGATCTCCCGCAGTGCGGCCCCGCCGGTGCCGACGACGAACTCTCGGATGCCTGAAGGGTCGGTCCTGCCCGTAGCATCGAGGCGGGCGAAGCGTTCGTAGTTGTGTTCGTGCCCGGTCAGCAAGAGATCGGTCCCTTGGTCGGCCAGCAACGTGTACAGAGGTGCGGTGTTCGTGTCAGGGCCGTGGACCCCGCTCGACCAGCGGGGGTGGTGCCACACGGCCGCCGTGCACCGGGGCTGGTCACCCCGTAGCTGATCGGCCAGCCAGATGTACTGCGCAGATCCTGTGCCGCATCCACCCACCTGCGCGCAGTTCGAATTGAGCATGTAGAAGCGCCAGCCGGCGATGTTTACCGCATACCAGGGCTGAGTTGGAGTGCCCACGCGGTCGCCGAAGTAGTCGAAGTAGGCCGTGGCCCCGGAGTTGTACTCGTGGTTCCCGGGAACGGGGTACGTGTTCGGTGTGAAGCGGCCATAGGAGGGGTCGTAACAGTTGGCGAAGTCCGCGGCGGTGCCGTTCGGGTAGGCGAGGTCGCCGGTGGCCACCAGTGGCCCAGGGGCCGAGTCGATGAGCGCGGCCGTCTTGTCCGCAGCGCCACCGCACTGGCCGATGTCGCCGGTGACATGGACGGTGGATTCCGTCGACGGGGTCGGTTCAGTGGGCCCGGGTGCCACGGACGTGTCTGGCGTCCACACCACGATCCGCCGGGTCGATGCCGTTCTGGCTCGGGCCTTGGATGTGCCGGCCACCTTCGCGCGGTATCGCCAGACGCCGCTGTCGGGAGCGGTCCAGCGCAATGTGATGCGGCCACGGTCCGAGGTCTTGCCCCGCCAGATCGTGCGCCACACGTCGGATCCCGAGCGTGCCTGCAGCAAGCGCACCGTCCGCTGCGCCGGCCTTCCATCGGTGAGGACGCGGATTCGATCGGACAGGCGTTCTCCAGCGGTCACCCTGCGCGTGGTCTCCTGCCAGCCGAGGATCGTCGTGGCCCGCTTCGCCTTCGGAGAGGCGGATACCGCCGCACTGGGGGCGGCGTCCTCCCGAACTGTTGCGGGAGCGGGGCCGGAGTGCAGCGCCAACCATGCCGCGGTCACGGCGATCGTAACCACGGACGTACGAGCCCTGGGAGCCATGCGGTCCAGCATCCTCCGGAATCCCAGCCGACCCAAGGCCTTGGCCCAAAGATCGCTGCATCGGATGAGGCCGGCGGCGTGGCGTAAGCCGTCACACGGTGGTGACGACGCGGCCCTTGGCGGCTCCGGTGACGAGGTGGTCCATGGCGTCGACGGTCTGTTCGAGCCTGAAGTGGTTGTCGTCTACAACCGGGCGGATACGCCCTTCTTCGAGAAGGTGGACGATCAACGACCAGTTGTCCTTGCGGCTGTGGCTGGTGCGAATCCCTGGGAGTTGCTTGACGAACGGCGATGCCGCCATCAGCGGAAGCATGCGGCCCAGACTGCCGAGAACCCGGTGCCCCGAGTTGCCGTACTGGTCATGTCCGATCAGGACGAAGGTGCCATCCGGTTCCAAGGCGCGGCGCACCCGTGAGAAGGGCGCTTTCGAGACGATGTCGAAGATGATGTCGTAGCGCTTTCCCAAGTCGGTGAAGTCCTGGCTGGTGTAGTCGATCGTGTGATCCGCCCCCAGATCTCGCAACATCTCGAGCTTTCCCGGGCTGTCCACAGCGGTCACTTCGGCGCCGAACTCGCGAGCCAGTTGTACCGCCCACACACCAACCGCGCCGCCGGCGCCATTCACCAGCACCCGTTGGCCCGGGCGTACTCTGCCTTGGTCCCGCAGGTTCATCAACGCTATGAGTGCGGCCGTGGGGACGGCGGCCGCCTGCTCGAACGACAGGTCCTGGGGGATGGGTTCGAGGAGGTCCTCGTCCACCGCAGCGAACTCGGCGAAGGTGCCGCTGTTGCTCCATTGATTGGCCTTGGTGACTTCGCCGAACACCCGGTCGCCGGCCGCGAATCGGCCTGTCGCGTGCACTATCTCGCCCGCGAGATCGGTACCTGGGACTGGCTGTTTGGGCACCCGCACCCCGGAGCCCATCAGGCGCAGAACGTACGGCAGGCCGTTGACCGCATGCCAGATGTCGGCGTGGACGGAGGTCGCACGTACCCGCACGAGCACCTGCCCCGAGCCGGGGGTCGGGGCAGAGATGTCGCGGGCGTGAAGCACCTTGCGGTGTGGGCCGTATTCCCGCTGAACGATGGCGCGCACGGGTCCTCCCTGGGTGCCGACGTCGACTCGGAACCTACCGCACGAACCTCAAGTCCACGGTTGTCCCCACTTTCGATCAATCCCGGGAATGTCGTACATATGTGCGATACTTGAGGAGGTGAAGGGGGAGCCTGGATGGCCGTTCTCGAGGTCTTGCGGCAGGTGAAGCGCCGTGTGGCTCTGGCCGCCGAGTTGCCCACGGAACACCCCGAAGGTCTCGACGACATCGAAGCGATGATCGCTGGACTTCCTGATCCGGACCTCATGTGTGCTGAGCAGCGGGCCGGAGCGCTGACGAAGGTTGCGCAGTTGCGCAACCAACTCGATGCCTACATGACTGAGGTGGCGGCCGCGGCTGACGACCAGGCCGACTCGCGGGTTCTGCAGGTCGGCACGACCGGAATGCTGGTGGCGGTCGCTTCGCGACAGAACCCTCAAACCGGCTCGGTGTGTGTCCACCGCGGGAACACGCTGCGTGCGATGCCGCATCTTCGTGCGTCGTTCGGCAAGGGGGCCGTATCAGCCGCGCACGTGGCGGTGGTGACCGCGGAGGCCGCGCACATCCGGGACTTCGCGGAGATCGAGCCCTACGTGGTCGCGGTAGCGGAGGCCGTCGAACCGGCCGAGTTGCGCAGGCTGATGAAGGTCCTGGCCGACCAGAGTCGGCCGGAGAAGCTTGATCACGACCACGAGAAGAACCGAGACAGGCGCGGGTTGTCCTTGACCGAGACGCCGAACGGCATGTTCCGGCTCGATGGCTATCTGGACGCCATCGCGGGAGCGACGTTGCGGGACGAATTGGCGAGACTGATGGGTCGATCCGGGCGCGAGGATCCGCGCACAGCCAAGCAGCGACGCGCCGACGCGCTCGCCGAGTTGGTCTCCGCGGGAGCCGCCAACCGCAGTCCGTCCGGTGTCTCCGAGATCTCGGTGTTGGTGGATCTGGAGGACCTCTCCAGCGGTGATGGCGCGCAGTTGGAGGACGGTTCACCATTGGGGTCCAGGCTGTACGACCTCATCACGTGCTCGTCGATCGTGTCGGTGATCCTGGGGACCCGCCGGAAGAACGTGTTCGTGCCGCTGGCCCTCGCTCGCGGGAAGCGTGGCGCCAGCGCTTCACAGTGGAAGGCATTGATCGTTCGGGACCGTGGGTGTATCCGGTGTGGCCGAAGTCCTCGGTTCTGCCACGCCCATCATGTGCACCACTGGCGCCATGGCGGCGCCACGGATGTGCGAAACATGGTGCTTCTGTGCAGCAGATGCCATCACGATCTGCACTTCGGACAGTTCGATGTCGTGATGGAGGAGGGAATCCCCCGGGTCGTGGATTCCGGGGGTCGCGCCCCACCCCTTTCTGCCTGATCCCGCCGGTCGTGCGGAACGTTCTTCGTTCGGTCTAGGACTGCGCCCAGGGAAGTGCCAGGATAGACACTCATGGTGAGACCCGGAGGTGGCCAGGATGGCGAAGAGTGACGAAGGCTTCAGTGCCGCCGAGCGAGAGGCGATGAAGCAACGCGCGGCGGAGTTGGCGTCCATGAAGGGCGTCAAAGGCGCCGCGAAGAAGGCCAAGGAGTATGAGGCGTGCCTTGAGGCCATCGATGCGCTGACGGGACTCGACCGGACCATCGCCGAGAGGTTCCATGTGGTGGTGTCCGAGGAGGCTCCGCATCTGGATCCGAAGACGTGGTACGGCTTCCCGTCGTATGCGCGTGACGGCAAGGTCGTCACGTTCGTTCAGCCGGCCTCCAAGTTCGACTCGCGCTACGCCAGTGTCGGCTTCAACGAAGACGCCAGCTTGGACGACGGCGACATGTGGGCCACGACCTTCGCGGTGGTGGAGTGGACGGATGATGTCGAGAGCCGACTGCGGGCTCTGGTGAGGAAAGCCGCAGGCTGACGGCCGCTCGCCCGTCCGGCGAGCCGGTGTCCCCTCGGTCGGCGTGTCAGCAATGATGGGCGGGTGACCACAGCCACGCGCGCACCCTTGCCGCGGACCCTTCCAGAGGCACGCAGAGAGTTCGTCCGGCATCGTTCGCCGCAGATTCTGATCGTCTGCCTGGCTCTTGCCGTGGTCGTTCGTGTGTTTGTGGGCGACTTCACGTGGTGGAACGTGGTGCCGTTCGTGCTTGTTGTCGCCGTCCAACCGTTCCTCGAGTGGACTCTGCACGTGTTCGTCCTGCACGCCCGGCCCAAGCGGATCGCGGGCCGTACGTTCGACACCATCGTTGCTCGCGATCATCGTCGTCATCACGCCGACCCGAGAGACATTCCCCTGATCTTCATCCCGGCGAGGTGGCTGTTCTACTTGGTGGCCGGTGTGCTCGCAGTCGGCCTGGTGTTTCCGACGTGGCCCATGCGTGCTTCCTTCTACGTCGCGGCGTTCGCGATGGCGGTGGTGTACGAGTGGTCGCACTTCCTGATCCATACCGACTACAAGCCCAAGACCCGGCCGTACCGCCATCTCTACGACAACCACCGGTGGCACCACTACCGCAACGAGCACTACTGGTTCGGCATCACCTCGACGATCGGGGATCAGGTCCTTCGCACGTCGCCGGACCGTGACGAGGTCCCAGTCTCAGCGACGGCCAAGAGTCTGCATGGCCTCTGAGTCTGCGGGTCAGCTGTGGCCCGCTACCTTGACTCCATGAGACAGGTGGGGTCGCTCGTCTTCTGGGGCTTCGTTGTGCTGAGTTCAGCGATCCTGTTCCCGGTCGCCGTGATCATCTGGGCGGTGACTGCGCCGTTCGACGAACGCCGGCGCGCGCTCCACCTGTTCACGTGTTTCTGGGCCTCGCTCTACACGTGGCTGAATCCCGCGTGGCGCGTCACGATCCACGGCCGCGAACACATCGACCGCGACGCCACCTACGTGTACGTCGCCAATCACCTGTCATTACTGGACATCCTGGTGCTCTTCCGTTTGTTCACCGACTTCAAGTGGGTGTCCAAAGCGGAGATCTTCAAGGTGCCGGGGGTGGGCTGGAACATGACGTTGAACCAGTACATCCCGCTCGTGCGGGGCAACCGGGACAGCGTGGTGAAGATGATGCAACAGTGCCAGGAAGCCCTGGCGCGGGGGAGTTCGCTGATGCTGTTTCCCGAGGGTACCCGCTCCGCGACCGGCGAGTTGAAGGCCTTCAAGAGCGGGGCATTCGAACTCGCGGTGGATGCTCAGGTGCCGATCGTTCCGATCGCGATCCAGGGCACCAACAACGCATTGCCCAAGCACGGATTCGTGTTGCGCGGGCGACACCACATCACCGTGACGGTGCTGACGCCGTTCGAGCCCGGTACATCGATCGAGTCAGCAATGCAGGAGGCCCGGAGCCGCATCGCGGCGGTCACGGGCCAATCTGACCCCGTTTAGCGGACCAGTCGCAGGCCGCCGTTGGCCACCTTGGGGGCCTCCGCCGGGGTCAGACGTAGGATGAACCCGCCTCCATGTGACGCCGCAGAGCACACCCCGGTGGACACGTTCTTCTGGAAGAGGCTGTTCGGTGCGACGGGCACTGTGGTCGTGGTGGTCTCCGCCACCTTCCACGCGCTCGCCGTCGGAGCGTTGGCCACCTGGAACACCGTTCGGGCAGAACCTCCTGCCAGTTTGAGGTACGGATCCAGTCCGGCGTTTGTTGTGCTAAACACGGCCGCCTGCGTGCACCCGTTGTTCTCGAACAGGGCGGAGTTGTCGGCCACGAGCAAGCCGAAGTTGTAGTAGGTGAACATGCCCCCGTCATCCAACACCACGTGGATGAAGGACAGCAGTGCGCCGGCGTACTGGAATCCCCCGAACGTCCCGAGAGTTTGGCCTGACGAGTCTCTGACTGTCCAGTTGGGCCCTGCCGGGCCGATGGGTCCTTGGGGGCCGAGGGGGCCTGTCGGGCCCTCAGAGTTCCAGCTCGACTTCACCCAGCCCTTCTTGCACTTCTTGTTCTTCTTGTTGATCAACCGGACGGTGCCGTCGGACTTCTTCACGCACGCTTTCACGGTCTTGGCCTGGGCCGCAGGCGCGGCGACGACGACCCCGGTCGCGGCGATCCCCGTCGCACTGATGATGGCTAGCAACTTCTTCATGACACCCTCCTCGCAGGTGCCTAACAGTACGCCCGAGCGCCCACGAGCACAAGATCCACTTCTACGGGTCAGTCAGCGTCGTGCGCGGATGCGGGCCGCAGCAGCCCGGCCCTGCTCGAGGATCTCCTCCTCGCCGGGGACGCGGCGTTCGGACATGAGGATCTTGCCGTCGCAGATCACGGTGTCGATCACGGACGAGTCCGCGGCGTACACGAGGTTCGACTCCAGGTTGTGGTCGGCGACCAGGCTGGGTTGGTCGAGGTCGATGAGCAGGGCGTCCGCCAGACGTCCCACCGCGATGTTCCCGGCATCGATGCCGAAGGCCTGCGCGCTCGCGAGCGTCGCCATCGCGTAGACCTCGTGGTCGCGGGCGTCTGTGGGGGAACCGGAGCGGATCTTGGCTGACAGCGACGCGAGTTTCATCTCCGTGAGCATCGACAGCGAGTTGTTGCTCGATGCCCCGTCGGTACCAAGGGTCATGCGCAGTCCAGCGGCCCTGGCGGACGCGTGGTCGAACTGGCCGCTGCACAGTTTCATGTTCGAGGTGGGCAGGTGTGCGATCACCGCATCGCGTTCGGCGAGGATGGCTCGATCCTCGTCGGAGAGGTGGACGCAGTGGGCCAGGATGCTGTGGGGACCGATGACGCCGAGATCGTCGAGGTATCTGACTGGGGAGCGACCGGTCTGGGCGAGGCAGTCGGCGTTCTCCTTCGAAGTCTCGCTGACGTGGATGTGCAGCAAGCGGCCGGCCTGGTTCGCGGACTCAGCGGCAGCACGCAGTCGAGCCTCGGGAACCGTGTAGACCGAGTGTGGTGCCTCGGTGATCTGGATGCGCCCCGGGAGGTCGGGTGCCATCTCCAGCAACTCAGCATTGCTGCGAGCGCTCCGCGGGTTGGTCTCGCCGTCTCCGCCGGACAAGTACAGCAGTCCGATGGCCGCGCGAACGCCCATCTCGGTAGCGGCGCGGACAGTGGCGGGCTGGTCCCAGTACATGTCGTTGAAGAACACTGTCCCGGACTTGATCATCTCCAGAATGGCGACGCGACTGCCGGCGTAGATGTCCTCGGTCGTGAGCTGTGCTTCTGCGGGCCAGATGTGGTCGGTCAGCCATTCCGCAAGTTCGACGTCGTCGGCGTATCCGCGCAACAGTGTCATGGCGGCGTGCGTGTGGGCGTTGTAGAACGGCGGAACGATCGCCCTGCGGCCCTGGCAGGCGATGACCTCGTCGAAGTCTCCTGCTGGCCTTGCGCCAAGGGATTCGAAGCGGTTGCCTTCGATCACCACGTCCGTGCGTGTGCCGTTCAGGAGCACATCGCTGATCAGGATTCGGTTCACTGCAGCTCCTCTTCGATGGCGGGCAGTTCATCCCGGATGGTGCTTCGGCTTCTCACGATGGTGAGGATCTCGTCCTCCAGGCCGCGAGGGGGTGGCGAGACGCCAGGCGGGGAGGACCCGGTCAGCAACGCGAGACCACACGCGTTGTGCAGAGCGAACGTGGCATCGAGGTACCTGAGGTGTGTCGGCTCCGGCAGCGCGAAGTTCACCGGCGCCTTCTGGTTGAGCACGCGGTCGGCGGACATGTCGGGACCGAACTCATCCTCTGCGCCGAGGTTCGCGAGGATGGCACCGGACCGGACGAGATCATCGGTGAACGGCGACAGCGCTCCCGGGATGCCGGTCGCGGAAGCGACGCACCATGCTCCGCTGAGCGCCCTGAGTACTGCGCCCGGATCCGACACGTCGATCAGCGTGGATCCATGTGGGCTCCGGGCGCCAGGATCTGGATCGATCACGGTCACCCGAGCGCCTGCCCGCATCGCTCGCCAGGCGGCGCCGCGGCCGACCTTCCCGCTGCCGAACACCACGACCGACCGGCCCGACAGGTCCGAGTGGCCGAAGCGCGCCAGCCCCCGGATGAACCCGTCACCGGTCCCGAGCGTGGTCTCGATGTGTTTGATGCGACTGTCGTCCGCCATGAGCACGGGTTCCTCCATGGTGGCGTAGATCCGTTTGCCCGACTTGGTGAGCTCGACGTAACCGCAGCGAGAGGCAACTGCGCAGAGCGCCCCCGCGCAGTCCAGGACGACGTCGACCGCCGCCGTCGTGGTGGGACCATCGACCACTCGGACCCCGACACCCTGCAAGAGCTCGGCTATGGCGGGGTCATGGGGCAGCAGCGGGGACAGGTGGACCGTGAGGTCCGCGCCGGCAGCCAACAGCGGCACGTACTTCGCGAGTGTGTTCTGGAAGACCGGTGTCGCGTCCAGGACGCGGACTCCTTCGAGGGGGCGGTCTGCACGCCACGATTCGGCCTGCCACGTCAGAGCTGCATGGTCCGCGGCGGAGTAGGTCCGTGCGAGGATGTCCTGGAGGACCTCCGCGCGATCGTCGGGCACACAGTGATGGTAGGGGATCGATGTGCGCAGTCAGATCAGGCCGGGAGGGGCGACCGATTCGCCAGGATCAACGCTGACGCATGGGCGAGGGCGACTGGCAGCACTGCGATTGCGCCGATGCTCGTGAGCACCTCGTACGCGATGGTGCTGCGCGGGTCGGGTCGTCCGCGCATTCGTGCGATCAGAGAACTCAGGGGGATGCCGGTGGCGTTCCCCCACATCATCATCCGTGTGGCCCGGAGCACGCAGAGGGCGCCGTCGGTTCCGTAGGTGTCGACGATCTCGGACCAACCCGCCGGGTCGGGACGCCCGCGGGTGTCCGCGTAGTGCTGTCCGAAGGCGATGCCCGCGAGTTCGTCGCCGGGGGCATCCGATGCCACGCCGGAGAGCAGATCACGGACCTCCTGCTCCGGTATGCCCATGTCGAGAGCCCAGCGCGTGTGGGCGTAGGAACACAGGGCGCATCCGTTGACCTCGGTGACGGCGAGCATGATGCGTTCGGAGGCCTGCTTGTCGCAGTGTGCGCGCCGTGCAGCCCACACCGTCTGCCCCGCGCGCACGGTGATCCAGTAGATCTCCCGCAGCGAGTAGTGCTTGCGCGCGACCATCA
>ERZ724515.829-NODE-829-length-12632-cov-4.761867_pt1 | contig 12632 bp, 7 predicted proteins | sample MGYA00376048_ERZ724515 | MGnify/ENA primary metagenome ERZ724515 (study PRJEB28724, sample SAMN07190885) | wastewater metagenome | isolation source: influent of sewage treatment plant in Hong Hong | place: Hong Kong | collected 2016-03-17 ... | reverse complement strand
GACCGAGACGCCGCCGGAAGACAGGATGACGTCCGCCCGCCGCGCCACCTGGAATTTTTTGACCAGATCTTCCTTGTCGTCGCTGCCGATGCCCAAAAGAACCGGAGCGCCGCCGCAGGCCAGAATCTGAGCGGCCAGCGAATAGGTGTTGGAGTTGACGATTTTGCCGGGCGGCGGTTCGGTTTCAATGTCCACCAGTTCGTCGCCGGTGGACAGGATCGCCACGCGCGGCCTCTGGTAAACCGCGACAAACGCTTTGCTCAGAGCGGCCAGCATGCCGATGTGGCCCGGGCGCAAAACGCTGCCCGCTGCGATGACCTTCTCTCCGCGGCGCACGTCCTCGCCGGGAAACCGAATGTCCAGCCCCGGGGGCACGGCGATCTTCATCAGCACCGTTTTGCCTTTTTCTTCGGTGTCCTCCCGGCGGACCACGGCGTCCGCGCCTTTGGGGACCACCGCGCCGGTCATGATGCGCGCCGCCTGTCCGGCCTGAACCGTTCTGCGGGGAAGGCTGCCCGCGGCGATCGTTTCAACGACCTTGAGTTCGACGGGTTTTAAGGCGTGCGCGCCTTTCGTGTCGCCGGACCGAACGGCATAGCCGTCCATGGCGGAGTTGGCGGCGGAAGGAATGTCGCGGGGCGCGAAGACGTCTTCGCCGATCACCCGGCCCGCCGCTTTCAGAAGATCGGCTTTTTCCAATCCCATGGGCCGGCAGGCGGCAAGGACGGTATGAAGAGCTTTTTCTACGGTAATCATTTCGTTTCTCCAGCCTTTTTCAGCGGGACACTTTATCAGAGACGGTTGGGTTGTCAATCAAAAAGCGAGGGCAGGGGAAAGAGTGGTGAATGGTGAATGGTGGATAGTGAACGGTAAAAGAAGTGACGATCAATGGGCAATGAGTGAAAAGATTTCATGGTGATCCCTTCAATAAGCTCAGGACACAACACTAGGCTCGGGGTGACAAAATAATTTTTTTCTGTAGTGCGGGTCTTTAGACCCGCTATAAGTGCGCCTGATAACCTGAAGGTCACAAGCGGCACGCACACCTTTTTTCTATCCACTATCCACCATTCACCATCCACTAATGCCAGTTGAATTTCACCGGCATTTGCGCTAGGGAAGAGCCGTTGAAAAGAAAGGGAACAGAATGAACGAACAGCAGAAGAAAATTCGCGCGATGCTGGCCGACCGGAAGGGCATTTTGCTGGTCCACTACTATGCGCGGCCCGAAATTCAGGAGATAGCCGACGTGCTGGGGGATTCGCTGGCGCTGGCCCAGGCAGCGGCGCGCTCCGACGCCCGGGTGATCGTTTTCGCGGGCGTGCACTTCATGGCGCAGAGCGCGGCAATGCTTTCCCCGGAAAAAATCGTGCTGCTGCCGCGCCTGGACGCGGGCTGCCCGCTGGCGGACATGGCCGGTCCGGATGCGGTGAGAAAAATGAGGCAGGATCATCCGGACGCCGTTTTCGTGACGTACATCAACTCCACGGCGGAAGTGAAGGCCGAAAGCGACATCTGCTGCACTTCGTCCAACGCGCTTAAAATCATTCAAGCCCTGCCGCCATCGAAAAAAGCGGTGATGCTGCCCGACGGCAATCTGGCCCGCCACGCGGCGGCCGCCACGGGCCGGGAAATTATCGCGTGGGAGGGCTGCTGCCCGATTCACCAGGCGCTGACGGGGGAAGACGTCGCGGCCCGCAGGCGGGAGCATCCGCGGGCGGTGTTTGCCGCGCACCCGGAGTGCCGCCCGGAGGTGCTGGCCCTGGCCGATTTCGTGGGGTCCACGTCGGCCATCCTTCGGTTTGCCCGGGAAACAAAAGCCATGGAAATCATTATCGGAACGGAAAAAGGCATTTTGACCCAACTCGCCAAAGAGAATCCGGAAAAAACCTTTATTCCCGCCTCGGACGCGCTTTTCTGCGACGACATGAAGAAAATATCGCTGGACGATATCGAGCGGTCGCTCACGACGATGCAGCCGGTGATCACGGTTCCCCGGCAAGTGAGCGAGGCCGCGAAAAAAGCCCTGGATAAAATGCTGGCCGTTTCCTGACCGACCGATTCGCCTGGATGACATTCCGTGAGAAAAATCGTCGATAAAAAAATGGTTCACGACGCCCCGCCCGTGCGGGAGCTGCTGGAGGCGATCGCCAAAGGCGCGCCGGCCGCGGATGCGCGGGGACTGGTTCCCCCGGCCCGCCCGTTTCTGACCGCGCTGCTGTTCCGGCGGCTCGCCGCGCCGCTGATCGTCTTGTGCCCCACGGCAAAGGAAGCCGCCGCCTTTGCCCGCGATCTGGAGCTTTTTCTGGGGGAAGGGGCCGCGCTGCACTATCCGCCCCTCGATTTTCTTTCCGTGGACATGTTCGCCCTGCAGCGGGAAGAGGAAATGGCCCGCCTCAATGTGCTTGCGCAACTGCAGGTGGACAGCCGCAGGGTCGTCGTCACCTCGCCTTCGGCCTGCCTGCAGAAAGTCATGCCGTATGCCGAGTTTCAGCAGTATCTGAGAATTCTTTCCGTAGGCGATGTGCTGCTGATGGAGGAGTTTCCCGAAAAGCTTGCCGCGGGCGGCTACCGGCGGATGTCGCTGGTGGAAAATCCCGGGGAGTTCAGCCTGCGCGGCAATATTCTGGATGTTTTTCCGCCCGGCGCCGCGGAGCCCCTGCGCCTGGAAATGGCGGGCGACGAGATCGAATCCATCCGCCGCTTTGACGCCTCGTCCCAGCGCTCGGGCGCGTCCGTGGACGCGTTTGTTCTGGGCCCGGCCGGCGAAATTCTCCTCGACCCCGAAAGGCTCAATCGCGCCGTGCGCAATGTCAAGCGACGCGCAGACGATCTGGACCTTCCGCGCGATTTGCGAAACAGGCTTTCCGAAACGCTTCGGGAGCAGTCTGCGACGTCTCTCAATCCGATATTCCTGCCGCTGTTTTACGAAGACTACGACGACCCGGCGGGTTTCGGCCGGCGGAATCTTTCCAATGTCTTTGACTACCTGCCGAGGCGTTCGCTCCTCGTGATCGACGATCCGCTGGCGGTGGAGCAGGCGCATCAAAACGTCTCGGCCGGCATCGACAAGCTCCTGTACAAGGCGAAAGCGTCCGGCCGGTTTTATCTGGAGCGCGCCGGCCTGTATCTGGACGACGAGATGCTCCATGAACGAATGGACGGGTTTCAACAGGTTAGGCTCTGCGGCCTGGCGCTGGACGGCCCGAAGAGCGCCGCCCCCGCGGTGAGCTTCGATACGCGGCTGGACGCTCCCGTTGCCGGGCCTTTGGCCCGCGATGGAAAGGAGGAGTCCCACCTCGGCCGGGCGGCGGAAAAGATTCAAAACCGGCTGGCGGAGGGGATGCCGGTGTTCCTGATGTCCCCCACGCCGGAAGACACGGCCCGCGTCCGGCGCCTGCTTTCGGAGTACGGCCTTCCCGCGCAAATGCTGCCCGCGGCAAGCCCGCTTTTGGAGGCGCTCCTGAATCCCGCCGCCGCTCTGTACCTGCGGGAAGGGAAAATATCCGGAAGCTTCGTAATGGGAAGCCCCCGCCTCGCGTTTCTGAGCGAAGAAGATATTTTTGTCAAAAAAACGCCCCGCCGCCGCGTCCGGCCCAGCCGCGAAGGTTATTTTTTAAAATCCTTCGGCGATCTGAAAGAGGGGGATTTCGTCGTCCACCGGGATTTCGGCATCGGGCTGTACCGGGGCCTGAAAAAAATTGCCGTGGGCGCAGTGGAAAATGATTTTCTGGTGATCGAGTACCTGGACGGCGACAAGCTCTACCTGCCCGTGAACGCCCTGGAAAAGATTCAGCGCTACCTCGGGCCGGACGGCTGCACGCCGAAAATCGAAAAGATGGGCGGCGCCTCCTGGGACGCGGTCAAGGAAAAGGTCAAAAAGTCCGTCCGCGACGTGGCCGAGGAGCTGGTGGCGATTTACGCCGCCCGCGAGGCGATGGAGCGAAAACCCTTCTTGCCGCCCGACCGCGTCTATGAAGAATTCTGCTCGACGTTTGAGTACGAGGAGACCCCCGACCAGGCCAGGGCCATCGAAGACATTCACGCCGACATGGACGAAGTCAAACCGATGGACCGGCTGATCTGCGGCGACGCGGGGTTCGGCAAAACGGAAGTCGCGCTGCGCGCGGCGTTCCGGGCGGCGATGGACGGCAAGCAGACGGCGCTTCTGGCGCCGACCACGATTCTGGCCGAGCAGCATTTCGCGACATTTTCGCGGCGGCTGTCGGATTTTCCCATTCGCGTGGAGGCGCTCAACCGTTTTCGAAGCCCCGCCGAAATCAAAAAAACGCTGGCGGACCTTCTCAGGGGAAGGGTCGATGTCGTCGTCGGAACGCACCGCCTGCTGCAGAAAGATGTGGCGTTTAAAAATCTGGGGCTGGTGATCATCGACGAGGAACAGCGCTTCGGCGTGGCGCACAAGGAAAAGCTCAAGAAAATGCGAACGCTGGTGGATGTACTGACGCTCTCGGCCACGCCGATTCCGCGCACGCTGCACCTGTCGCTTGCCGGCATCCGCGACCTGTCCATCATCAACACGCCGCCTGCGGACCGGCGGCCCATCAAGACCTACGTGATGGAATTTGACGAGGACGTCATTCGGACCGCCGTCGAGGCGGAGATTTCCCGGGGCGGCCAGGTGTTTTTTGTCCATGACCGGGTGCGCTCCATTTACGGGATCGCAAATTTGGTGCAGCGGCTGGTTCCCCGCGCGCGCGTAGGCGTGGTGCACGGCCAGATGAAGCCCGCGGAAATCGAAAAAACCATGGCGCGGTTTATCCGGCGGGAATTCGACGTCCTGGTCTGCACGACGATCATCGGAGCGGGGCTGGACATTCCTTCCGCCAATACGATTTTCATCAACCGCGCCGACCGCTTCGGCCTGTCCCAGCTTTACCAGATTCGCGGCCGCGTGGGGCGCGGCAGCGAGGAGGCTGCGGCCTATCTGCTTCTGCCCCGCGGGGCGCTGCTCTCGCGGGACGCCCTGCGCAGGCTTCAGGCCATCAAGGAGTTTTCCGAGCCGGGCTGCGGGTTCCGCATCGCCCACAACGATCTGGAAATCCGCGGAGGCGGCAATCTGCTGGGCCTTTCGCAGGCAGGGCACATCTCCGCCGTCGGGTATGAGCTCTACACCGAACTGATGGAAAAGACCGTGCGGGAAATCCAGGGCCTTCCGGCGCCGGTCGAAGAAGCTCTTCCGGAGATCCAGATGGGAATTTCCGCCTTTCTGCCGGAAGACTACGTGCAGGACGTTCACCGGCGCCTGGTCCTGTACAAGAGAATATCGCTTGCGTCCGGCCCCGAAGACCTTCAGGACCTCCGTGCCGAACTGACGGAATGCTACGGCCCCCTGCCGCAGACGGCGGAAAATCTGCTGCGCGTGATCGGCCTGCGCAATCTTCTCGCGCCGCTCAACGCCAGGAAAATGGGTTTCGACGGAAAATATTTTTATATTTATTTCAGCGAAACCTCCCCGATTGATCCGGCCAGAATCACCGCGCTGGCCCGAAAGAAAATCAGGGACCTGCGCTTTACCCCTGATTTCAGGCTGTTTCTGCCGGCCCGCCCGGCCGGCGCGCCGGATCTTCTGGACCGGGCGGAGGAGCTTCTAAAGATGCTTGCCCAATAGCCTTTATCGGGATATGCATAAAGGCGTTTTCCGGCGCGGTGAATCAGGCGCGCGGGAATGACAAAATTCTTGGTTTTCTGTAGTGGTGCAAACGTCTCGGGGAAACGGCGCATGATGAAGCGGACGGTTTGGCAAAATCTGGTTTGGCAAGTAAGGCCGCTTGCGCCGCTGGCAATGCTTTGCGCCCTGTGCCTCGTTTCCGCGTGCGGACGGCAGGAAGCCGAGCGTCCGCATGTCGCGACGGTCAACGGCGAAAAAATTTACCTGGAGGAATACCAGGCGAGGCTCGGCGACCGCAGGGGGCTGTTTTCGCTTCGGGCCCTTCAGAACGAATCCGGCAAACGCAAGCGCCTGGAAGAGGAAATACTGGAGACGCTCATTACGGAAAAAATCATTCTGCAGCGGGCGCGCGAGCTGGGCCTGTCGGTCAGCCAAACGGAGCTGGAAGAGAGGCTTCTGGAAATCCGCAAAGATTACGGAGAGAATTTTTTGGACTTGCTCGCCCGGCAAAATGTGCGCTATGAAGACTGGTGCGAAGCCCTGAGAAAAGAGATGCTGCTCGAAAAGCTTGTGGCCGGGGACGTTCATGCGGCCCTGCGCGTTTCGGAAGACGAAGCGGAGGATTTTTTTCACGGGAATCCCGGTTTCTGCCGCTCCGGGGAAAAGGTCCGGGCGTTCCAGATTGTCACGCCCGACCTGGAACGGGCGCGGGAAGTCAAGGGAAGACTGGAAAAGGGCGAAGACTTTTCCGAACTGGCCAAAGCGTTTTCCATCGGGCCGGAAGCGGTCCGCGGCGGAGACCTGGGCCTGATCGCCCGGGAAACCATGCCGGAGCCGCTGGACAGGACGCTCTTTTCCCTTCGGCCCGGCAAAACGGGCCCCATTGTCAAAAGCGCCTACGGATACCATATTTTCAGGATTGCGGAGCGTCAGCCGGCCCATGCCCGTTCCTTCGACCAATGCCGGCAGGATATTCTGGATTTTCTCCGGGCGCAAAAGGAAGAAGAGGCGTTCAGGGCCTGGCTGAACGCGTTGAAGATGAAAGCCGTCGTGAAAAAGGAAACGAATGTTTCCGGGCGCGGCACGCGGTCATCATGATTTGAACAGGGGGAATCAAGTGAAGATTTACAGAAAAGGTTTGGCGGTCATTCTCGCCGTTTTGCTGATCAGTGCGCCGGCGGCCGCGGAATTGGCGGACCGAATCGTCGCCGTCGTGAACGGAGAAGTGATCACGCTTTCCGATCTCAACCGGGCTTTCGAGCCCTATTCCGACCAGATCGAGGAAAAGTACAAAGGCCCGGACAAGGGGGCCTTTCTCCAGAAGAACCGGGAAGCTTTTCTGCAGCGCCTGATCGATCAGATGCTGATCGAGCAGGAGGCGAAAAAACCGGGCGCCGGCGTCGCGGACGTCAAGGATGAAGAAGTCATGGGCGTGATTCGGGACATGCTGGTGAAAAACCAGATGACGATGCCGGCCTATGTAAAAAAGCTGGCCGAGGAAGGCCAGACGCTGGAAGGCGTCAAAAAGGAAATCCGGGGACAGATGCTGCGCATGCGTCTTCTGCGCCGGGAGGTGCAGTCCCGGATTCTGGTGACGGATGAGGAAATCGGCGAATACTACGACAAGCACCGGCAGGAATACGAAGGCCGGGAAGCGGTGCATATCCGGCTGATTTTTCTGCCGGCGCCCCGGGGGGCGGACCGCGCGGCGCGCGACGGGGTCGGGGCCGAGGCGAACCGGCTTCGCGAGCGAATCCTGAAGGGCGAGCGGTTTGAAGTCATCGCCGCCCGCTATTCGAAGGGGCCGGCCGCGGCCGAAGGCGGCGACATCGGCTTTGTGGAACGGGGCGTCATGATGCCGGAAGTCGAAAAGGCGGCCTTTGACCTGCCCGTGGGGGAGGTCAGCGGCGTCATCGATACGGAAGAGGGATTTCAGCTCCTGACGGTCGTGGACAGAAAAGGAGCGGGGCTGAAGCCTCTGTCCGTGGTGCGCGATGAAATCAAATCGAAGATTGAAGATGAAAAGGTCGCCAAAAAATATGACGAATGGATGGACGGCATCCGCAAAAAATCCTTCATTGACGTCCGGCTTTAGGAAACGGCAATGGATTGCATAAGAATCAAGGGCGCCTGCCAGCACAATCTCAAAAAGGTTTCTCTGGACATTCCCCGCGACCGGCTGGTGGTGATCACCGGCGTTTCCGGCTCCGGCAAATCCTCCCTGGCCTTTGACACCATCTACGCCGAGGGCCAGCGCCGCTACGTCGAATCGCTTTCGACCTACGCGCGCCAGTTCATCGGCCAGATGGACAAGCCGGAGGTGGAATCCATCGAAGGCCTTTCGCCCGCCATCGCCATCGAACAGCGGGCGGCCGGCCACAATCCTCGCTCCACCGTGGGCACGGTCACGGAAATCTACGATTATTTCCGACTGCTGTTCGCCGGCATCGGCGTATGCCACTGCAGCGGCTGCGGGCGGGAGATTCACTCGCAGACCATCGACAGCATTCTGCACAGCGTGCTCGACCTGCCCGAAGGGACGCGCTTCAGCATTTTGTCGCCGCTGGTGCGGGGCAAAAAAGGCGAGTTTGCCAAAGAATTGAAAAAGCTTCAGAAGGAAGGTTTTGCGCGGGTCCGCATCGACGGAGAAATCCGCGACCTGGCGGAGGACATCGTCCTTGCCAAAACCAAACGCCACGACATCGACCTGATCGTGGACCGCCTGGTCCTGAAAGACGGCATCCGAAAGCGGCTTCGGGATTCCCTGGAGATTGCCGCCCACAAGAGCGACGGACTGGTCCGCATTGCCGCCGCCGAGGGCCGGGAAACCCTGTATTCCGAAAAATACGCCTGTCCGGACTGCGGCATCAGCATGCCGCCTCTCGCCCCCCGCGTGTTTTCATTCAACAATCCCTACGGTGCCTGCCCCCAGTGCAACGGCCTGGGATCGCGGATGCACTTCGCGCCGGACCTGGTGGTGCCCGATCCGGGCCTGTCGCTTCGCGAAGGCGCCATCGCGCCCTGGGCCAACCGCAGTTCGCTGTACTACTTTAACCTGCTCGACGCGCTTTCCTCGCATTATAAATTCGACCTGAACATGCCCTTCGACAAACTCGCGGAAAAAATCCGCCATGTCCTCCTGTACGGGTCGGGAAAGGAAGCCATCCGTTTTCACCACGACCGCGACAACATGCGCTACTTCGCCGAGCGCCCTTTTGAAGGCGTGATTCCGCAGCTTGAGCGGCGCTGGAAAGAAACGGCCTCGCAGGTGATCCGCAACGACCTGGCGCGCTTTATTGATCTGCGCCCCTGCGAAGCCTGCGGCGGCGCGCGGCTGAAAAAGGAAAGCCTGGCCGTGACCGTGGGCGGCAAAAACATTTACGAGCTGTGCCTGATGTCCATCCGCGAGTGCTTCGGTTTTTTTGAAGCCCTCCGTCTTACCGGCCTGGAAGAGCAAATCGTCGAGCGCGTTTTGAAGGAAATCAAAAACCGGCTTTCCTTTCTGCTCAACGTCGGCATGGATTATCTGAGCCTGGCGCGGTCCACCGCCACGCTGTCCGGCGGAGAGAGCCAGCGCATCCGGCTGGCCACGCAGATCGGCTCCGGGCTGATGGGCGTGCTGTACGTTCTGGACGAACCGACCGTCGGCCTGCACCAGCGGGACAACCTGCGCCTGATCGACACGCTCAAGAAGCTGCGCGACATGGGCAACACGGTGCTGGTGGTGGAGCACGACGCCGACATGATGCTGGCCTGCGACCACATCGTCGATATGGGGCCGGGCGCGGGCACCCAGGGCGGCGAGGTGATTTTTCAGGGCAGCCCCGCCGAAGTGCTGCAAAGCGAAACGTCGCTCACCGGGCTCTACCTCTCCGGCCGGAAATCCATCGGGCTTCCCGCCTGGCGCAAGGTCAGGGGCCGCCACATCGTTCTGGAAGGCGCGTCGGAAAACAACCTCAAAGACATCGACATTCGGATTCCGACGGGCGTCCTGACCGCCGTAACCGGCGTTTCCGGCTCCGGCAAAAGCACGATGGTGATCGAAACGCTCTGCAAGGTGATGGCGCGCCGCCTGAACCAGCACAGCGGCGCCATGGCCAGAATCCGGCGCGTAAAGGATATGGGGGGCATCGAGCGGGTCATCATGATCAATCAGCAGCCGATCGGACGAACGCCGCGGTCCAATCCCGTAACCTACACCGGCATTTTTTCCTTTATCCGCGAATTGTTCACCGGACTTCCGGAAGCGCGCGTCCGCGGCTACAAGCCGGGGCGCTTCAGCTTCAACGTCAAGGGCGGCCGCTGCGAAGCCTGCGAGGGAAACGGGCTCATCAAAATTGAAATGCACTTCCTTCCGGATGTTTACGTCACCTGCGACGTCTGCCGGGGCAAGCGCTTCAACGCGGACACGCTGGACATCAAATACAAGGATAAAAACATCGCCGAGGTTCTGGACCTGACCGTTCACCAGGCGCTGGATTTTTTTTCCAACATTCCGTTCATCCGCTCCCATCTTCAACTGCTGGCCGATGTCGGCCTCGGGTACATTCGCCTCGGACAATCGGCCACGACGCTCTCCGGCGGCGAAGCCCAGCGCATCAAGCTGGCGAGGGAGCTGGGGAAAAAGCTGAACCGGAATACCCTGTACATTCTGGACGAGCCCACTATCGGCCTGCACTTCGCGGACATTCAGAAGCTCCTGGACGTGCTGATGCGCCTGGTGGACATGGGCAACACCATGGTGGTGATCGAACACAACCTGGATGTCATCAAGTCCGCGGATCATATCATCGACCTGGGGCCCGAAGGCGGTCCGGGCGGCGGGCGGATTATCGCCTCCGGCACGGTGGAAGAGGTGGCGCGAAACCCGCGGTCTTTCACCGGCGCTTTTCTGAAGAAAGCGCTCGACGACCTGCGGAAGCGGCGCGCCGAAGAAGCATGAACGCGCCGCCTTCCGGATAACGGCCGGTTTTTTATTTTGTGTACGGCGCGCTTTTCAGGTATAGAGCAGGCGTTTTCGGCCGGCTCGCAAAAGACGGGCCGGAAAAAACGAAGGGTCTTTGGAGACGAAAGCAAGTGAATTCCATGGCGTTGTCGCCTTTAAAATACCGGCATTCGATCCTGCTGATTGACGACGAGGAAGCCATCCTCGAGATCATGGCGGCGATGCTGGCCGATGAGGGATATGATTTGCTGACGGCCGGCTCCGCGGAAGAAGGGCTGGCCCTTCTGAAAAAAACCCCGGACGTTTCCCTGATCATTTCCGACCAGCACATGCCCGGCATGACGGGCGTGCAGTTTTTCGCCCAGGCCCGCCATATCAGTCCCGACGCCCTGCGGGTGCTGCTGACGGGCTACACGGACACGGACGCCATCATCGACGCGATCAACAGCGGAGGCATTCACCGGTATCTGACCAAGCCCTGGAGCAGGGAGGATTTTCTTCACACGATCCGGCAGATGCTGGGCAAGGCGGATCTGATGCGGGAAAACCGCCGGCTGGATGAGCTGGTCAAAAAACAGAATGCCGAGCTTCTGGACCTCAACAAGGGACTGGAAGAGAAAGTGCGGCAGAAAACCCGGCACCTGAACCAAAGCCTGGAAGAACTCCGGTCCAGCCTGGAAAAAATCCGGATGATTCTGGGAGGGACGGTGCTGGCCATGTCCAGAATCGTGGAAAGCCGGGACCCTTACACGGCCGGCCACGAACAGCAGGTGGCCAGAATCGCCTGCGTCATCTCGGAGAAGCTGCTCCTGCCCGTGGACCGGGTGGAAGCCATTCGGATCGCGGGCCAGCTTCATGACATCGGCAAGATTGCCGTCCCGTCCGAGATTCTGACCAAGCCGGGGCGATTGAGCCCCCTGGAAATGGAGATGGTCAAAACCCACTGCCGGAACGCCTACGATATTCTCAAGGCGATTGAATTTCCCTATCCGGTTGCGAAGATCATCCTGCAGCACCACGAACGGATGGACGGGTCCGGCTATCCGCAGGGATTGAAGGGGGAGGACATTCTTCTGGAGGCGCGGATCATCGCCTGCGCCGACGTGATTGAAGCCATCTCCTCGCACCGGCCGTACCGCCCCGCCATGGACATCGACACGGCCATGAAGGAAATCACCGACCACCGCGGAATCCTTTACGACGCAAACGTGGTCGATGCCTGCCTCGACATCTACCGGACGCAGGGACGGCAGGGCTTCCTGTCCTGAGACCGACGGCTCTTCGCGGCGACAAAAGAGCGCAGCCCTGTCAGGCGCACCTGAAGGTACGCCCTGCGTAAAAAAATGTAGGGCGGGTCTTCAGACCCGCCAGTGATCCCTGAAATACCGACTATTCTATTGGTAAAGCCGGTTGGCTTCCATGTAGCCAATGACGCTGTCCGGCGTCAGATAGCGCACACAGCGGCCCTGCTGAATTCTTTTGCGGATTTCCGACGATGAAATGTCCAGAAACGTAGTCTGCCGGAAAAAAATCGAGCCGCCCTGTGAATCCTTAAAAACATCGCCCGCCGCGTCGTACTCATAGCGGCCGGCAACGTCCGGCGGCAGAATCCGATCGAGTCCGAGGTTCTCATACCCCGGGCGGGTCATGACCACGAAACGGCACATCCGCAAAAGGTTTTTCCAGTCATGCCAGGTGGCGATGGCGTCAAACGCATCCTGCCCGGTGAGCACGAAATGACTTGAACGAAACACCCGCGCGCGGGTGTGAGGAGGCGCGCCGAAGCCATGCACCCATTGGAGGGGAAATCATCATGCTCATTCGATCCGGAGTTTTCAGGGGGGTGAATCCGTACACTTCCCTGATTTCGGCCACCGTCATCCTGCTCTTCGTGTTCCTAGTCCTCGCGTTTCCGACCGGATCCGCAGAGTGGATCGACAGTGCCAGAACCTTTGTCACGTTCTTCTTCAACTGGTGGTACGTAGCCCTTTCGGGTGTGTTTCTCGTTTTCCTGATCGCGATTGCCGTCAGCAAGTACGGCGCCCTCCGCCTCGGTGA
>ERZ724515.825-NODE-825-length-12663-cov-13.659898_pt1 | contig 12663 bp, 13 predicted proteins | sample MGYA00376048_ERZ724515 | MGnify/ENA primary metagenome ERZ724515 (study PRJEB28724, sample SAMN07190885) | wastewater metagenome | isolation source: influent of sewage treatment plant in Hong Hong | place: Hong Kong | collected 2016-03-17 ... | reverse complement strand
GTCATCACTCACCCGCTCAGGCCGACAAACACTACGAAACAAGGAGATAAGACGCAGGCTTACCCCAAAGCGCCCCTCTCCCCGTCCCCATATCATTTTCAGGGCATCACTTCGCGGCGATAAATAATGCGATCGTTGCCCCTGTCACGGCCAAAGATGGCCTCTCCCGACAGATGATCCACCGTGGCGGGGTCCACCAGCCAGAGCGGTTGATCAGGTTGTTTCTCCAGCACGATACGGTAGGGGATGCGTACGGCCTGATTCGGTGGTGCAAAATGGAACCAGGTTTCACCGCTATTGAACCGAGTCTGGCTACCTCCTGGGGCCTGATTGCCGAGCCCGAGGCGAATGCGGGCACCATCCTGCAGGACGAGATCCCCGCTCGCAGCATCATAGTATTGATTGGCGTCGGTGAAATCCATGCCGTCCCCCGTCAGGGCGATCTGAGTGCAGACATCCTGCGAATTGGCGCGCCACAGCCCACCTTCGAAATATTGAACCTGAAGCGGCAGCGCCAGCGGTGCGCTGACCGCTCCCTGGCGGGTACTGGCCAGCAGACGGCCGTAATAGGCAATCATGGTATCGTTCGCACCCTGCGGGATGAGGAGCTGCTTCGCGGTGCAATTAACCCCGTTATCGCAGGTACCGGTCACGGCGGGGTTCATGTTTCGATCGGCAAGGAAGCTGGTCTCGAGAGTCTCGCCGTCCGCTACCCTGAGCCCTAGTCGCAGGAGCGGCAAGGGCTCTTCCGGTGCAGTCAGGCTCGGGGTCAGCTCACGCAGCCGCATAAACCGGCTCTGGCCGGTAGCCTTGCCGGTACCTTCGGACCAGCTGGCGGCCAGCGGCACCAACCGATTGGAGCGATCCACCCCGTCCTGGTTATTGGCAGCCGCCAGAATGAGCGCGCCCTTGGCAAAGGCATCCCGGTAATTTTTCGTGACCCCCCCCTCCTTGTTGCGCGCAACCACAATCGCATCCACGTCAAACGGCTGACTCATATAGCTGAAGCCACCGCAAGCCGGGGTGACAGTGCCGCTCGTCATGCTGAAGTCCCAGGGCACGAAACGCCCCACAGGCACGCTGGTAGCGGGGGGGATGGTGTAATTGAAATAACCTGCCGTCGGTGGTGTCGCCGTCATGCTGAACACCCCGACCTCGTTGACCGACTGGGTGACGGCGTTGAGGTTGCTGCTGCCCTTCTGATTGGAGTGGTCATAGCGGGGCGTGCCGACCACCGCCTCGACCCCGGGTTTGGGCGCCACCAGCTGGCTGCCCAGCGCAATATTGGCCAGTGCGAAGTTGGGGGTCGCCAGATTGCCGCTGCACAAGTCCTTGTCATCGTCCTCTTGCCAGGCCACCCCTTTGACATTCATCTGGAACTCTTCACCGGTCTTCTTGAACACCGGACAACTGGCATCCCCTGCCGCGCAGGTTCCCTGGGTGGGTGTGATGCAGAGCCCGACCGGGCGGCTGACGAAGGTATCCGCCCCCGTCATCACCAGCCCCGCTGTGTCGCCGCTGCCATCGTGGCGGGCGTTGAGCCGCATCTGGCCCGCATCCGGGTAACTCACATCCTTCAGCGTGGTTTCGCCCATCTCATTGAAATAGAGATCCATGGCGGTTGAAGTCCCCGCCGTGGTAGCAATGGCCGTCTTATCAATCCTTATCTGGCTGCCAAAGAGATTGGTCGCAGGCACGTTGTAATCACTCCAGAACGTGATTCTTTTAGTCTGCTTCTGAAAACTCGGCACGCACAGCTGGCTCGTGTTGTCCTTCCTGACCGCCGTCATCACCACCTGTTGTGGTTTGTTGGCCAGGGTATCCGGCACGTTGAACAGGAAGCCGCTGTCGGCAAAGCTCAGGGTACAGGCGGCGGTGCTTAGGACGCCGCTACCCGCCCGGCAAAGCGTCTCGCTAAGCGGCTTGGTGGAGGGAATAGAGCCACTCACCCCCACCGTCATGGCGCTCGCCAGATTGTTGCGTAGCTGCAATTTGGTGGTGCCGTCGCTGAAATTCACGGTAGCGGTGTTGCCGCTGTAGCTCACCTGATTGCCGGCCACCCAGCCGTTGCTACCGCTCTTGAGAGGCGTCAGGGTGGCGCTCACCGGGTCCGTGAACAACTGGCTGCAGCTGGCGTTGGCGCAGGCCCGGATGATGAGGGTCTCCGGGTTGCAGGTCAGGGCATTGCCGCTGTGGTCAAACTCGAAGTGATCGATCGCCGCGGTGACGGGGGGGGGACATCTTGTCATTGATGGCGGTGGTGCCAGACATAAACAGGGAGCGACTAGTCGCTCTACCGTTGATAACGCTCGCGTTATTCATGTTCAATGCCTGATCGGCATATACCAGGCCGTTGACCAGGCTTTCACCATTCAAGTTGACATTCTGGTATCCAAACAGCAGCACAGATCCCGTCTTGGCCGCGTTGAGACGCCCGCCATTAAACTCCACCGCGTTGACGAAGATACGCACATTGCCCCGGGTTTCAATCTCCCCGCCCTGATTGACGACGAGTCTGTCTATCCAATAATCCCCGGCGGGCAGCACCACTTTTGCTCCCCCCAAAGCGAGAGACTGGATTCTGTACTCTTGACGGGTGCTGGAGAAGGTCAGGGTGCAGGCACTGTAGAGGCTGATAGTCCCGAACTGGTATTGGCTGGCACTACCAAGCGTCAATTGCTGCCCACTATTACAGTGACCGATGTCACCATCACTGCCCGAACTGCTCAGGAAGCTGTTATCCCCCGAGGTAGCCAATCCACGTATCGGGTTTCCGGTGATGGTGCAGAGCCGACGCGAGCCATTGGCATTGTCGCACGCATCCAGCGGCATACCAGAACCCTGATTCGAGGCGCAAAAATTCAAGGCCACCCCTCCGGTCCCGGTGATCTTGGCCTGATTGTTCTGGGTCAATGCGGGATAGCCCAGGCCATTGCAGGAGGCACTCGTATTGCCGCGGTGACCCTGGGCAACGGCAGGGAAATAGAGATTGTTGTCTATGGTCTCAAAGCCATGAGCCACGCCAGACAGTAGCGTGAGAGCCAATAGCCAGCGTGTCATGGATTCACCCCATCAAAGGCTTCCGCCACCAGGGTGCGGCTGACGGCAAAGTCCGGACTGGGATTGTTCAGATCGCGACGACCGCAGGCGCCCGTGCTCTGAAAGCGGTAACCGGTCTGGGTGACCCCAGCCACACTGACCACCACCGGCTTGCAGGTCAGTACCACGCTGCAATCCACCAGCCCCGGGACTGCAAAGGGGATGGATGTCAGGGCGACGCACTGTTGCGCGTCCCAGTGATCATTGGGGTAGAGGCGGTAGAAACCCACCTCCAGCCCGCTCTGGGCCGCCATCAGGGCACGCACCCCGCGCACCTCCACCGTATTCTTCTCGCCGCTGTCCACCAGGAAGCGGCCCATGGCCGCCGCCAGCAGAGCCATGACGACGATGACGAAGAGCGCGATCATGATGGCGCTGCCGCGCTGGGGCGCCGACCTGCGGGGGGGCCTAGGGAACATTGAGCGTCTCCAGCTTGTGGTTGAAGAGGACGCGCTCGCCACGCTGCTCGAACTCCATCCGCAGTCCCACCTCGCTCTGATTGAAAGCGGCGGGCTCACGATAGAAGTAATAGGGCGAAAAACGGATATGCTCGGCCATCAGGACCGGTGTGCTCCCGCGAATGTCAGTGCCGATAGCGGCGCTGGCCCGGGTCAGGGCGGCATTCATCACGCAGTAACGCACCTGTTGGCGGGCAAAATAGATGCGCTGCCCCGGCGACTCCTTGGCGAAGGATCCATCCACCGTCAGCGGTAGCGCCCCCGACACGGATGCCCCAACAGAGGTGACGCTGGCCACGCAGTTGCCATGGAGGCACCCCTGCTCCAGGGTGATATTCGGATCGGCAAGGGGATAGACGATGGCCAGGTCCTTATTCCGCTCGGGCAGCACATCCGGCACCACTATGGTGAGCCCGGCGCTAGCCGCGGAGCCCAGATAGCGGCTGGCGGTGGCGATGGGCCAGAAGCGCAGACAGGCCCCCTGATCCAGAGGGTTGCCCGCCTCATCCTCGATGCGCACCGAGCCCGGCACCGCATCGCGCAGCTCGCGGTTGAGCCGCTCCAGGGCGAAGCGGGCATCGCTCATCAGCTGCTCCCGGCGGCTGGCATCCCCGTAAATCTGGGTGCCGATACCGATAAACTGGCTGGTAAAGGTGGCCATCACTCCGAGCAACAAGATCACCATCACCAGTTCCACCAGGGTGAAGCCCCGTGCAATGCGCTGGCTCATCAGTAGTTACCCCGGTAGAGCGCAAACTCGACTTCACTGCGATCAGGCAGCCGCACCGTCAACTCGATACGCTTGCCGATGGACGAGGCACCCTTGCCTGCACTGGCAAACAGGTCATCAGCCGTGACACGGATCTTCAGCTGATAGTGGCGATACTCCTCGTCGCTGGCGCTGGCAGAGCTCTGGGTGAACTGGTTGGCGTCCACCCAGTTACCCGCAGTATCGAAATCATCCACGTCGTTGAAGGCGTAGGGGCGCGTCTCGCCCCCATCCGGACCGTAATCGGCGACTGGGGTGCAGGCGGGATAGATCTCGGGAGGCGTGCCGACGGTCTCGCCGCAGCGAAAACGGCCGCCATTGTGATCCGAGTGTTCATCGAAAGATTTTTGCAGCACCTCGTTCAGGATCCGCTGGGCCAGCTGGACGGCCCGCACCTGCTGCACCGGATCCACTGACTTGGGCGCCTGGTTGACCAGCAGACCCAGAATGCCGGTGAGCGCGATGGCCAGCAGCACTATGCCGACCACGAATTCGATCAGGGTGAAGCCGCGACGGGCCTTAAGGGAGGGCATGAATATAACCTTCCGACTCGATGCGCAGCCGGGCGCTCTCCTGCCCGCTGCTCACCACCAGATCGCAATAAGGAACGCAGGTTGACGGAGATAGGGGGCGGCCGGTGTGTTTATCGAAACGAATACCGAGGTCAGATTGCCCGTTTAGGGTTACCGACACGCCAGTGTTCACGATGTGTATCGGCGCAGAGACAGCTCCATCAGCCAGTGCAACAGAGTAGTGCCAAAACTGTCCCGGTTTAACCTGAAAAAAGGTTTGTCTGGCACCATTAATGCCTGGATTAGAGGGCTCATTCATATTGATGGTCTGCACCAGTCTCAGCCGGGCCACCATTTCATCGCGGACGGTATGGGTTTCAAAGCCGCCTTTGCCCAGCCACTTGGGCACGGCAAAGGCGGCCAGAATCCCGAGCAACAGGATCACGATCACCAGTTCTATCAGGGTGAAGCCCTTGGCTGTCGTCATTCACGCTCTCATCGGGGATATCGTGGATAAAGAAAAAGCGAGGCCGAAGCCTCGCCAGCACAACATTATTATTCGCAGCCCACAAGAGTAGTTACTGCAGCGGTAGTATCATCCGCCTCTTTGTAGTTCACGGTGCATTTGGAGCTACTGGTGGAGAACACATAGTTACCAACAGCGCTGGATACCTTGCCACTCCAAGAACCGTCAATGGTGACTGCATTCTTGATACCTGCATCGGTTGCCGCCGGATAGCCATACACAACATCAATGTTGGTACCGTCGCTGCTGCTGACCGCATCAGAAGGCTCACGCTCGATCCCTTCCAGAGCTGACTTGCTATAGACCAGCTGGGCCGAACTGCTCACTGCTGCCTGCACGCCCTGCGCGGCAGACTTCTTGGCGTCATCCTGCAGATTCAGGAACTTGGGCGCGGCGGTGACCGCCAGAATGCCCAGGATGATGATCACGATCACCAGTTCGATCAGGGTAAAACCCGATTGCTTTTTCATTACGTTTTCCTCTGTTTATCAATTGATATTGGTAGTCACCTGGCCGGAGGCCGGGCGGTAACTGAAACTCATGTAGGCATCGGTGCTCCCTTGCGGGTCCTGATAGCGCCCATCACTTCCCTTGCTCAGGCTGTTGACCAGATAGTAACGGCAGACCGAATCCAGTCCATTGTTGCTCACCGTGGCATAGAACTTCAGGTCATTGCCGCTACCGCGCACCTCGTCAAAGTTGGCAGTAGCCTTGGGAGGATTCTGCAACAAGCCCTCCCAAATATTGAGACAGCGGGTCGCCGTCAGATTGGCCGGATCCACATCGGGAGCGCCGCTCGCCGCCGTGTCCATGGGGTAACCGGGGGAGAGCTCGCCGTTGCTGACCTGGCTGTCGGTCGGCGTGGTCAGATAGAAACGGGAGCCGTCGTAGAGCACTGTATTGAGACTGTCCTGTTTGGCACGACCTTCGGCTTCCCACTGGGCTCGCACCAGGGAGACCCCGGTGGCGAAACCGCCGGACACCCCTTCCACACTGGCCTTCTTCGCCTCGTCGGTCACGTCGAGAAAACGGGGCAAGGCGGTGACGGCCAGGATCCCCAGGATCACGATGACGATCACCAGCTCTATCAGGGAAAAACCGGCCATCTGACCTGGTCCCTGGCCGGTGCTCACTCTCTTTGCTGCCATGCTACCTCCGTAATAGTCCGCATTATTTCATGCAGATAGAAAAAATCATGTGGCTGAAGCACTTGAGAGATCGCTTCACGGCTTTGCCAGCACCCGGCCGTCACTGAAACGGTAGCGCAGCCAATGCCCCTCCCAACCAAACTCGCAGCCGCCCCCATCCTGGCTGGCGAGGGCCTGCCAGGATGGCAACCCCGGATCGTCCGGACCGATCAGCATCAACCAGAGCTGGCGGCAGTTACCGGACGGGGACTGCAGCGGCAACACCGCCAGCGGCCAGCCCCGTTCATCGAACTGCCAGGCCACCCCCTCTGCATGCAGCACGGCGGGTCGCCGCTCATCGAGCCAGCGACCGTGCAGTCGCTGGGCCCGCTCGGCAAATTGCTCTCCGAGCAGGCTCAGGCTGACCGCCAGCGCCTCTGCCCTGTGGCTGCGATAGCTCAGGGCCAGGGTGGCAAGGATGACCAGCAACAGGGCACAGACGACCATCCGCCTGTAGCCCCCCAGCCAGCGCTCATCCTGCTCGGACTGTCTGCTCATGCCTCTCTCGCCCCTTGTCTACCGCAAACAGCATGCATCACTGGCTCCATCAGGAAGAGTGAAGATACCCCCTGCCATACCGTCAGTTTACTGACCGCGCACCGCTCGCATCACGCCCCCCACCAGGAGGAGTGAAGATACCGCCTACTGACCGCGCACCGCTCGCATCATGTCCCCCACCAGGAGGAGTGAAGATGCTGAACCACATCACTGGCCGCGAACCGCTCGCATCATGTCCCACATCGGCGTAAAGATACCGAGCGCCAGCACCAGCACCATGACGGCCACTATGCCGATGAGGATCGGCTCGATGCGGGCGGTGAGGCTCTTGAGGTCGTAATCCACCTCCCGCTCGTAGTATTCGGCCGCCTCGTGCAGCAGCTCATCCACCTGGCCCGTCTCTTCCCCCACCGCGATCATCTGCATCACCAATGGGGTGAACAGGCCGCTGGCGCCGGCGGTGCGCAGCAGGCTCTCGCCTCGCTCGATACCGCCCCGCATGTCGCGGATCTGCCCCGCCATCCAGGCGTTGTCCACCGCATCGGCCACCAGGGTCAGTGCCGTGTTCAGCGGTACCCCCGCCTTGAGCATCATGGAGAAGCTGCGGGCGAAGCGGGCCAGCAGGGAGCGCTCTATGATGGAGCCGACGATGGGCAGCCTGAGCTGCCATCTGTGCCAGGTCAGCTTGCCCCGGGCCGTGGCGACCCAGCGCCGCCAGCCGACGATCATTCCCAGCAAGATGGCGAGCAGCAGCCACCAGTAGTGGACGAAGAAGTGGGAGGTGGCGAGCAGGATCCGGGTCGCAAGCGGCAGCTCCACCCCGAACTTGGCGAACATGCCGGCAAACACCGGGATCACCATGATGTTGAGGATCACCATGGCGATGCCGATGGCTATCATCACGAAGCTGGGGTAGCGCATGGCAGTCTTGATCCGCTTGCGGGTCTCCAGCTCCAGATCGAAATAGTTGGCGAGCTGCAGGAAGGCCTCCTCCAGCTGGCCGGTGTTCTCGCCGACGTGGATGATGGCCACGAACAGGCTGCTGAACACCTTGGGGTGAGCCTGCATCGAGCTCGACAGCGGCCGCCCGTTGCCGAGATCCTCCCCCAGGGCGTGGAGTGCCCGCTTGAGGGGCTTGCTGTGGGCGCTCTCCTCCAGCCCGGCGATGGCACGCAGTATGGGGATGCCCGCCCGGGTCAGGGCATACATCTGGCGGCTGAACACCACCAGCTCCTCCAGCTTGACGCCCCCCTCCAGCAGCAGCGACCAGTCGATGCCGGCCGCCTTGGCTTTGCCCGCCTTCAGCTCGGTGGGCATCACCCCGCGGCGCATCAGTTGCTCGGCGGCGGCCAGCTCGCTGGCGGCCTCCACCACGCCGTTGACGGCATTGCCCTGGCTGTCGCGGCCCTTGTACGCAAATGATCCCATGACTTAGCCCAGATCCTCGGCCAGCCGCAGCACCTCGTCCACCGAGGTGATCCCCTCCCGGGCATAGTCGAGGGCGGTCAGTGCCAGGGGCCGGTAGTGCTCGTGCTCGCGCGCAGCCCGGGCAAAGCCCTCGGCATCGTTGCGACGCAGGGCATCCATCATGGATTGATCCAGCTCCAGCAACTCGTAGACCCCGATCCGGCCCGCATAGCCGGTGAAGTTGCAGCTCTGGCAGCCGCGCCCCTTGCGATAGACGTGCTGACCCGGCATCTCGCCGGAGAGCGCGCCAAGCCAGGTGGCCTGCCCCTCATCCGGCGCCGTCTCACAGGCGCAGTGTTCGCACACTCGCCGCACCAGCCGCTGGGCCACCACGGCCCGCAGGGCGCTCGCCACCAGATAGCCGGGAGCCCCCATGTCGATGAGGCGCAGGGCACTGGTGACGGCGTCGTTGGTGTGCAAGGTGGTCAGCACCAGATGGCCGGTGATGGCGCCGCGCAGGCCAATCTCCACCGTCTCGTTGTCCCGCATCTCCCCCACCAGCAGGATGTCAGGATCCTGGCGCAGGGTGGAACGCAGCACCTGGGAGAAGGTGAGGCCGATCTTGTGATTGACCTGCACCTGGTTGACGCGAGGCAGCCGGTACTCCACCGGATCTTCCACCGTGATGATCTTGTGGCTGGCCTGGTTGAGTTCGGAGAGGGCGCCATAGAGCGTGGTGGTCTTGCCGCTGCCGGTGGGCCCCGTCACCAGTATCATGCCGTGCGGGCGCTTGAGCTGGCGGCGGAAGCGGGTCAGGATGGCGGGTGGCATGCCGGTCTCGGCCAGCGACAGTATGCCGGTGGATTGATCCAGCAGCCGCATCACCACGGATTCCCCGTACTGCACCGGCATGGTGGACATCCGCACATCCACGTCACGACCGCGTACCTTCATGGCGAAGCGGCCATCCTGGGGCAGCCGCTTCTCCGAGATGTCGAGCCCGGCCACCAGCTTCAGACGCAGCACCAGCGCCTGGGCGATGCACACCTCGCTCAGGATGTTTTCGTGCAGCACGCCGTCGATGCGCTGGCGGATGCGCAGCACCTTCTCGTCCGGCTCGATGTGAATGTCCGAGGCCCCCACCTGCACCGCGTCTTCGAACAGGGAGCGCAGCAGCTTGGCCACCGTCGCCTCCCCCTCGTCTGCCCCGGCGTTGAGGCTGCTGGCACCCAGCTCGAAGCCGGTCTCCTGATGCTCCTCGTGCAGCTGCACCGCGAAGTTCTCTATCTCCCGGGTGCGGCGATAGAGGCGGTCGAAATACTCCAGCAACTGCCCTTCCCGGGCCACCGCCAGCACCAGCTCCCGCGGACTCAGCAGGGCGGCGATGGCATCGAGGGCGCTCAAGTCGGCGGGATCCGACATCACCACGGTGACCTTGTCGTCGCTGAGGTTGACCGCCAGCGCCCGGTAGCGGCGCGCCTGCACCTCGGGCAACAGGGTCACGGCCGAGGCGTCTATGGTGAGGTTGTTGAGATCGAAGAAGGGCACGTCCAGCTGACGGGCGAGGAAGGTCAGCAGTTGCACCTCGCTGATGAAGCCGAGATCGATGAGGGTGGTGCCCAGCTTGCGGCCGGTGTGGCGCTGCTGCTGCAGGGCGAGCTGCAACTGATCATCCGAGATGATCCGCTCCTGTACCAGCAGGTCGCCGAGGCGCATTTTCAGTCTGGGTTGTGCCATGCAAACTCCAAAAAAGTGATCCCGGCTGCCCGTCAGGGGACAAGCTGTGCAATTCGCTGTTCCAGCCAGCGGGTCGAGGCCTCGCCCAGGTTCCCGTGCAACTGGGCGTTGCGATAGGCATCCAGCGCACGCTGGCGATGGCCCTGGCCATCCTCGGCCACGCCGAGCCCCAGCCACCAGCGCCCCTGATCCGGCTGCTGGCGCAGCAGCTTGACGTAGAGCTCCGACGCCCGGGCAGGCTGACCCAGCTCCTGGGCAAGCCCGGCCCAGGTGGCGTAGTAATCCAGATTGGCGGCCAGATCCGGTTGATAGCCGGTCAGCCAGTCCAGCGCCTTCTGGCGATCACCGCCACCGATGGCCACCCGGGCCAGCAGCAGACGCAGGTCGGCCTGCTCGGGATCCAGTCTCAACCCCTCTTCCAGCACCTGGCCGGCCTCCGCCAGCCGTCCCGCACCATAGAGCAGGCCAGCCAGCTGTTCCCGTGCCCCCTGATTGTGCGGGTCATGGACCAGCACCTCGTAGTAGTTGTCCTGCGCTTCCTGCATCTGACCCTTGGCCATGGCGGTGGTCGCCTTGCGCTCGGCCAGGGCCGCCAGCTCGGGCTCGGAGAGCTCCACCGTCTCTATCTTCAAGATTCTGGGCTTGCGCGGGGCTGTCGGCACTGGCGCCTCTTCGGCATCCTGCTCGGCCGCCAGCTCGGCATAGAGATCCGGCTGCAACTCTTCGTCGCTCGGGATGACGTCATCCTCTGGCGGCGTCTCGGCCAGGGTCTGCGGTGCCAGGTCGGCGGTGTCGCTTGCCCTCGCCGCTATGGAGCCATCCACCCCAACCGCCCCGGAGGCGGCAGCCACCTGGGGCGCGGGGGCAACGGCAACCACCTCGGCGGCAGAGGAGGCTGGCAGCGTCTGCTCACCGCTCGCCGGGACGAGCCGGGTAGTCAACTGAACGGTCGGCTGCGCCGTCCGCTGGCTCTGCTGCCAGTAGATCCAGGTACGCCAGCCGAGGATGGCCAGCGCCAGGGTGCACAACAGGGTCAGCACCAGCATCCACCACCCCTGCTGACGCACCGGCGCCACATAGACGGCGGCGCCCTCGGATCCTGGCTGACGCTGCTCCAGATCTTTGAGCATCTGATTGATCACGCTCATGACCAGACTCCATAGGTCAGGGCAGCACCCAGCAGCAGCAACAGGGGCCACCAGCGTACCAAGGCGCCACGGCGGGCGTCGTCGGTATCGCGAACGGCGAGTCGCACCAGGGTGCTGTCGATCCGGCGCACCCCGCGACCATAGGCCAGCATCAGGCACTTCTGGGCCAGCACGTTGATGAGCCGGGGAATGCCGCGGGACGCCCGCCACAACAGGCGCAGGGCCGGGCCGCCAAACAGCGCCGCCCCGCGATAACCCGAGACGTGCAGCCTGTGCTCCAGATAAGCCCGGGTCTCGTCGCACCGCAGCGGCCGCAGGCAGTAGGAGAAGCCGATGCGCTGGCGCAACTGGCGCAGGTGGGGCCTCGCCAGCCGGACATCCAGCTCGGGCTGGCCGAACAGCACGATTTGCAACAGCTTGCTGGACTCCGTCTCCAGGTTGCCGAACAGCCGGATGGCCTCCAGGGTCTCGTCCGGCAGGGCCTGCGCCTCGTCGATCAGCACCACCACCCGGCTCCCCTGCTGGTGCAGGGTGATGAGGTGACGATGGATGCGATCCGTGAGATCCAGCTCGCTCTCTCCCTGCACCGCCAACCCCAGCTCCAGGGCCAGGGCGGTACGCAGCTCCCCCGGGGTGAGGTGGGGATTGGGCAACCAGGCCAGCCGCACCGGGCACGCCTCGGAGCCGAGCTCGCTCAGCAGCTTGCGGCAGAGCAGTGTCTTGCCGGTGCCCACCTCGCCGGTCACCTTGATGAAGCCCTCCCCCTGCGCCAGCGCCCAGTTCAGCACCTGCATGGCCTCCTCGTGGGGAGGCAGACCGTAGTAGAAGCCGGTGTTCGGGGTCAGGCCGAAGGGCGCCTCCTGCAAGCCGAAGTGACTCAGGTACATGCGCCCTTCCTGTGCCCATCACGGCCAGTGCCGACCAGGCCGAAGGAGAACACCTGCAAACCGGCATGGTTCAGGTACATGAGTCGTCACCGGCCTGGGGGCCTGTCGTGGCATCGAGCCACGGGCCGTAGGGGGCAAGGCCAATCGCATGCTGGTTCATGGCTTAACCCTTGGGCGGATACCATTTGTCGAGCAGCTCGGAGGAGCGTTGCAGCTCCTGCTGCCAGGTATCCTTCTCCACCACGGTCGGCTTGAGCAGGATCACCAGCTCGACCTTCTTGGTGCTCTCCCGGCGGTTGGTGAAGGCCTCACCGACCCAGGGGATGTTCCCCAGCAGCGGCACCTTGCTGACGATCTCCTGCTTGTCGGTCTTCATCAGACCGCCGATGACGATGATGTCGCCGTTGTTGGCCTGCACCACGGTATCCGATTCAC
>ERZ724515.812-NODE-812-length-12713-cov-15.578132_pt1 | contig 12713 bp, 9 predicted proteins | sample MGYA00376048_ERZ724515 | MGnify/ENA primary metagenome ERZ724515 (study PRJEB28724, sample SAMN07190885) | wastewater metagenome | isolation source: influent of sewage treatment plant in Hong Hong | place: Hong Kong | collected 2016-03-17 ... | reverse complement strand
GCAGATTTGATGATGACAAGTGGAAAAGATGTTGAGTATTCTATTGCAAGACTTGCTCAAATGGCAAGAGCATCAGGAATTCATTTGATTGTAGCAACTCAACGACCATCAGTTGATGTTGTAACAGGACTTATAAAAGCAAATTTACCAAGTAGATTATCTTATAAAGTAGGACAAAAGATCGATTCTAAAATTATTTTAGATTCAATGGGTGCAGAGTCACTTCTTGGGCGTGGAGATATGTTATTTACACCTCCTGGAATGTCTGGACTTGTAAGAATTCATGCACCTTGGTCAACTGAGAGTGAAATTGAAAAAGTTGTAGAATTTTTAAAAGAGCAAAGAGTTGTAGAGTATGATATGAATTTTATCAAAGATAGAAATTTATCAGGAGTAACAGCTTCAGGTTCTAATTCTTCGGATTTACTGGAATTAGATGAACTTTTTGAAGATGCAAAAGAGATAGTTTTAACTGAGAAAAAAACCTCTATTTCTTATATACAAAGAAGATTGAGAATCGGTTATAACAGGGCTGCAACAATAGTAGAACAGTTAGAACAATCAGGAATTTTATCAGAAGTAAATGCTAAAGGAAATAGAGAAATATTAGTTTAGAGATAAAAAATTAATAATTTATTTACAAATTATATATAAGCGTTAGATAATTGATTTTTAGGTACAATCCGCGCAATTTAAAAACATGGAGTCCACAATGTCGACGCTTGAACCAATTACATTAACAGATAATCTGTTTTTGTCAACGAATATTGTTATTGTTGCTTTAGTAGCTGTGATACTTTTTACTTTTAAAAAATCACAACACACAGATATTTTTCCTATTTCTGTTACTCAAGAGCTAAAAGGTTTAGGAATTTTAACAGTTGTATTTGCACATTTTGCATATATGAAAGTTACAAATACTGATTTCTTATTTCCTCTTTCAATAATTGCAGGAGTTGGAGTTGATTTATTCCTTTTTATGTCAGGATATGGTTTAACTATTGGAATGTTGAAAAAACCAATGCCAGTTCTAGATTTTTATAAAAGAAGAGTAATTAAAATCTTTATTCCATTTTGGGTAGCTTTAATTTTAATTTTTGCTGCTGATGCTATATTCTTAGGAATTTTTTATCCTGTTCCATATATGATCCAATCATTGCTTGGTTGGTTTCCCACTGCTGTTGGTTTTGGAGATGTTAACTCACCTTTTTGGTATATTACATGGATGATGATGTTTTATATTCTTTTTCCTTTAGTATTTATAGTTAGTAAACCTTGGTTAAGTGCAATAATTTTAGCAGTAATTGCAACTGTTATAGGTACGCTTAATCCTTTAGAAATGGGAGATAATTGGCTTCATAGATTACATACTGTTGCTTTTTCTATGGGTATAGTTTGCGCTTGGTTGTTGATGGAAACTAAAGATAAACAAAATAAATTAGTAAAAGCGATCAAAAAGTTTAGAAACAACTCAAATTTATTAAGATTAATAATTATTGCTTTAATGTTTTTGATTGTGGCTTATATGTCTTTACATACAACAGCAAATCATTGGCCAACTTTAACTTCAATTTTAGGAAAAGGTTTTTATGTTGACCAGTTTACTTCTATAATAATTATGATTGCATTTATAGTGATTTTTTCATTGAAAAAGCTAGACAATAAATTTTTATCAATTTATGGGGTTTACTCTTTTGAAGTATATTTAATACATTGGCCATTAATTGGAAGATACGATATATTCTTTGATTTTTTACCTTCATGGGCGGCTGTAATTGCTTGGATGATATCATTTATTTTAGTTAGTATTTTATTAAGTAAAATTGTTGCACCAATTAGTGCTTGGGTTGATAAAATAGCAAAATAAACCTAGATAATCTCAATCAAAAGATTGAGATTATTTAAAATCTTTTTGTAAAGAAGTAAACTTATAAATAATATCCAAAAACTCAAATTCCAAATAGTCTGCTTGAAGCATAAGTCTTGAAGCTTTTGTAACTTCTTCTCTTTTTTCTTGTGAAATCTTTTTATTTAAAAAATCATTAGCAAACTTTTCATCAACTCCATAAAGTGTATCTCCAACTATTGAGTGACCAATAGAATCTAAATGAACTCTTATTTGATGTTGACGTCCAGTTAGTGGTATTGCTTGAATTAAAGTTTGATTTTTATTTTCATCATAAGATATAGGAGTTATCAAAGTTGTTGAGTTTTTACCGTTTTGATGAGTTTTCATTTTTAGTTTTATTAAAACATTATCATTTGTAATTGGAGTATCAATTTTTATGGGTTTGTCTATTTCCCCATGAACCAAGGCTTTATATCTTTTAATATACTGTTTTTCCTCAAACATATTTTTTAAAACCATATCACTAAAAGCATTTTTAGCTACTAAAACTAAGCCTGAAGTTTCAGTATCAATTCGATGAACTAAAGAAGCTTTTTCTCCAAAGTGATATTTAATCTCATCTAAAAGAGTATAAATATTCAATTGATGAGAAGATGGATGAACCATAATTCCACTTGGTTTGTCAAATATAGCAAAATGAAAAGAGTCAAAAATAGGTTTTAATCCTTTTGAAATAGCTTCAAAAATAGTTATATAAATAAATTCTGATTTTAGTATTTGATTTTTTTGCAAGCGAGAGTTTTTTTCATCTGTAATTTTTCCTTTTTCTAAAAGAGTTAAAAGGAGTTTTGAATCAATAGATAAATTTTCTAAAAATTCTTCTATTTTTTTCCCTTTTATAGTTTTAAACTCTTTTTTTATGTACGGCAAAATTTATCCTTGATTTTTATTTGTGATATTAACAAAAAAATATAAAAAAACTTAATATAATATTCTATGCAAAAAGATTTAATTACAAAATATGGCTATGAAAAAGTACTAAAAGAGTTTAAAGGTTTACTTAAAGAGAAATCTTTTTGGGTAAAAGAAAAAGAGATTGCAGCTCAACTTGGAGATAGAAGTGAAAATGCTGAATATATTGCTGCAAAAGAACAAATACGAAACTGTGATAAAAGACTTAGATTTCTTGATAAGATTATAAACTATAGCGAAGTGGTCGATATTTCGAAGATTCCGCATATAAAAATAAATTTTGGTTCAGAAATCGTTTTAGAAAATTTAGATACAAATGAGAAAAAAACTTTTATTTTAGTTGGAACTCACGAGACGAATCCAAATGAAAATAAAATATCGAATAAGTCTCCTTTTGGAAAGATACTTTTAGGTAAAAGTCTCAACGAAGAGTTTGAATTTGAAATAAACGAAAAGATTTATGAATATAAAGTAATTTTAATAAAAGAGTATAACTTTGAATAAAATAAAAATAAAAGAATTAAAAGAAATTATTTTAAAAAATCTTGAAAATAAAAGTATAGAAATAAAACGAATTTTTCATGGTAGAGGTAATTTTTATGATAATTTTAATTACTTAACAGTAGATAGTTTAAATGAAATTTTATTAGCAACTTTTTTTGAAGAAATAGATAATAAAGTAGAAAAAGAGATAATCAAAATTCTTGAGGAAATAACTTTAGAAAAAGAATTTAAAACTTTTATTATTCAAAGAAGATATAAAAAAGAGCATCTAAATGAAGTTATAAAAGGTCAAATTTTAGACTCTTCAATAGCTTATGAAAATGGCTTAAAATATAAAATCAATTTTTCAAATCAAAATATTGGTATTTTTTTAGATATGAAAAAAGGGCGTGAATATATAAGTTCTATTTGTAAAGAAAAAAATGTCTTAAATCTTTTTTCATATACCTGTGCTTTTTCTGTATGTGCAATAAATGCAAAAGCTTCAAAAGTTGTAAATGTTGATATGTCAAAAGGTGCTTTGAGTATTGGAAGACAAAATCATCATTTAAATAATCTTGATACTAAAAAAGTAAAATTTATGCCTTATGATATTTTGAAATCATGGAGTAGAATCAAAAAAGAAGGACCTTATGATATTATCATTATAGACCCACCATCTTTTCAAAAAGGAAGTTTTGAAGCTACAAAGGATTATGAAAAAATCATAAAAAAGTTGGATGAGTTAGCCAAAGAAAATTGTGTAGTTTTATCTTGCTTAAATGCTCCAGAACTTGACTCAAATTTTATCATTGAAAAATTCAAAGAGTTTGCTCCGAATTTTAAATTTGAAAGAAAATTAGAAAATTTGAGTGAATTTGTCACAAATAATGAAGAAAAATCCCTTAAAAACTTAGTATTTTTTAGATAAAATCGCCCCTTTTATTTTAGGAGATAAATTTTATGGTTGAAAAAAATCGTTGGCTTATGGCACTTAGTGCTGTGGGTGTTCATATTTGTATTGGTTCTGTTTATGCTTGGAGTGTTTATGTAAAACCTATTCAAGCACAAATGAACTGGAATTTAACTGATGTTACTATTGCTTTTAGTATTGCAATTTTCTTTTTGGGATTAAGTGCTGCACTTATGGGAAAATTTGTTGAGAAAAATGGTCCTAGAGTTTCAGCGATTATCGCAGCTTCTTTATTTGGTCTAGGAACTATGGGTTCTGGACTTGCCATTATGATGGAATCAAAAATGTTGCTTTACTTTTTTTATGGAGTTCTTGGTGGCTGTGGACTTGGAATAGGTTATATTTCTCCTGTTTCAACCCTTGTAAAATGGTTTCCTGATAAAAGAGGAATGGCAACTGGACTTGCAATCATGGGATTTGGTTTTGCATCGGCTGTTTGGGGACCAACTATTAAAATCTTGATTGAAGCTGTTGGAATTTCTGGAACATTTTTTATTTTAGGTGCTTTATATTTTGTGATTATGTTTGCATCTGCACTTTATTTAGAAAAACCACATGATGAATATTTACCAAAAAGATTTGAGCAAAAAATCAAAGAGGGTAAAAAGAAAATCAAAGAAGATTTAGCATTTATAGGTCTAAATGAAGCTATTAAAACTCCAAGATTTTATGGACTTTGGTTGATGTTATTTATAAATGTAACTTGTGGAATTGCGATTATTGGAGTTGCTTCGCCACTTTTACAAGAAGTTTTAGGTCTTTCTGCAATCGCTGCAGCTGCTGCGGTTGGTTTGATGGGAATATTCAATGGAGCAGGGCGACTTTTATGGGCATCTTTGAGTGATTATCTAACACGACCAATTGTTTATGTGATATTTTTTGCAACACAAGCAGTTGCATTTTATATGCTTCCATCAATCACTGAAGTTTTAGTTTTCCAAATAGTTTTATATTTTATTATGACTTGTTATGGTGGAGGTTTTGCTTCAATTCCTGCATATATTGGCGATATTTTTGGAACAAAAGAACTTGGTGCAATTCATGGATATATTTTGACTGCTTGGGCAGCAGCTGGGCTTGTTGGACCACTAATCATTTCTATGGTAAAAGATGCAACAGGTTCATATTCTCAAACGCTTTATGTTTTTGCAGGATTTTTTATAATAGCATTTATTGTTTCAATTGCTATGATTTTAAATATAAAATCTGTTCAAAAGAAAAAAATTAAATATCGTTAGAAAGTTATAAAAAGTAAGTTATAAAGAGGATATTAAAATAACTTCATAATTATTTTTCTATAATAATAAAAAGCTATAATGCATTCATTATTAAAACAATGGATTGAAATATGCCTTATAGCGAATCTGATACTCGTGTAAAACTAATAGACCCAAAAATCAAAGAGTCAAATTGGAGTGAAAATAATATTGTAAGAGAGTATTATTTCACAGATGGTAGGAAACTAATAGGTAATAAACGAGGTAAGAGGTATTTTGTAGATTATCTTCTAACTTACAAAAACACAAATCTAGCAATCATTGAAGCAAAAGCCCAAACAAAAGACCCACTTGATGGACTTCAACAATCTATAAATTATGCTCAAAAACTAAAAATTGATTTTGTATACGCTACAAATGGAGATAAAATCTATGAACACTCTTTGATTGAGGGAAGTGGAAGATGGATAGCAGAATATCCAACTCCTGATGAACTTTTTGAGCGAAAATTTGGTCAAATACAATTTAAAGAAGAAAAAGTAATAACTCATCCTTTTTATTTAAGCGATAAAAAACCAAGATTTTATCAACAAATAGCAGTTCAAAAATCCATAGAATCCATAGCAAGTGGCAAAAATAGAATTCTTCTAACTCTTGCAACTGGAACTGGAAAAACATATATAGCTTTTCAAATCGTATATAGACTTTTTGCTTCAAAATGGAGTAAAGATGGAATTGGTAGACGACCTAGAGTTTTGATTTTGGCAGATAGAAATGTATTAAAATCACAAGCTATGAATGAATTTAATCCTATGGAAAAAGATTTAGTAGATATAAATGGTAAAGAGATAAAAAAACGAGGTGGAAAAGTTCCAACAAATGGAAATATCTTTTTTGCAATCTATCAATCAATAGCTGAAAATAAAAATAGAGTCATTGAAACCACAGAAGAAGAAAATGAAGATGATGTAACAGCCTATTATAAACAATATCCATCAAACTTCTTTGATTTAATCATCATTGATGAGTGTCATAGAGGTAGTGCAAATGATGAGAGTTCGTGGAAAGATATATTAAATCACTTTTCAAGTGCAGTTCATCTAGGACTTACTGCCACTCCAAAAAGAGATGATAACGGTGATACATACAAATATTTTGGTGACCCAATTTATGAATATTCATTAAAAGATGGAATCAATGATGGATTTTTAACACCATACAAAGTAAAAAGAATCCAAACAAATATAGATGAATATAAGTTTGACCCAAATGATATTATAACTGGAGAATTAGATAAACAGATAATTGAACTTGAGAAGTTTGAAAGGGAAGTAATAATCCCCAAAAGAACAGAATTAATCGCAAAAACTATTTTAGAAAATATAAATCCTATGGATAAAACAATAGTATTTTGTGTAAATCAAAAACACGCATCAGATATGAAAATAGCAATTGATAAATTCAAAAGTGTAAAAGATAATAACTACTGTGTAAGAGTTACATCAGATGAAGGAGATATAGGAAGAAACTTTTTAGAAGACTTTCAAAATAATGATAAAGATATTCCATCAATTCTTACAAGTTCTAAGATGCTAACAACTGGAGTTGATGCAAAAAATGTGCGAAATGTAGTTTTAACTGCACCAATTAAATCAATGACGGAGTTCAAACAAATCATAGGTCGAGGAACAAGGGTTTTTGAGGGAAAAGACTTTTTTACAATTATTGATTTTGTTGGGGCTACAAATTTATTTTATGATGAAAGATGGGATGGAATCGCTGAGCCTATTGATGATATTAAACCACCAAAAGAGTCAAAAGAAAAAGATGAAAATAGTGATAATAAAGATGATATAACAACAAAAGAAGAGAAACCAAAAAAAGAAAAAGTAACAATAGATATAAAAGGTAAAAAACTAAAAGTAATCAATATCGAAACAACTTATGTTGGAGATGATGGACGACCTCTTAAAACAGATGAATATTTAGAATTACTAATTGGAATATTAGGTAAGTTTTACAATGATGAACAAGGATTAAGAGATATTTGGAGTAATCCCTCTCATCGAAAAGAGCTATTAAATAAACTAAAAGAGATGAATATTGATGAATCTCAACTTGAAGATTTAAAAGAGATTTTTGAAGCAGTAAACAGTGATATTTATGATGTATTAGCTCACCTGTCTTTTAATCTTGATATAAAAACAAGAAATGAAAGAGCAATAGCAGTTGAAAACTCAAGCTTCATAGAGAAATATCACAATGAAAAAGCAAAAGATTTTATAGAGTTCATCCTAGAAAAATATATCAAATACGGCTTCAAAGAACTAGAAGAAAATAAACTTTCAACACTAATAGAACAAAGTGGATTTGACAAAAAAGATTTGATGGCTTCATTTGGAGAGTTCAAAATACGAGATGAGTATTTTGGTTTGCAAAGGGAGATTTATAGATGAAATTAATTTATATTTTTTTAGAAGAAAATTATAAAAATATTGAGAAAGGTGGCTATTCTTTTGATGATGAATTTATAATACAAGAATTTAATACAACAAGTAAAATTATAAAATTTAAAACAAATGATAGTTATCACAAACCTTTTAATAATTCAATTCAAAATATTACTTGTATTGTTGGTAAAAATGGTATAGGTAAAACGACATTTTTTGAACTTTTAATTGCTCCATTATTGTGGAGATTAGATGGTGAAGAATTAATAGGCAAGTTACATTTATTATTTTATGATGTTTCAACAGATAGCTTTTTAATAGAATCATATATTAATGATGCACATAATTGGAAAGTATATTTAAATGATATACAAAAAATTATGAAAAAAAATAAATTTCAACAAAATAAAAATAATTTAGATAAAAGTAATACATATGATTTATCTGACAATGGCTTTTCTTTATTACCATTTCAGACAAATATAATTTTTCATAGTCTTTCACCATTTGATAGAATTTATTCTCTTATAAAGCAGAAGCTTACAGAATCATCAAATATCGTACAACATTATTATAAAAGATTTAAGTATATAGGTATCAAGCAAATTGAAAATGATGAAATTTCTTATGAATATATGACCATTATAAATCTTATGAATTTGTTTTTTGGTAAAAATTCAAAAAAAATGATTAATGAAATTGGATATAAATTTAAGAATATAAAAATTGATTTCAATAATGATTTTTTTAATTTTAATATTCAGATACCAGCCTTAGAAAATTTAGATTCAGATATTTTTAATGACATAAAAGAAAAATATGATGATTTAGTATGGTTTTTTATGTTTACTGAAACAATTAATGATTTTGATGATAAGTTTTTTAATAATTTATTACTAAAAAACTTAAATATATCCACTAAAAAAACATTTGAAAAGTTTATTATATTTATACAATCAAGATATAAAGATATTGATATTATGAGTGCTGTTAAAAAGTTTACTGATGATATTCAGTTTTATATTGATAATGAATTTTTATTTCATCAAAAGCAGTATGGATTTTTAAAGGGACTTATTAAAAATAAATCAAATTATGAAACTTTAAAGTTATTAGAAAATGATGATGAATTAAAAAAAATAGTTGAAAATGAGCAGTTATATAAACTATTACAATACATAAAAAGTTTAACAGCAAAAGGTATTTTAAATTTTCAAATTAATCTTGAAAAAAATAACAAAGATGTAAATTACTTTAGATTAAGCTCAGGGGAAAAAACACTTCTATCTTATTTTGCAAATATAGTGGGTAGAATTAATGAACTTTATCAGATACAGGCTCAGGATGAAACATATAATAGTGTACAAAATAAATTATTTTTAATTTTAATTGATGAAGTAGAATTACATTTACATCCAGAATGGCAAAGAAATTTTATTAAATATGTAGAAGATTTTTTTAATTATAAAGAACATCTTGTAAGACTTCAATTTGTTATTGCTACTCACTCTCCTTTTGTAGTTAGTGATATATATGACCAAAATATAATTTATTTAGGAAATAAAGATAAAGAAACAAAAACTTTTGGTGGAAATATTTTTGATATTTTTAAGGATGATTTTTATGTAAGTAATACAATTGGAGCTTTTAGTGAGTCGATTATAAAAGAGTTATCTGAATTTTTATATTTTCTTTTTGTTTTTGAGAAAGCAAAAAGAGAATCTAATTTTTTTATATTGAGAGATTTTTTAGACTTAATGTATAGGGATAGTTCAAAAAAAGATGAAGAGAATCAAGAATTAATAATAAGTATTGAAAATTATATAAGTGAAGATAATGTTAATGAAGATTTACTAAAAATATCTTCAAATAAATATTTAGCAGTTTATAGAGAAAATAAAGAAAAGTTTTTAAAACAAGCTAAAAATATTATAGAAAATATTGGAGAAGATGTTATTAGTCAACATCTTGATAAAATCTATTTTTATTTAAAAGATAAACAATGATAACTATTGATAAAACATATCAAGTTGAATTACTTAAATATTTTAGTAAAAACGATTATGACACAAAAAAGAAATTAGAAGAATTAGATTGTACAAGTGTATCAATTGATGTAAGGAATTTTTTATTAGATTTAACTTTTGAAAATAATGGATTATTAAGTCAAAGTGTACTTTTTTCAGAAAATTCAAACAATACAAAAATTATTGAGGATTTTTTTAGAAGTTTAATAAATAAATTTGGACCTAATAGTAGAGATATTTTTATAAATGCACAAAAGATAAAGGGAAGTATTCAATGTGATTATGGTTCGTTGAATAATAATGAACAAGTTAAATGTATCAAAAAATTTATTCTTGAAAAATATGAAAATATGTATACAAATATGCGAAATACTCACGGTAAAGAGCTTATTAAATCTAGCGATATTTCTATTTGTCCTTATTGTTACAGAAGTTATATAGGGGTTATTGAAGAAGAAAAAGGTAAACGAGCTATTACTCCAGATTTAGACCATTTTTATCCAAAATCAAAATACCCCTTTTTATCAGTTACACTTTCAAATTTAATTCCATCTTGTCTTTTTTGTAATCAAAGAGCTAAAAATGATACTGATTTTTATAAAACATCAATTTATCCACCTAACAAAATTTTTGAAGATATTGAATTTGATTTTGACCCTTACACAGGGAAAATTTTTATTGAAAATTATTTTGAACTAATTTCAAAAGTTGAATATAAAACACATCTTGATACTTTTTTAATACAAGAAGTTTATGCGTCACATAAAGAAATACTTGATAGTCTTTTAAATAAAGTTACAAAATATAGAAGTTCAAAAATTAATGACATTGTAAAATATACAGCAGGACTCACTAGTTCAGAAATTAGAAAAATTGTATTTTATGAATATGAGTTTATGAATAATAAAAAAGAACTTTTGTATAAACTAAAAAAGGATTTGTATGAAAAAATTGTTAAAGGGATTAAATGAATACATTAAATAGATTACCTCTATCTCATCAAATCGAAACCCAAAAAGTCCTAAAAAAAGCTATATCAGCGAATAGGGCTTTAGCAAACTTAAACGGCGTAGCTCGTATTATTCCAAATAGTGCAATTTTAATAAATTCTTTAGTTCTTCAAGAAGCAAAAGATAGTAGTGAGATAGAAAATATCATCACAACTCACGATGAACTTTATCGTGCAAATCTTGATATAGAAAGTGTAACAAATGAAGCTAAAGAGGTACAAAACTACAAAGAGGCACTTTTAAGAGGTTTTTCACTTGTAGAAGATACAAAGTTACTATTAAAAAAACATATTATAGAAATTCAAGGTGTTTTAGAACAAAATGATGCAGGTGTACGAAAACAAGCTGGAACAAATCTAAAAAATGCACAAACAGGTGAAGTGATTTACACTCCACCACAAGATTATGAGACTATACAAGAACTTCTTACAAATCTTGAAAATTATATCAATGAACCAAATGATATTGACCCACTTGTAAATATGGCGATAATTCATCATCAATTTGAATCAATTCATCCATTTTATGATGGAAATGGAAGAACGGGAAGAATTATAAATATTTTGTATTTGATTTTAAGAGATTTATTAGATATTCCTGTTTTATATTTAAGTAGATATGTCATCACCCATAAAACTGATTATTATAGACTTTTACAAGAAGTCCGAACAGAAAATAAATGGGAAGAATGGATTTTATATATGCTTGAAGCAGTTGAACAAACTTCTCTTGAAACAATAGAACTTATAAATAATATTAGTAATCTGATGATAAAAACTCAAGATAAAATATCACAAGATTTGCCAAAAATTTATAGTAAAGATTTAGTAGAGATACTTTTTATGCACCCATATACAAAGATAGAATTTTTAGTTGAGAGGTTAAATATTACTAGACAAACTGCATCAAAATATCTCAATGAACTTGAGAATATAGGTATATTAGAAAATATACAAATTAAAAATAGTAAATTTTTTATAAATATTGAATTATTTGCTATGTTAAAAAAAGGTATATAATTCAACATATCATTTAAGCTATGTTAATAAAATTTAATATTTTTAACATAGCTTGTAGGCTATGTTAAAAAAATCGTAAAATCTTTACATATGACTTTTGATATGTCAAAAAAACAGCAAAATTTTTACATACATATATTAAAATCCACCCACTAAAACAAGGAAACAAATTTGGAAAGCAAAATAAACAGAATAACAGACATTCTAAGAAGAGATGATGGAATAAGTGGTGCGATGCACTACACAGAGCAAATATCTTGGGTGTTATTTCTTAAATTCCTAGCAGATTTAGAAGAGTCAAAAAGTGAAGATGCTGAACTTGATGGGGAAACATATACTTATATTTTAGATGAGAAGTATCGTTGGCAAAATTGGGCTGTTTTAAAAGTAGATGGCAAAAAAGATTTAATCAACTCTAAAAGTGGTGATGATTTACTTGATTTTGTAAACAAAGAGTTATTTCCTTATCTCAAAGGTTTCAAATCAATCACAGAAAATCCAAAATCTATCAAATATAAAATTGGTGCGATATTTGAGTTTTTAGACAACCGTATCGCAAATGGTCATACACTAAGAGAAGTTCTTGACATCATAGATGAGATGGATTTTCACAACCAATCAGATTTATTTCAACTTTCACTTATTTATGAAAAACTTCTAAAAGATATGGGAAGTGATGGGGGAAATAGTGGGGAGTTTTATACTCCACGACC
>ERZ724515.809-NODE-809-length-12738-cov-9.094930_pt1 | contig 12738 bp, 29 predicted proteins | sample MGYA00376048_ERZ724515 | MGnify/ENA primary metagenome ERZ724515 (study PRJEB28724, sample SAMN07190885) | wastewater metagenome | isolation source: influent of sewage treatment plant in Hong Hong | place: Hong Kong | collected 2016-03-17 ... | reverse complement strand
ATGGGTGGTTTGTTTACTACAGAGGTGGCTTGTACAACATGAACCCAGACATGCCACTACAGAGTGTGTACATGTTCACAGACAAATACCATGCTCTATGGAAGGGTGTTGATGTGTCAGACGAGAAGTCCACAGTGCAAGCTGTACAAGTGAAAGACAGGGAGACAAAGGAAATTTTGTCAAACAAAGGGCGTAAGGGTGTTGCATTAAAGGAACGTAGTGTGCTGATGCTTAATGAAATGCTGATGAACACACAAATATTCCTTGACGACATCGATGTTTGTGTGCAACAATATACACGTATATTCAACGACAATCTACAAGCTGGTGGTAGATTTTACAATACAGTTGGTGGTGTACAAACCCTACCTCAGAAACGGAGGAAAACAATGCAAATCAATGGTGAGAATGTTGTAGAACTAGACTTCAAGGCCATACATCCAGCACTGTTGTATGAGAAAGCAAGACAAAAAGCACCTGACGTTGTGGACTATTGGATTGAACATCAATGGGAAGGAGAGTTTAAACCATACCCTACGTTCAGTCCTGTGTTCTCACCAAATGACATGAGCGATGAGTATACGGTTAGACGATTGCATAAATTTGCTATGCTTGTTGGATTGAACGCTAAGAATATTGCCGGTGCTGTTGCTGGATTGAGTCAAGAGTTCTTTGATGATAAGAAACGTGCCCCAGAGGACAGACGGTATGGGGAAATTTCATACGGCATGGGTTTACGTGGTAAGCCAACATTCCCTTCCAAGAAGATATGTGAACATGTCATGTTGTGGAACAAACCAATTTCTGAATTTTTCTTTAAAGATGTTGGTATTATTCTACAGAACGTAGACTCTGACATCATGGCTCTTGTCATTGAGGAGTTGTACGGAATGGGCGAGGTGTTGCTTCCTATGCATGACAGTATTATCGTGCGAGAAAGCATTGCCGATGAGGCAGAGACGATAATGAGAAAGGCGTATAAACAACTGATGGATACGGACAAGTTCTGTTTCATTGAACGCAAATAACCCTTGACAACAGCGTGTATGTGCTTTATATTAGGTGCATACACGCAACATAGGAGACTGTGGTAATGACTAACAAACAAGCAAAAATTCTAGGGTTGGTGTTGCTCACGCCTTTCATTATTTTCTTTACTTTTGCACTCATCACTGTACTAATCACTTTCCCAAAACTAATCTGGCCGTTGTTGTTTCTTGTTTGCACAGTGGTTGGTCTTGGTTTGGTGTGTAGCTCGTACAGGTGAGGAGAGAACATGAAATACATTATTTGTGCATTAGCTTTGTTTCTTACAGCTTGCTCTGATATGTCTGCTAAAGAAATTGCAGGACGTAAAGCCTATTGCCAGAAACAAGGGGCTGTGAATATTGAATACAGACAAGCAAGTTTTAGTCGGAAAGGACGTGTTTCTGGTGTAACATGTGTGTTCAACGGGTATGAGACAGATAGTGAGTATGTGGAGGAGAGGAAATGAAACTCATCAACGAATCGAATTGGAAGCAAGAGATTGCCAAGCTGAAGGCATTGCGAATTCATGCACAACACACCATCTCTCAACAACTAGCCCTTTACGGTACAGGGAAATCTGCGGATGAGCTTGAACGAGAGCGATACATTGGGCGTTTGCAAGATAATGTTGCACAGCTTGACAAAGCCATTGAAACAATAGAGAATGTGTTTGTACATAAACAATGTTATATTGAAAGCTGACAGGAGACATTCGTGAACACACCATACGTTTCTGACAAGCCATTCCCAAACAGCTATTATGTAGCTTCTGTCGGGGAATCTGTTATGCGAGAAAGCATGTTCTTCTCCACATTGCAACAAGCTATTGCATTCAAGCAAGCTGTTGAGAAAGAATATAAGGATGAAACATTCATTGTTGTTGACACAGCAGCAGAGATGTGCTAACATGTAGTTTGTAAATTGAAAGGAGAATAGATGGATATTCAAGGAGAAAAGATTAAGTGTCTTTCCAATTTCCAAGCACCAGAGCTTGTTGTCGGGAAGATTTACACAGCAGGTATTACACGTAAGAATGTTCATGGCGTTTGGCAAGTGTTGGTGGAAGGTAAGTGGTATATCCACGGCAGGTTTGAGCTTGTCAGTAAAGAGCAGCCGCAAGGTGTACCCCCGTTACATGTTGCTCTTGGTGAGGAGATGGTATCTGCCGAACAAGACTTTGTGAACAGCCCAAAACACTATGCATTCTTTGATGGTGTTGAGGCTATTGAAATCATTGCATCGTCTATGTCTATAGAAGCCTTCCGTGGATATTGCATGGGGAATAGTTTGAAATATCGTCTACGTGTCGGTAAGAAGGATAAAGTGGAGCAAGAGATTGCTAAGGCTGATAAGTATGGTGAGTTGTTTGAGAAACATAAACATCTGTGTAAAGGAGAGAAATAATGGATATGTTTAAAGTGGTGATGATATGGCACAGTGAAGATGGTGATGGCACAGAAGAAGAGTTTGAATATTGCTCAGAACATCTTGAAGTGGTTGAATCGTCAGAAGATGTTGATGGAAAGTACGTCACATATTCCACTGTCTATAAAGACAACAACACAGGGAAATACTATGAAGCCTCTACTGTCCGTACAAACAGCGGATACTGGGGTGATAGCGATAAAGTAAGTGAACTGTGTGTTGAGGTAGTGCCAAAAGAAATTACAAAGACAATTTACGTTACTGTTAAATAAGGGGCAAACATGTTATGAGTCTGAGATCAGAGTATCCATCTGAGTACAATGCATGGGTATCAATGCGTCAGAGATGTACAAATCAAAATCACGCCGAGTATTTTAGATATGGTGCAGTTGGTATAACCTTTTCTAAGGAATTTGACTCTTTTATTGGATTCTTCGAGCATCTTGGTGCAAAGCCAAGACCGGATTACTCCCTCGATAGAATAGATTCAAGAAAGGGGTATTCACCAGATAACTGTAGATGGGTGTCAAAGGCCATGCAATCATTTAATCAGAAAGTTAGTGCGGATTGCAAAACAAAAATTTCTGGTGTGTTTTTCAGAGAAAAATTTAACACTTACAGATGCTTCATAACAGTTGAAGGTAAGCAAATAAATCTTGGGTCAACAAGAGATTTCTTTGAGGCGTGCTGCAAGAGAAAAGCAGCGGAATTGTATTACTATAAGGAGACAAAACTTAAATGACTTTTAAAGCTAAACTAATTGCTGTAACCAAACCAGTTGACTACATGCAACACATTATGGTGGATGCAAAGGAACTTGTTACCTATTGTGCCCGTGTTTCCAACCCAAGTAATCAAGCAAACATGGATACAGCTGAAAAGCTCATCAACTATCTGCTAAAGTATCGGCACTGGAGTCCATTGGAAATGGCTAACTGTGTTGTTGAAGTGGAGTGTCCTCGTGACATTGCTCGTCAACTTCTTCGCCATCGTAGCTTCAGTTTCCAAGAGTTTAGTCAGCGTTATGCAGATGTTACGACTCTTGGTGATAGCTTTGTTCTGCGTGAAGCACGGTTGCAAGATACGAAGAATCGCCAGAACAGTATCACAACAGATGACGCAGAGTTACAAGGTTGGTGGCTGGAGAAGCAAGGTGAAATTCTAAGCATTGTTTCTGATGTGTACAAACAGGCACTTGATAAAGGTATTGCCAAAGAGTGTGCTCGTGTTATCCTGCCGGAAGGTAACACAATGAGTCGTCTGTACGTGAACGGCACTGTACGAAGCTGGATTCACTACTTGCAAATCCGCATGGAAGAGGGCGTCACACAACAGGAGCACACCATCCTTGCAACACTTATTGCAGAACAGGTTTGCCAAGCATTTGATGTGAAGTCTGTACTGAATAAATAAGATGTGACATAAAGGGGCATACAGCAATGTATGTCCTGTTTTCTTTTCCTCTCACAACAAAATTATTTTGAGAAATGTGTTGACATGCTGTCAGACATCCCTTACACTACATACATCAACTCAACGCAAGGAACAGCATCATGTGGACACTTAGTATCAGAAAACCATACTACCCTGAAGTGTATCTGTTTGAGACAGAGGTAGAAGCACTTCAATACATCATCGACAACGGCGTGGAAGATGAGTTGGCAATGCGGGCAACACAAGGTCACGACGTTTTCTATGTGATTTCTCAAGTGAGGGGTGGTGCTAAATGGGCTGCCACTTGGGACAGTGATGACACTCCAATCAAAGATGGGTTGATTTAATGTACAAAAGTGGATATTATTTTGTGCAATTGAACAGACAGCTCCCAGCCGTCCCCATGTACGTTGTCAACATCAACGACAACTTGTACATCTATCAATCTGCTGTTGGTAAGTGGAAGCAAGTGATGGAGTGGGATGTGGAGGAAATCACTCCACCTAAACGTCTTGTAGTTAAACACTAAGGAGAATACAAATGAAACAATTTCCATACGCACAACGAATCATTTGGGAGAATGATGTTGAGCAGATTGAGTGGGCAAGTAGGCTTGTTTACTCAGATTACAGTGATTTGTACCTGATTAAAACACATCACAGCGGTGTTCACGTAGGTAATTGGCGAAGGTACTTGGGAGGTGATCTACCTCATTTTGTAGCAAACGAGCATGTGTTTCATCCAGAAGAAGCTGAGTGCTGGGCTAAACTGTAACATCCACTAAGGAGAAAATAGTGCTATACAACATCATTAAACAATTGCAAGACACACCAAGCACAAACGATAAGCTTTCTATCCTGAAAGCAAACAAAGACAATGAATTGTTGAAAGAATATCTGCGCCTTGTTTGTTGCCCTTCTGTCTCCTTTTATATTACAGCAAAGACGTTTCCTGTTGTATCTAAGATAGGGACACATACATTCCAGTCTCTCATGAATGCTGGGTATTCTCTTGGCACAAAAGAACTTTCTCAACGTCATGTTACAGGACAGGCAGCAAAGAATTTTATTGTTGCTACAATGGAAGATCTTGATGAAGAACACCAACAACTGTACAAAATGCTTCTTCTCAAGGACATTCGTGCGAAAGTGGGGGCAACACTTGTGAATAAGGTGTGGCCTAACTTGTGTGTTTCTGTTCCCTATATGCGTTGTAGCTTGCCTGATGAAAAGACATTAGAGAAGTTCAAGAAGGCAGAGAAATTCATTGTCCAGACAAAGGGTGATGGTATGTTTGCTTCTCTTGTTCTTGACAGCAATTCAAGTGAGAAAACAAAGCTGTTTACACGGAATGGTAGTAAGTTTCCTGCTTGGTTTGCTGAGTATTTAGCTACAGGCTTGGACGATGATAAACACGTTTACGAAGGGGAGCTTATTTGCTTCAAGGACGGTGTGATGCTGTCCCGTCAACAGGGGAACGGTATTCTCAATTCCATCATGCAAGGTGAGGACATGCCTGCTAACGTTTGTGTTTGCTATTACGTCTGGAATCGCGTAGACACCTTCTCTTGGAAGAACGGTAAAGAAAGTAACGTCTATGTTGATCTGTTCCAATCATTGGTAGATACGCTTGAGTTGTCTAAACCAGCCAACATTAAACTGATTGACCACAAGTATTGTGTTTCTCTGGAAGAAGCCTATGCTTTCAATAATGAACAGCTTGCTAAAGGGCTGGAAGGCTCTATCATCAAGACATTGACACACAAGTGGAAAGAAGGTACAAGCAAGGAATGCCTGAAGCTCAAGCTTGCTGTTGAGATTGACTTGATTGTAGAGTCGATTGAAGAAGCAACAGGGAAAGACGCAGGGTGTGCTGGACGTATTCAGGCAAAAAGTAGTTGCGGCATTCTTGAGACTGGTATAAACTGTACAGGTGAGTATGCACACCGTAAGTTTGTGTTTGAAAACAAAGAGCAGTATATTGGCAGGGTGTTTACGTGTGTAGCGAACGACATTGTTGACAACGAGCTAAAGCCAGACAAGAAGAGTTTGTTCCTTGGTCGCTCTGATCTTTACAACGAGATTAGGCATGACAAGACACAAGCAGATGATGTGGAACGTATCCATGCAATGTTTAATGCGGCTAAAGGAGCTACCTCATGAGTATAGAACGAGAAACAAATGAGCATCTGTTCGATATGTTAGCTAACATTAATTCAGATTTCTACGCTGAAAACAAAGGGGAGCAAACAACCTTCGGTTAGTTTGCGCATTCTTTGACATTTTGTTTGATGCTGTGGCAGAATGTGATGAGTTGTTGTTCGACATGTGTTCTAGAAATGCTTGACAAGCAAGAACAGATAGTGGATAATACAGACACTTAAACAACGAAGGAGCAGAAAATGAAAGAAGAAATTTCTTTGCAGAACGTAAAGTTTGACATGAAAGCAATTGCAGAAGAGCTTGGTGTGCCGCTGGAGAAAGCACACAACATTGTTCAGACAGCTTTGTTTGAGAAAGGTGTGGGGTGGGTGGCTGGGTATGGTCAAGTGGTTATGAAAGAGCACACCAACTATTTATATATCAACAATAAAAATGAATTGATGCATAGTGCATGTGACAATCCTCAGTATAAGCTAGTGTCCATCAAACCACAATACTCTTTCTACATGAAAGAGGAAGACAAGCCAGAGACAATTGAATTCAATGGCAAGCAATATAACAAGGAAGACGTTGCTAAAGCCTTGGCGCTATTGTCGCCAATTGAATAACAATTAAACAGGTTGTTAAATACATGCCCCGTCCTTTTAAATAAGGGTGGGGTATTCGCATTAAAGAAAGGTATTATATGGAGAAAAAGTTTTATACAAAAGAAGAGGCTTTGAAGTTAATTAACCACGACTACAAAGTGAATAAAAATTTTAAAGATTTTACAGGGCATAAGTATGAGCAAATAACTGTACTTGGAAGGTCGCACAAAGACGGCGGGGGCCGTTGGTACATGTGGGTTGAGTGTTCTTGTGGTAATTGCTTCCAAATGCGCGTATCTTCCTTGAAAGCCACACAAAGTTGCGGTTGTATGATTGGTTATTATCAGAAACTAAATAGAAAACCTAAAGAGAAAGTATATGATAATTTGACATACAAAGACGCGCAATTCGGTATTCTTAAAATGTCCGGCGAATATGAAGTAACATACAAGTATTCAGAAGAAGGTATGCGTTTATATGAATGCAATTGTGTTATCTGCGGTAATAAGTATAAGCTTGGTATCTCTAATATAAAAGTAGGATTCTCGCAGAAATGTGAATGCTGGAAAGAACATGCTGTTGATTGGATTAAATCTAGCCAAATTGATAGCAATCACCACCTGTATAAGACTTTTATTGCAATGCACTCACGTTGTTATAATCAAACAAATCCAGCCTACTCGATGTATGGTGCAAAAGGGGTAACGGTTTGTGATGAGTGGGAAAAGTCTGGCAAGGGGTTTACAAAGTTTTTAGAAGACATGCTCCCATCTTGGAAACCTAATCTGTCTTTGCACAGGGTTGACAATGTTCCTCTTTACTCAAAAGACACTTGTGTTTGGGAAACGGATAGTGTTCAGTGTCATGTGCAAAAGAAACGGAGCACTGTAAACGGGAAACACCCTAGGTCGGTATTTATTGGCGTTGGCCTGAGAGGCAAGGTACTACAAAGATGGTGTTCTCAGATTACAAAGGATGGTGTAGAATACAATCTCGGATGGTGCCGGACGGAACTAGCCGCTGCAATGCTGTATGATGAAGCAGCTTTAGAGTTTTATGGGGAGCACGCCAACGTAAACGGGGAGGAGCAGTGGGAGGCATATAAAAAGAAGGTGGGTGAGGAAAGGGCAAAGGCTGAGATGAATGCCTTGATTGGCATGTCAAAAGAACAACGTAAGAAGTATGTGTGGCAAGAATCGACCGACTCTTCCAGCTAAGACATTGGCGCTGTTTCTGTGTACAGAGCGGCGCTACTTTCTTTTCTTCCACCCTGAACACCTTTTTGTGTTTTCTTGCCGAGAGCAGAGCTTTCTGTTTTCCAGCAGGGCTGGCGATGTTTTTACACTGGGAACGGGGTGAAATGCTTTCTCTCACCCCTGAACAGGTATACAGAAAAATCCTAGGGGACCGGACCTTCGAATTCCTATAAAACCCTGACTGTGTTTTTACGTTTTTGTACAGAGAATTAGAATTCTGTAATTCTATTGGCGTATATAATGTATTTAAATAAAATACAAAAATATAGATTTTCAGCCAGAATTCCGCAGAGTGGAACGGCGTTCCGACAAGCGGAACAAGGCCATGCCGCATCCTCTGGCGTTTCACCAAATGAAATAGAATTCCGCTAGGCGGGACAATATCCCGTCACAACATGCGCTTATAAATCCACAACTATTCCCTTTAAAATACTACGCAAACGACGGGCAGGGGCATTCCTGCCCGTGTCGGCATCGCAAAGCAAATATAGCACACAATAGGGCAAAGGCAAAGAATAGAAAAGAATAAGAAAGGCGTTTTATATAACTATAAGAATGTTGCCAGACAGGGCAAAGTGTGCTATTTGCGCGCGCGTTCCTATATACATGGCACACAAAAATAATTTGCTTTTCTAAAAATAATTCTTGACTTGGCGCGGCCGCTTGTTTATAGTGGCTACATCAACAACGCAACACGACAGGAAACAAAGCCATGCATGCATACCAAGTATTTTTCAAAGGCGTTTTTCAAGGCGAGTACAAAGCTAGTTGTGCAAGTGTTGCGCTCGATATGTGGGCAAAGGATTATCATGCCGACGTTAAAAATGCCGGCGTTGTGTATGGTGCATGGCCTGTCGTGAAACGCGTTTCCAAATAATCTAATCGAATGCGCTTGTCTTTTCAGGTGCATTCTGTTAAATTATTTGCAACAAACAAAAGGACGTTACAAAATGAGATACATTCTTGTTTTCTTAGTTGGCCTTGTTTGTGGCATTGCCATTCTGTTGCAAACACAAAATACCGCATATCAAATTGAAGCGGATTGTCTTAATGCTGCGCAACACAATGGCACGCTCACAAAGCAATCATGCAAACAAGAGTCGGCATGGCTTGAAAAAATAGTTTGACAATCTAGCAGCAATACCCGATAATCAAACAATACCAACTTGATATAGAAAGGCAAGCAAATGAAATCGCCAGCCACCATGTTCCTGATTTTCTCTATCGGCTTTGCCATTATTGCCTTGTTTGTTCCTGCTGACGACGTGCAACAGGGGCAAGCTATTGGCCTGTCTTTGTTCACAGCTGGCATTGCTTGGGCTATGAATGCTGGCGATAAGATTGCACGCAAACGCACACAACAGCGCAACAAAGTTTGACAAAACAGAATAGATAGCCGATAATCAACGCAACATTAAACCCCATAGGAAATACCATCATGACTACAACGTTTTCCCGCATCCTGTCCAATGTAAATTATATTTTCACTACAGCCAAAATGTGCGGTTGGAATCAAACTAAAATTCTAGATGTATTGAAAAGCGATGTTCACAGCGTGCTAGCAGAAAAACAGCCCAGTGGGCGTGCTAAGTTTACCAAAGCCGATAAAGCATATATTCAAGGTTATATTACTGCTAAGTTTGACGCCATTATAAAACATGAAACGGCATATTATTACAATATCGGTGGCAAGTATTATGCCGCGCATAAACGCGATGCGACAGAGGCAATACCACATTATTATGATGCATTTGGTACTAGTTTTGTAGCAGATGCAAAAGACGGCGCTATTTATTGGAAAAACACGGATAAAAAATATTCTTGACAAGGTGCATATTACGCGATACACTTAGCAGACATCAACAAACAACGTAATAAATAAAGGATAGGGTTATGCTTAAGAAAGATAGCAAGGCTTGGCAATTAGCTGTAAAACAGTCTAAACGCAAAGGATGCTTTATTGTTCCTGTTACACTATTGGCAAATGGTGATATTGTTTTACAATCTACAATTCGTGGTAACCAGTGGACAGTGACAGAATCCGCCCTACTGTTAAAAGAAAAACAGCGAATTGCCAACAAACAAATTAACAAAGGATAGAATTATGTGCACAATCGCTGAAAAACTAGCAGACATCCTCCCCACTGGTAGCGGAATTGATTGTGGCTGGAGTTTTACGGAACAGAAGAATGGTAATATTCTGGCACACAATAGCTTCCATTGTATGAATGAATACGGCGGTTATGATGGCTACGCCGATTTCACTGTAGTTTTTAAAAAGGATGCGCCTTTGTCTGATTTTGTATTACAGTTTAACGGCAAGGTTGCGCAATACAAGAATAAGCGTTACATGTTGCGCGACTATTTAGAGGAAACTATTTATCACTTTATCCGTGACATACAAGGCAATGATGTGGTAAACTCTAATCTTTCTAATCTGTTGAAATAAAGGATATACGACATGCAAGTTTATTTTTCTTCCCGTGACAAAGCCCGCCAAGCAAAACGCAATGGCCTGTCCAATATCGTAGACAATGGCGCTAATTCCCCAAAAGGCAAGCGTTATACACTTGACATAGAGCACAATGCACAAGTTCCGTTTGTGTCTGGTATGTTGGCACGCAACACACTTGGCGGCTTTGTTCCTGTAGAATGGAAAAACCGTAAACGCCACATCATTACAATTTGAGAATTTTTATCCGTAGGGGCTTGTCAAAACAACGACAGGCCACTATAATAAAGGTTCTACTACTAACGCGGTAGTGCTTCTTTCACCCCCAGCAACACAAAAAGGTAAACATCATGGCTAAATTTCAAGGTCACAAAAACTGGAATCACTGGAACGTTTCTCTGTGGATTAACAACGATGAAGGGTTGTATCGCATGGCCAAAAACTTCATTGAACGTTATCCGAAAGTAGGTAGAGAAAAACAAGCCAAACTGATGCTTGAACGCCTGAATGATGAAGGTATCTACAAAACGCCAGACGGTGCACCTTACAGTGTTAGCAGTATTCGTGCTGCTATGGTCGGTATGTAAACATCCCACGTTGGCATGTAATCAACACAGCAGGACAATACAAAATGCAAACAAACCAAGCCAAAATCAGCGTGAAATCGACAAAACAACGTAAACCCTACAATCAACAAGAAAAGCAAGAAAAAGCAAACAAGGCAAAACGCATAGATAAACGTCAAATGCTTGTTTTGTAAGGGAAAACACAACAGGGCACAAAGGCGGCAAAAGCTGCCGCCTATGGCAAAACATCCGGCAATAATTGCCGCTTAAGAATGGAATTAATATGTTTACATACATTGAAATGCTACGGCAGTATGCAAATGATCTTGAAGTAGAGTGTATTGTGAGTATTGACGACAAGACAATGCGGAAGAGATATAGCATATACAGTAATCTCCACATGGATGCTGGTATTTGTGCTGGTGAGTTGTTTAAACATATGCACACCACAAGCAAGCGTGAGTATAACAAAGAAGTGCAGAGGATAAAGCAGGCTACAGGACGTAAATTCAAATTGTCACGAACCAACAATTCCCTAGGCTACACCCGTTTAATCTACACTCTTCAAGGTGGCAAATAATGTATAACAAACAATTTCACGAATTGGCCGTTGGTAATGTTTTCCGCACGAACGGGAACATTTATGTAAAACAGTCTAGTCGCACAGCATGGCTTGTAGAGTATAGCCGCTGGTTTTACTTTGGAAAGCGTGAGAATGTAGAACTATTGCTTGATGGTAGATTCTCTTTCACGCCCTTGGTGCACGGCAAGTATCAGGTTTATTTTTGCAATGAATATATCGCCACTGGCATTGATAAACTCGATGCCATTAACAAAGCCATTGCCTACAATGTAGAACGCATGAAAGAGTATAAATAATGTATACAATCCAGCGCGTAGAAAACAGCAAGCCAGCGAGATATAAAGTATTTTTTGGCAGCCTTCCCTTTTCTCCTGCTATGGTAAAGCGTGATGCATTGGAATATATGCAAGCCCTAGAAAACAATGCAAGCATATATGGAGGATGGAAGGGGGTTAATTCACGCTCACATGAATATAACAGCCGCAACCATTCTTACACACAAGCCTGATAAATAAAGAAAGACAATCAGAATGATTCTACCGTTTACAATTGATCTAGATAAGCAAGGCGCTAAAGAATACGTACAAAGCGCCATTGATAAATGTAGTGAGAGTTGGGATGTAAACCAAATTGGAAAGATTGTACGCTGTTTGGATAGCATGGGGAATAAATTCTCCATCATCCAGATGCATAGCAATAAACGCCTAGTTACCTTTTCTTCTAATTGGTGATAAATCATGAAACAATTAAAAGACATTCCAAACCAAAAAGGATACACCTTTACGGGTATTACAAATGACGGCAAGCAAATAGAATGTATTGTTGAAAGGGATGAAAAGACAGGATTGCATTACATTGTAGAGAAAAGCACAGGGATGCGATGCTATGACAAGCTGGCAGGATGGCAAAAAGCTGGCGCTTGTTTGCCTTGAATTGGCAAAACATAAAACCTAGAAAGAAAAGAAAAGCCACGAAAGCGGATAAGCTGACGTGGCTTTTCTAATATATAAACATATACAAGTCCCTTGTGCATATACCCTTATATGCCCCTATACATGCCAGCTTATACAAGCATTTGCGGCCAATGAAAGAATGATAGCAGGGGAAAGGATACAAGCCTAGAGGGTGTCTATATCCTTGAATCATGGTGTCTGGTCTGCTATTAGCCTTTTTGACATTCATTTCTGCTGTTTTGTCTATTATTGCCTGTTTGGTCTCTTTGGTCTCTTTGGTCTCTTTGGTCT
>ERZ724515.798-NODE-798-length-12791-cov-10.619033_pt1 | contig 12791 bp, 11 predicted proteins | sample MGYA00376048_ERZ724515 | MGnify/ENA primary metagenome ERZ724515 (study PRJEB28724, sample SAMN07190885) | wastewater metagenome | isolation source: influent of sewage treatment plant in Hong Hong | place: Hong Kong | collected 2016-03-17 ... | reverse complement strand
ATACAATAATAAAATAATAATTTAGGTATATATTAAATTAGGTAAAAATATGCAAAGTAGTGGTATTAGAAATATAGATGTTTTAAAAAATATATGGTTTAACAAAGTATATAGAATGATTTTTATATCTGTATTGATTTTTACTGGTTTAAGTCATAAAGCGATGCACGAGTTTATATTTAAACAATTTGATAATGAATTAATGGAATATATTCTTAATGAAGCTAAGCAAGTTGGAAATCATATTTCTGCACATCAAGGAGTAACTGTAAAAGTAGAAGTTTTACAAATAGCTATGGATAGAATATTAAAAGATTTTAATATTATGAAAATAAAGTTATTTGATAAAGATGGAGTTATAATCCATTCTACAAAAGCTGAGGAAATAGGAACAAAAAATAAACATGAGTATTTTTATAACATTGTTCAAAAAGGACAAATATTTTATAAAATAGTACCATCAGGACTTAAATCTCTTGAAGGGGAAGAACAGATTCATGATGTGGCAGAAATTTATGTTCCAATTATGCTAGATAATACCTTTTTAGGGGCATCAGAGATATATTATGATATTACTGAAAAAAGAGCATCTTTAGATGCCTTGATTGAGAGTGCAGATAGAATATTTATGTTTGTAATATTTATTGCTCAAATTGCAATTTTTATAATGTTATATTTTACTAGTAAAAATAGCTTATTAAGAGAATTAAATAATAATAAAGCTAAAGAGATGGAAAACTTAGTACATAAACAAGCTCGTTTTGTTGCTCTTGCTGATATGATTGGCAATGTTGCACATCATTGGAGACAACCTTTAAGTGTAATTACAACTGCAATTACAGGATTGAAAATAAAAGGTGAATTTGGAGCACCTCTGGTTCAAGAAGATATTTCAGCTGTAAATGATATTATTGTAAAAACAGCACAAAATCTTTCAGATACAATAAATGTTTTTGAAGATCTTATGAAAGAAGGTAAACAAGAGTCTTTTAATATTTCAAAAACTATTAAAAGTTCTATTGAATTATTAAATATTGCAAACAAAAAATTTGATTGTAATTTTGAGTTTAAACTAGATGAAAAGCTAGAAATTTTTGGTGTAGAGTCAGAATTGTCTCAAGTTGTAATTAATATTTTGACAAACTCTTGTGAAGCTTTTGAAAGAAAAAATATAGAGAAAAAAATAGTTCAAATTAAGTTAGAAAGAATAGAAAATAATATTTGTTTAAATATTATAGATAATGCAGGTGGAGTAGAAGATTCAATAATTGATAAAATATTTGATCCATATTTTACGACAAAACATAAATTTCAAGGAACAGGTCTTGGATTATTTGTTTGTTCTCAAATTGTTATTGAACATTTTCATGGAAATATAACTTGTGAAAATATTTTAAAAGAGGATGAAAAAGGTTGTAGATTTTTGATTACTTTTCCTATTTTATAAGCTTTAATCAAGAAATTTATTGAATATTTCTTATATTAGCTGTATAATTTCGCCAATTTATATAGAGGATAAAAGAGTGGAAAAATCGAGATATATCTTTGGATTTTTGTTATTTGGAGTAGTTAGTTTATTTGCTGATACAAATAGATATGATGTGAAATCAGCTATTGTTGAGTATGCTATTGTAGGTTCTGGTGATGTTATGGGTACAAAAGCTACATTAACAGGAACTAATAAACTTTATTTCAAAGATTTTGGTAAAGTAGAATTAACTGATGAAAAGATAGTTCAAGAAGTTGAAGGCGACAGTGAAGAAGAGCATACTGTTACAAAAATTGTAGGTAACAAAATTCTTAATGTTGATTTTAATGAACGAGTTATTTATCAGCAAGAATTGATTTTTGAAGATGCAGAAAATGCGTTTTTAAATCTTAAAAATGCTAATACACTAGTCTCTTTAGGTGCTAAAAAGATTGGAACAGAGACTATTTTAGGATATAAATGTGACATTTGGCAATTAGGAGAGGATAAAATCTGGATTTACAATACTGTACCATTAAAATTTGTTAGTAAGTCTTTAGGTTTAGTTCAAATTCAAGAGGCAAAATTAGCAGTTTTTAATGTTGATATTAAAGATGATAAATTTAAATTACCAAATTTTCCAGTAAGAGAAGTAGATGATGTATTAAGTACAGGTGGGACAGAAGAACCTGAATTATCTGCTGAACAACAAAAGATAATGGATGAGTTGATGAAAAAATCTGGAAATAATCAGAAAAAATAGAGGTTTTTTATCAGAGTTATAAAAATATAACTCTGATAAATTTAAAGGTTTAAGAGTTTAAAACCTTTAAGTTTTCTTCTTTACATAAAGTCATTAAAATCAAAATAAATGCCATTGAACCAACATAAGTATTAAACATCATTATTGCGAAAATTGAAATAAATAGTGTTGCAATTAGGAATTTTTTATTTTTTACAAATAATGCAATAGCTGAAATACAAATTGCAATTACTCCAAATGCTCCTATATATCCCCAATAACCTATAGCATTTTTAAATCCACAAAGTAAAGTAGTACCATCTAAATGACATTGATGTATTATCTCTTTATCTGAAATTATTCCATATCTTAATGCTGTACAAAAAGCAAAGAATATAACGATATATTTAATAATATTTCTTAAATCAATAAGTGAACTATTATGGCTTCCTCTAAATAAAATAAATGTAAACACTAAAGCTATTGCTATCCATACATTTGAGAAAATATTTAATGAACCTTCATTGTAGTATGACATTCCCGCAGTTATTAAAAGAATTAAGAATGATAATTTTTCAAATGCTTTAAATTGCATATCTTTAAATCTACCAATATAAAGTAAAATAAATGAAATTGCAGAAATTGCAAAAATATAAACTTCAAAGTTTCTATATCTTCCTTCAAATGCAAGTGTAATTGTAGAAATTAATACAAAAATAAATGAAGAATAAAATAGAATCATTGGCAATGTATTTGTATTTATATGTTTGTCTTTTAATATTTCTCTTATTGGAACAATATCAGGTTTACTATTATTTGCAATATTTGATAATGCAAAATAGTAAATTGCTAAATGTGTTAAAAGAACTAATGTAGCCCAAATAACTTCGCCACTTGTTCTAACTGTAATATTAAATTGCTCCATTTGTAGCATATATAATATTGCAAAAAGAGTGTTTAATCCTGTAAATAAAGCTACTCTTGTTGTTGAAACATTAGCATTTTTTAATAATAAAGAGAATACTAAAACAAGTAAAATAGAACCAAACCCTAAAGATTTATAATTTGGGAAGTCAGAAACATCTCCTTTAAATACAGTTTTATCAATTCTATCTTTATCAAAGAATCCCCAGTATCCACCAACAGCACCTTCACTTTGTCTTTTCCAAGGTTGATCAAACGCTTCAATAATATTGTAATTCCAATTTCTTTCATTAGCTAATTTTACAAATTCTCTTACATATAGAGCTTGATTAGTTTTACTAGGAAGTGCATCTTCTCTCATTCTTCCTTCACTTGGCCATCCAGTTTCTCCAATTAGAATATCTGAAGTTTTTAAAATACCTTCAACTTCCATTCTAACATCTGCAAGATGTTTTATAGCAGCTTCAATATTCATAGGATCATCTTCCCAATAAGGTAAGATATGAATTGTTACGAAATCTGTTACTTCTTTGATATGAGGGTATTTAAGCCAATATTCCCAAACATCAGCATAGGTAACTTTTATATCAGGGAGTGCAGTTTTTACTTCTTTGATATATTCATAAAGTTTTTTATCAGATAAATCACCTCTTAATAAAGCTTCATTTCCAACAATAACAGCATTTACAATATCTTTATTTTCATTTGCAAGTTTGATTAAAGTATCGATTTCTTTTCTTGTTGGTTTTTCATCTCCATTTATCCATGCTCCCATAAGCATTTTTAGATTGTTTTCTCTAACAATTTTAGGAAGCATTTCTAAACCTACAGTTGAATAAGTTCTGATACAATCTGTATATTTAGAAAGAAGTTTTAAGTCATTTCTTATTAAATCTTCAGAAATAACTAATCCTTTATCCATCATAAATGGTGAATCGTCTTTTCCAAAAGGAGCATAAGAAACACATTGAAGTTTTGAAAAAGCATTTTTATTCGTATCTTTTAAAGTAAAGCCATTTCCTAAAATGTACCAAAAAAGTACGACCGTTACTAGACTTGCTAGTGTTAATGATATTTTTCTCATTTTATTCCTAATTTTAAAATTATCTAATTTGACCTGAGCCATAAATTTTATATTTAAATGTTGTTAAGTCATTTATTCCCATTGGACCTCTTGAGTGAAGTTTATTTGTAGAAATCCCAACTTCTGCACCAAGACCAAAAGCTCCACCATCTGTAAATCTTGTACTTGCATTTGCATAAACACAAGCAGCATCAACTTCTGCTAAGAATTTATTTACAGTTGTATAGTTCTCACTTAAAATAGCTTCAGAGTGTCCAGAACCATGTCTTTGTATATGAGTAATAGCTTCATCGATATTTTTTACGATTCTTATATTTAGGATATTTGCTAAATATTCTGTATCATAATCTTCAAGTGTTACAGGAATCGCATTTATATATTTTAAAGTTTCACTACAACCTTTTAAAATAGTACCTCTTTCCACAAAGGCATCTTCAAGTCCTGTTAAAATATATGGTGCAATATTTTCGTGTACTAATAGTGTTTCCATAGCATTACAAGCACTAGGTCTTTGACATTTTGCATTTATTGCAATGTCAATTATTTTAGCAGGTGCAGCATCTTTATCTACATAAATATGGCAAATTCCTTTATCATGTTTTATAACAGGAATTGATGAGTTCTCACTTACAAATCTAATAAGTGATTCACCACCTCTTGGAACTATTAAATCAACATATTTATCTTCTTTTATAAGTTTTGCAACACCTTCTCTACTTGAATCTGGAAGTAATGAAATAGCTTGTTCTGGAAGTTTATTTTTTGATAATACTTCTTTTAATACTAAAGCAATAGCTTTATTTGAGTGTTCAGCCTCTTTTCCACCTTTTAAAACACAAACATTACCACTTTTGAAACAAAGTGCCGCTGTATCGCTTGTAACATTTGGACGACTTTCATAAATAATTCCAATCACACCTATTGGAATAGCAACTTTTTGAATATTTAATCCAGTAGTTGTAACCCAACCATCCAAAATTCTTCCAACAGGTTCTGATTGAGATGCAATTTGTCTAATTGCATTCGCCATATCTTCAACCCTTGATGGTGTTAAAAGTAATCTGTCTTTTAGTGCTTCATCTAAATTATACATGATAGCTTGACTCATGTCTTTTTCATTATTTGAAATAATAAAATCACAATGGTTCATTAGGGCATCAGCCATTTCATTTAAAACTCTGTTTTTAACAGCAGTGCTAAGGTTTGCAATAGTTCGGCTAGATTTCTTAGCTTCTTCTAAAAATTCTTGCATAATAATTCCTACTTAATTAAAAATCTATTTTGTTGTCAGGTATAAATTTAAAAATTAGATGATAAATATCCAATTTTAAAAATATTGTCGGAATTATATAATAACACAATAATTTTTTACATTAAATAGATATTTATTTGCATACTTTTAAGTAGAAATTATATTTAATTCATTTTTATCACTACAAATACCACTAGTTTTTAATACTTCTTTTAGTTGTTCATATTTTTTATTGTCAATATATAAATTTAACCATGATTCAACCCAGTATGGAATCTTTCTTCCATTGTTTCCCCAAGAATTAACGCTTTGATATTTTAATCCTAAATATTGAGAAAAAGTTCGTTTATTGAAATTTGCTTTTTTTAGTAATTTCTTGAAATTTTCTTTCTCCATTTACCCTCATTAAAAATAATATGCAAAAGTATATCATAAATATCAATAAAATATATAAATAGATATATTTTAAGTTTAATATTATATCTATTTGAGTATAATTTAAATAGAAATCAAGAGGAAATTAAAATGAAAATTAAAGCATTTTTATCAAGTGGAAGATTTAAAATTATTAATGTATTTAGAATAGATGAAATGGAAAATATTGCAGATATTTATCCTAGATGGGAATATGTTTTATAAGATTATTTTTAAGTAAAATATTAACAATATAATTTATTTTGATTTTTAAAAAGTTGAAAGTAATAAAAAAGTGCTATTTTGTGGTGCGGTTAGCGAGATTTGAACTCGCACACCCGTAGGGCGCTACCACCTCAAGGTAGTGTGTCTACCGTTCCACCATAACCGCATATTTTGTAATTAAAAAAAGGTCAAGAAGAAAAACTTCTTGACCTTTAAGAGTTTTTATTAAATCTGTAGATTTAAAGATTACCCTAAAAATGGATTTGCATATAATGCAATCATAGCAACAACAAGTGCATAAATAACTTGAGCTTCGATCATCGCTAAAGCAATGAACATAGTAGTCATTAATTTTCCACCTAAACCTGGGTTTCTAGCAGTACCAGCAATAGTTGCAGCAGCAGTATTACCCATACCAATAGCACCACCAAGTGCAGCAAGACCTAATCCAATTCCAGCAGCTACTACAGAGTAAGCTTTTAAAGTTTGGTTAGCAACTTCAGCGTCAGAAGCAAATGCAACAGCAGCAATAGCTAACATTAAAAGAACGATTTTTTTCATTCTAGATTCCTTATATTTTTTTGTTTCAAAGTCTGTTCGGCTTGCGTATCCCTACTAAATACTTTGTGGATAGCATTGTATATTAAAAAAAATAAAAAAAAGCTAAAATTTGTTACAATATTGTAATCATAAAAAAAAGGTTGAGAATGAAAAAATTGTTTTTATCACTTGCATTAATAGTTTTTATTATGTTAGTGTTAGTTTATGGAACTTTATTTACTAAATATGGAAATAATATTGTTGCATCATATATAGAAAACAAAGTAAATACAGGGCAGGAGAAAGTTAAATTAAAGGTTGATGATTTTACATTGACTTTGAATTATTTAAATTTTGATGCTTGGATAAATGACGATTCTAAAATAAATATTTCTGGAGATTTATCTTTATTTAGAAAAAGTGTAGATTTAAAATATGATATAAAAATCAATGATTTATCAACACTAAAAAATTTGACAAATCAAGAGTTTAAAGGACCATTTATTACGAATGGAATTTTCACAGGAAATGAACAAGAAGCAATTATTCAAGGTAATTCTGATTTCGCAAGAAGTCAAACGAAATATTACTTTAATATGGAAAATTTTGAGCCAAAGAATATAAATATTCAAGTAAAAAATGCAAAAATTGAGGATTTGTTATTTTTATTAAATGAACCTGTTTTTGCAAAAGGTGACATAAATATTATTGCTGATATTAAAAATGCAGATATTTCAAAATTAGATGGAATGGTTATTTCTAAAATCACAAATGCAAAAATTGATAATGAAGTTGTAAACAAAGAGTTTAAACAAAATTTACAAATACCAATTACTTTTGAAAGTGATATAAATGCTATCTTATCTCCAAATAAAGCAGAAATAAAAAGTAGTTTAATTAGTTCAATAGCTGAAATCTTTATGAATAGAACAGTAATTGATTTATCTACTAACAATATTAAAACAGACTATAAAATTGATATTAAAAATTTATCAAAATTAGAGAGTCTAATTTCAAAAAGATTAAATGGTGGATTAATAACATATGGTAGTTTAAAAGCATTTGATGAAACTATTCAAATTGAAGGTGATTCTGATATATTTAGTGGTATTTCAAAATATAATGTTGAATTTAAAGATTCGAAACTTTCAAATATTAAATTCTCTATTGAAAATGCAAAATTAGAAAAAATTTTACAAGTAATTAATGAGCCAATTTACTCTAATGGTGAAGTTAATATTTTTGCTGATTTAAAAAATACAAATGTTGATAAATTAGATGGAACTGTAAATTCAAGAATAATTAATGCTTCAATTATAAATGAAGTTGCAAATACAGTATTTAAACAAAATTTAAAAGAAAAAGTTACTTATGATTTAAATATAGATACTAATTTGGTTGCAAATCAAGCAATTTCAAGTGCAAATATAGAGAGTTCTCTTGGTAATTTAACTATTAAAAAAGCAGTTTATGATTTTAAAGAAGATAGTTTAAATAGTGACTACTTATTGAATATAATTTCTTTAGAAAAATTAAAAGATATTATTAATGTTAGTTTAGTAGGAAAAATCGATATTAATGGAAAATTCTTAAGTAAAAATAGTTCATTTGAAGTAAATGGGAAATCTAATACTTTAGGTGGAGTTTTAGATTTTAATTCTAAAAATGAGAAACTAAATGCAACTTTAAAGAATATTGATATTCAAGAATTATCAACTATGATGAATTATCCTAAATTTTTTGATGCTAAAGCAAATTTAACATTTGATTATGATTCTTTACTAAAAAAAGGTAATTTTAATGGGAATCTTTTAAATGGTCATTTCATAGAAAATAGTTTTACTACTTTATTTAATCAATTATCAAAAGAAGATTTAACAAAAGAGGTTTTTGAGACATTTGATATAAATAGTAAAATTGATGATAGAATTTTAACTTCTAATTTAAATATGAAAAGCCAAAATACACAAATTAGTATTGAAGATTCAATTTTAAATTTAGAAAAAAACTTGATAGATAGTAAAATTAATGCGAAGATAAAAGATAATAGTTTTGCTATTGCTCTAAGTGGTGAAACATTGAACCCTAAAATTTCAATAGATTTAAAAGATTTGATAAAAGAGAAAATTATCAAACAACTTGAAAAAAAGAAAAAGAAAATCAAATAAAAAACTACAATTAAATAAGATAGAGCTTTGCTCTCTATCTTATCCTTTTTAATAATCCATAAAATTTACAAATTGTTCTGATAATTATTATCATTTTAAGAAAAATAAAAGTTTAATTTAGATTTAATTCATTATGATAATTAGTATTAAGATTAAAAATAAAAGGAATTAAATGTTAAGTTTTAGTAAAAAGGTAATAGTATCTTTGTCTATTGTTACTTCAGTTGCATTGTTTGCTAACGCAAATTCAGAAGTATTAAGTACAAAAAAAGAGACAGTAAAACCTACAGCAGTTTTAGATGCTTATTCAAATATAGCATTAGCAACTTATAGTGATGCCTTAAATGGTGCGATAGTTTTAAAAAATGCAATCGATAATTTTGCAAAAAATCCAACACAAGAAAATTTAGATAAAGCAAAAAATGCTTGGTTGATTTCAAGAGAAACATATGGACAAACAGAAGTATTTAGGCTTTCTAAAGGTCCTGTTGATGCAGAAGATGGTTGGGTTTCTGAAGCTTATGGTGCAAAAGAGGGTCAAATTAATGCTTGGCCTCTTGATGAAAATATGATTGATTATACTATTGATGCTGATGGTAAGAAAACATCAGGAAATATTATTGATACTGTAGGAAAATTTAATCCAGGTGGAGAAGAATCTAAAGAAGTTGATGTTTCAAAAATTACAGTTGAGTCAATTACAGATTTAAATGAAAATGGTGGAGAAGCAAATGTTGCAACAGGATACCATGCAATAGAGTTTTTATTGTGGGGACAAGATCAAGATTATTCTAATTTTGCAAGAGACAATATAACTAAAGGTCCTTTAACAGCTGGACAAAGACCATTAAAAGATTTTACAACTGAAAAAAATGCAGCGAGAAGAATTGCATATTTACAAGTAGCAAGTGAAAAATTAGTTTCGGATTTAGAAACAGTTAAATCTGCTTGGGAAAAAAATATTGATGGAAATAAAGGTTTATATCAAGCTGCATTAAAAGGCGAATTAACTGGTGAAAACGCATCAAAAAACATCAAAACAGATGAAGCATTAAAACAAATTATTGCAGGAATGGGGGTTTTTATTAAATCTGAATTAGCAAATGAGAGAATTGCAGTTGCTGTTTTAACTCCTAGTGAAGAAGATGAGCACTCTTGTTTTTCTGATAATACGCATAGAGATATAGTAACAAATTATTTAGGATTTAAAAATGTTTTAACTGCTACTTATAATGGTAAAAAATATGGAACTTCATTGTTAGATGTTGCAAACGAAGAGACAAAAACTAAAATTGTAAATTTAATGAGATCAATAGAAGCAAAAATTGATAGTGTAAATGAAATTGCAAAAAATAGAGAACATTTTGATTATCAAATTAAAGAAGATAGTAAACAAGCTAAGGTTATTGTAAAACTTAAAAATGAGCTAAGAAAATTAGGTGATGAGATGGTTAATGTAGCTTTAGCAAATGGAATCAATTTGAGTACAGATGATGTTACAGACCCTGACGAAACAAAATTATAATTTATTAAAAAAGATTGTTTTTATAAAAAGCCTTGTAGTAATTTTTACTACAGGGCTTTTTGCAGTTAATGATAGTAGTAAATTTTTATCAAGTGATAAAAATAATTTATTACTTTTAAAACCTATTGATAATTTGAGTGATGAAGATTATGATAAATTTATTTTAGGAAGAAGCTTTTTTACAATTCCTTGGGTTGAAGCTCCTAGTGCTACAACAGCAAGAGATGGATTAGGACCACTTTTTAATGCAAATAGTTGTGTTAGCTGTCATCCTTCTAATGGAAGAGGAACTTTATTTAATAAAGATGGGTTTGAATCAAGAGCTTTATTATCAAAATTATCTATAAAAGCAACTGCTTCAAAAGAACATCAAGAGCTTTTAAAATATAGAGGTTTCATTCCTGATACTATTTACGGTGGTCAATTATCAATAAATGCAATTCACGGAATAGATTTTGAAGGTAGAGTAAAAGTTGATTTTGATGAAATTGAAGTTTTATTTCCTGATGGAGAAAAACAGATTTTATTAAAACCAAAATATAGTTTAGAAAATTTAAATTATGGTGTTATATCTAAAGATACAAATATTTCATATAGAATAGCTCCAACTTTAAATGGAATGGGGTTAATTGAGCTTATTTCAGATGAAGATATTTTAAAAAATGTTGATGAAAATGATAATAATAGTGATGGAATAAGTGGTAGAGCAAACTATGTTTATTCAAATATTACAAAAAAAGAGGAGTTAGGAAAATATACTTGGAAAGCAAGTGTATCTTTCTTAAAAGAGCAAATTGTAGCAGCAGCTTCAAATGACATGGGAATAACAACTTCTATTTTTCCTTTTGAGAATTGTACGAAGGCTCAACAAAAATGTAATGATGCTCCAAAAGCAAGAGATAAAATTGATTTACCAGACGATAGATTGGATGCTATTGATTATTATTTGAAAAATATCAAATCTTATACTCCTAAAGTTACGAAGGAGTTTGAAGAGGGATTAGAAATTTTTGAACAAATATCTTGTTCTAAGTGTCATGTAAGTAGTTTTGAAACTCATAAAGGTTTTAAAGTTTATCCATATTCTGATTTCTTATTACATGATATGGGAGAAGACTTAAGTGATGGAAGAAGTGAATTTAAAGCAAGTGAAGATGAGTGGAGAACAGCACCTTTATGGGGATTAGCACTTCATGAAAAAATAAATGCTGAAAAACCTAGACTTTTACATGATGGAAGAGCAAGAACTTTTCAAGAAGCTATTTTATGGCATGGTGGAGAAGCAAAAAATGCTAAAGAGAATTATATGAATTTACCAAAAGAGAAAAGAGAAAAATTAATTAAATTTTTAGAGGAGTTATAATGAAAAAAGTGTTGTTTTTGGTGTTGTTTTTTTCAACTATGGTTTTTGCAAAAGAGAGTGTATTGGTTAATACAATCAAAAATATATCAATTCCAAATGTTGAAAATGCAATAAATGATGCAAAAATTCTGCAAAAAGATTTAAATGCACAAAATTTTACAAACTTTTTAAAGTCTTGGAAAAAAATAGAAGCTTTATATTTTGCAGGTGATATTGATGAAAATTTTGAAGATACTCCACGATATATAGATGTATTTAATAATCTAAAAGAGGATTTAAATGCACAGATGAAAAAAGCTATAGAATCAAAAGATGATATAAAAATGGCTTTATTTAAAAATTCTTTTAAAACAGTAAATGCTTTGGAATATGTTTTATTTAATGATAAAGATATTTCAAAAAGAGAGAAAGATTTAAGTATAGCAATTTTAGATTCTATAATTTTACATTTACAAAATATAAATAGAGTTTATAAAAATTATTTAGTAGCTCCAAAAGATGAAAAATGGGAAAACGCTTTGGTTATAAATACTTTAATTGCAAGTTCTTATAGATTAAAAGAGTGGAGAATAGGAAATGCGAGTGGAAACTCTAGTAAATTTAAAAATGAGCCTAAAAATGAAAGAGCAGAGTATTTTTTAAGTCAAAACTCTTTTGCTGCGATAGATGCAATTTTGGAATCACATAAGCAAATAGTTGAAAAACATAAGTATTATGATTTTGCAACCTATAGTATGGATAAAGGTGCTGCTATTGAGCTTCTAGCTGTAATTGATAAAATTAATGAGATGCAAGAAGAGTTGAAAAAATTACCAGTTGATGATTTTACAAAAGCAACAAATTTATTTAATCTAGCAAAAGAGTTACATAATAATTACAATATTTCTTTGATTGCTAAATTAAGTATAACAGGAAAAATTTTAGATGCAGATGGAGATTAAAAAGTGAGTAACTATTTTGCACTTGAATATTTAATTGATCCAAACAAAAGACTATTTTGGATTTATATAATATCTTCAATATTAATGGGTATTTTGTATTTTTATATTAGCAAGAAAAATACAAGAGTAATATTATCTTCAAAGC
>ERZ724515.788-NODE-788-length-12861-cov-16.433781_pt1 | contig 12861 bp, 12 predicted proteins | sample MGYA00376048_ERZ724515 | MGnify/ENA primary metagenome ERZ724515 (study PRJEB28724, sample SAMN07190885) | wastewater metagenome | isolation source: influent of sewage treatment plant in Hong Hong | place: Hong Kong | collected 2016-03-17 ... | reverse complement strand
GCAAGAGAGTATCATGATGAAACTTTACCTCAAGATGTATTTAAAGAAGCAGAGTTTTGTTCTATGTGTGGACCAAAATTTTGTTCATACAAAATAACTCAAAAAATAGTAAAAGAGCATGGTCAAGAGATGATTGATATTGCTGGTTAATTAAGATAATAATTATCCTATATTAAATATAATGCAAAGATTAAAATATTATTGAAGGAATTTTTATATGTTAAGTGTAGAGAGTATCAAAAAAGAGTTGGAAAGTGTTAAATATCCAGGGTTTGGAAAATCTGTTGTTGAATTTGGTTTTGTAAAAGATGTTCAAATTGATGGAACAAATTGTTCAATCTTTTTGGATATTCCATCAACTGCTGGTGAAGTTGAAGCACAATTAAGAAAAGAGATTACATCAGCACTTAGTTCTATAGGAATGAATGTAACACTTAATTTCATAAAACCAAAAGAACAATCACAACAAAGTAATAGTGTAAGCGGTAAAAATATCGCTCCACAAATTAAAAAGGTTGTAATGGTAAGCTCAGGAAAAGGTGGAGTTGGTAAATCAACGACAACTGTAAATTTAGCAGTTGCAGCAGCTATGCAAGGTAAAAGAGTTGGTATTTTAGATGCTGATATTTATGGACCCAATATCCCTAGAATGATGGGATTAAATGGAAAAGAAGTAGAAGTTGTAGGGGATAAAGCAAAACCATTAAATGCTTATGGTGTTGATGTTATGTCTATGGGTATGTTAATGGCAGAAGGTCAGGCTCTTATTTGGAGAGGTGCTATGATTATGAAAGCAATCCAACAACTTTTAAGAGATATTTTATGGGAAGAGTTAGATATTTTATTTATTGATATGCCTCCTGGAACTGGTGATGCTCAATTAACTTTAGCACAAAGTGTACCAGTTAGTGCAGGAATTAATGTAACTACTCCTCAACATGTTGCTCTTGATGATTCAAGAAGAAGTTTAGATATGTTTAAAAAACTTCATATTCCAGTTGCTGGAATTGTTGAAAATATGAGTGGATTTATTTGTCCTTCATGTAAAACAGAATCTGATATTTTTGGGATGGGAACTTGTGAGGAGTTGGCAACTCAATATAATACTCAAGTATTGGGGAATTTACCAATAGAACCAGCTATTAGAGAAGGTGGAGATAGTGGTAGACCCATAGTATATTTTAATCCTGAATCAGTTTCAGCAAAAAGATATATGATTGCAGCGGATAAGTTAATTCAGTTCTTAGCAAGTGTTGATGATGAAATAGATAATTCAGCAATTCAACCAATTATGCCAGCAGGTGTTAGTGCTTGTTCAACAGAAGGTCAAAAAATAAAAGCTGAACACGAAGCAGCTCAAAAAGCCAAAAGTGAAGAAAGCTGTGGGACAGGTTGTGGTTGCCACTAATTAAATAAAAAAAGAGGTTGGAATCTCTTTTTTTTATCCATATTTATAATACTCTTGATATATCTCTTCAATCTTTTCCGTAACTAACTTTTCATGCCAATTATGTCTTTGTGCAAATGATTTAATTTCTGAATCTCTTTGCTCTTGTGAACAGAAGAAATATAATTTCTTAACAAAAGGTTTTGGTACTGAAATAGCAATTTTCTGGAAAAAGCTCTCTTTACAATCAGCAGAACAAAAAACTTTTGAAATAGGTATTCTTTTAGAGCAGTATTGACAATGATTCGTCATAAAAACTCCTTTTCTAAATTAAAAATTGGATTATAACCAAGCATCATTAAATGCAACTTAGTTGTATATGTTTTTTTTATAATTTAAGACTCTTTTCTTGAATTCTTTTCTTCGATTCCTGACATCCCAAATCTTCTTGCTAACTCTTGTTTTACTCTATCTGGACTTATATTTTTTGATGCAAGTGCAACTAAAACATGATATGTAATATCAGCAGCTTCATAAATAATCTCTTCAGTGTTATCATCTTTTATAGCAAAAGTAAATTCTCCAGATTCTTCAACAATTTTTTTAAGCATAGAATTTTGTTTACCTTGAAGAAGTTTTGCTGTATATGATTTTGTTGGATCATCATTTTTCTTTTCTTGAATAGTGTGATATAAAGTATCAATTACTCCATAAGCATTTGTTGTATTAATTTCAACTTCACTTATTATTTCATTTGTTGAAAATTTTGTGAAAAAACAAGACCTTCTTCCTGTATGACAAGCAACGCCTTTTTGATTTACTTTTAAAAGAAGAGTATCATTATCGCAATCTACTAAAATTTCAACAATTTCTTGAAGATGATTTGAACTTTCACCTTTTTTCCAGATTCGTTGTTTACTTCTACTAAAATAGTGTGCATAATTTGTTTTTATAGTCAATTCTAGTGCTTCTTGATTCATATATGCAAGCATTAAAACTTCATTTGTAGTTGCATCTTGAGTAATAACTGGAATTAAATTATCCATTTTCTGCCAATCAATTTTATTTATTTGTTCCATAAGCTTTTCCCTTTAGAAATTTGTTTTAATATCTATCTTCCAATAATCAATCACTTTTTCTTCTTTATTAATATTCATATCAAAACCAAAATCATACTTTTTTTTATACTCTTGTTCTTGTGGTTCTTTGTACTCTTCAACTTTTTCATATTTAATATTTTCATCATATTTAATTTCAGGTTTTATTTTTACAACAGATTTTATCTCTTTTGCATAAATATAGTTACTTATGAATAGTAAATTGAAGATTAATAAAAAAGAAATTTTTTTCATTTTGTGTAAAAGAAGGTAGAAATTCTACCCCCCTTTTTATTTATTGATTTATAGCTGCATCTTTAGCTTTATCTTTTGAATCAACCCAAATATTTGGAGTTGAGCCACCAGGTGTTAAGAAAATCTTAGCATCTTTATTTTCTCTAAGGGCATCATTAAATCTTCCTTGAACTTCAATTTGTTGCATATGTAAGAGATTTGGAGTTAAAGATTGAGAAATTTCTTTATTTGCTGCTGACTGAGCTTTTGCTTCAATAGTTACAGCATCAGCTTTACCTTGAGCTTCAATTCTTTTAGCTTCTGCTTCACCAGTTGCCTGAGCAGCTCTTTTTTCAGCCTCTTGTTTAGCTCTTAAAACTTCGTATCTTACTCTTTCTGATTCTTGATTTGCAATTTGAACTCTTTCAATTTGCTCTTTGATTTTTGCAGGTAATACAATCTCTCTTAATTGAACAGATTCAACACTTACAGGTTTACCTTCAAGTGCTTCAACTTGTCCTCTGATTCCTTGCTCAATCATAGTTGCAATTTCATTTCTTTTTGTAGGTAAATCTTCAGCATTAAATCCACCAACAACATTTCTTACAACATTTCTTACAACAGGATTTACAATTTTATCTTCCCATGAAAGTCCCCATGTTGCAATAGTTGAGGGTGCACCTGAAGCTGTAAGTCTATATTGAACAGTTAATTCAATAGAAACAGGTAAACCTCTTGCATCAAGAATATTAATTGCTGGATTTATTTTAATCCCTGCATCAAATCCACTCATCTCTTCAACGCTTCTATAGTTTAAAAGTCTTACTTTTGTATCAACAATTATAACTTTTTGAAAAACTGGGATATATAAATGAAAACCTGGATTTAAAGGTGTTTCATCATATTTACCAGTTGTTGCTTTAATTCCAACTTGACCAGATTCAATAATTACAAATGGTTTAAAAATAAAAAGTCCAACTATTGCAATAATAATTATATAAATAGCTCCAGCTTTTTTTCCAAAGTTTTTAAAAAACTCTGGTGTTTCAAATGGAGGTTGGAAATTTCCGCCATTTCCATTATTATTTCCACCATTATTATTTTGTTGTCTATTCTTAAAATAGTCATTATCTATAGGCATATTTTTCCTTATTCTTTGTATTTAATAAGTTTATATTAGTTAAGTTTAGTTAACGTATGTTAAATACTTAATATATTTCTCATTTTTCCCAGCAACAACATCAAAGTATGCCGATTGGATTTTTTCTGTTATTGGACCTCTTGAACCACATCCAATAATTCTTGCATCTACATCTCTAATAGGAGTGATTTCAGCAGCTGTTCCTGTAAAGAATGCTTCATCAGCAATATAAACTTCTTCTCTAGAAATTCTTCTTCTTACAACTTCAATTCCCATATCAGCAGCTAATTCAATAACAGTTGCTTGAGTGATTGATTCTAAAGAGTTGTCATTTGGAGGAGTGATTAATTTCCCATCTCTTACTATAAAGAAACAAGCACCTGAAGCCTCAGCAATATAACCTTGGTCATCTCTTAATAATGCTTCATCATATCCAGCTTCAACAGCTTCATATTTTGCCATTTGAGAGTTTAGGTAGTTTGCAACAGCTTTAGCTTTTCCCATTCCTGAAGTATTTGGAGTTCTTGTAAATGATGAAATTTTTACTCTAACACCTTTTTTAAGACCTTCTTCTCCTAAATAAGCTCCCCATTCCCAAGCAGAAACAGATACATTTACAGGAGCATCTTTATGATAAAGTCCCATAACTCCGTAACCTAAATAAACTAAAGGTCTAATATATGCACCTTCAAATAATTCATTTTTTTGTAATAATTCAACTTGAGCTTTATTTAATTCTTCAACGCTAAAAGGTACATTCATTAAAGTCATTTTTGAAGAATTTATTAATCTTTGTGTATGTTCATTTAATTTAAAAATTGCACATCTTCCATCAACAGTTTTATAAGCTTTAGTTCCTTCAATAGCACCATTTCCATAGTGTAATGTATGACTTAAAACATGCACTTTAGCATCATTCCAATTTACAAATTCTCCATCCATCCATATATATTTTGACTCAGTCATCTTATTAATTCCTAATGATTAAATTTTTTGCAATTATTCTATCCAAGATATGATTAAAAATAACAACTATATATCTAATTATCAATTATTTAAGAAATTAAAATGTAATATAAAGAAAAAATATAGGGCTTATAAAAAGTGTATTTACAAAAAATTCTTAATTTATCTATTTTTACAATTATTATTTTTCTTTTTACTGCGTGTGCTGTTGATAATCAACAATTAGAAAATGGGAAAAAGATATATCCAAAAGAACCCATTTCACAAAAACTTATAGATGAAGTAAATCAAATAGCATTATTGATAAATCAAAATAATTTTTCATTATTGAATGCAAAATATATACATCCAATAAATGGTTTTTATGATATTACAAAGATTGAAAATAGAAATATTTTTGAAATTAAAAAAAGTATTAGTGATATAGATAGCAATATAGACTCTTTTGTAATAAGATTTGATAAGGTTACTTTTGATTGTAGTCCATATGATGATAGTTTATATGGTTGGGATAAATATGGAATTTTTATAAGTTCACAAACAAAACCTTATGTTAGTAAAATAATGGAAGAAGCAAATATAATTCAACCAAATAGTTATAAACTTGAAGATATAGAAAAAATGGATTTTATGGAGCAAACAAGTTATGAGGTGACCATTCCTTATGTAATAATATTTTATATAGCAAAGATAGATAATCAGTGGTACATTACTTTGATTGATAATGTAACTACTGATTGTAGTAGATAAACTTTATCTGATTTTTTTTGACATAAAAAGAGTCAATATAAAAATCAAAAGTAAAACTATAACTATTGTTGCACCACTTGGAATTGAAACATAGAAAGATAGAATTAAACCAATTACTACTCCTAAAATAGCAAAAATAGTTGATAAAATCCAAGTTATTTTAAATCCTTGTCTTAAACAAATAGCACTTACAACAGGAATTATCATAATAGCACCTATAAGTAAAGCACCAATTATTTTGATAGAAATTGCAACTAAAGTACCAATTAATGCTGTAAATAGTAAGTTTATTAGTTTTACATTTACCCCACTTGAAATTGCTAACTCTTCATTAAAACATATAAGAAGTAGTTTTTGGTAATAAATTATTATAAATAAAATTGTTAATAGAAAAAATAGAGTTATTATAAATATATCTTCATTTGTAACAGCAACTATTGAACCAAATAGATAATCAAATAAAGAAGTATTAAAAGAGTTTGATAAAGAGACAATTATCACAGAAAGTGCTAAAGCTGAAGATAGAAATATTGATAACATAGAATCCGAATACAATTTTTTATAACTTCTTAAATATTCAATCATAACTGAAGCTATAATTGAAATTATAATAGCTGTAATAATAGTTGAAACTTGAAATAAAAAACCAATCGCAACACCCAATAAAGATATATGAGCAAGTGCATCTGATAACATAGCATATCTTTTTACCACAACAAATAAACTAAGAGTTGATGTTAAAATAGCTATTAAAATACCTGCAATAAAGGCATTAATCATAAATTCATATTGAAAAATTTCCATTATTTTAAAACCCCATTTATATGAAATGTTTTTGTTATATATTTTTCAATAATGCCTAAATGATGAGTTACAAATATTATAGTTGTTTTACTTTCTTTATTTATGATATTGAGATTTTCAATAAATTTTGATTGAGAAATATTGTCAAGACCAATATCAGGTTCATCTAAAATTAGAAGTTTTGGTTTGTTTGCCAATGCTCTTACTATTAAAACTCTTTGTTTTTGACCACCTGAAAGTTCTACAAAAAGTTTTGATTTTAAATCCATAATTCCAAAACTCTCCATTAAAAAGTTTATATAATTTTTATCTTCAATAGAAATCTTTTTAAAAAAACTCTTTTTATTTACAAATGCTGTTTTTATTATCTCATCAACAGTAGCTGGGAAAACTCCATCTACTGTTGTTGCACTTTGAGGAACATAGCCAATTTTATTTTTCAAATTTTCTTGAAATTTTATTTCACCACTATTTTGTTTTAAAATATTTAAAAGTAATTTTATAAAAGTGGTTTTACCACCTCCATTTGGACCTAAAATTGCTATAAAATCACCTTCAAAAATCTCTAAAGATATGCTTGTTAAAACATTTTCAAAATTTAGATTAGAAACTTCTATGATTTTTTTATTCATTAATTATTTACAATCCATTGCAAATTTTAATTTTTCTAAATTTTCTTCCATTATTTGAAGATAACCATAACCTTTTTTATTCTCTTCTTTTGTGATATTTTCAGCAGGTCTTAGTGCATCTGTTTTTACATTTGAAGCTTTTGCTATTGTTTGTGCAACCTTTGGACTTGCGAACTCTTCAAAAAATACAGTGTTTATTTTTTCATTTTTAACTAAATTTATTAGTTCACTTATTTGTTTTGCTGATGGTTTATCTTCAGGTGACATTCCTGAAATACTATATTGTTTTACACCATAATCATCAGCAAAATAACCGAAGGCGTCATGATTTACTAAAATCTTTTTATTTGTACAAGTAGATAAAGTTGAATCATATTTCTCTTTTAGTGCTTTAACTTTTGCAAGATAATTATTTGAATTTTGTATATAAAAATCTTTGTTTGTACTATCTTTTTCTATAAAAAGTTTTGTTATAGCTTCTGTCATTAAAATATAGTTATTTAAACTAACCCAATAATGTGGGTCTATTCCTCCATGTTCATGCTCATGTTTATGCCCCTTTTTATCTTTTTCATCTTCATGATGTTCATCATTATCTTCTTGAAGAGTTCTAAGTTTTACATATTCACTCATATCAAAAACTTTTTGTTCAATCTTTAATGATTTTACTATCTTATCTTTCCATGGTTCCATAGCATCACTACTTGTGATAAATAAATCACTTTTTGAAAGTTTTGCCATATCAGCAGGTGCTGGATCAAATCCGTGTGCTTCAACACCAAAAGGTATTAAGTTTTGTAATTTTATTTTGTCTGCTCCAACCTCTTTTGCAATACTATAAAGTGGGTAAATTGTAGTTGTAACAGTCATATCTGAAAAAGCCGTTGTAGCCAATAACAAGCTCATTGTAAGTGTTTTTTTAATCATTTAGATTCCTTTTGTTTATTTATGCAACTAAGTTGCATTTTTTGAAAGTATAAAATAGAGTTACTTAAATGCAACTTTGTTGCATTTATGAAAATTTTTAACAAAATTTAACAACGATTTAAGTACACTATCTTATAAATAATATTAACAACAATTATAAATAAAAGAAGAATTGATGATAGAAAAAATTAAAGATTTAATAAATCAAAAAGTTTTAATAATTGATGGAGCGATGGGAACACAGCTTCAATTAGCAGAAATTAAAAAAGAAGAGTGGTTTTTTGAAGATCAAGATTTAGAAGGTTGTAATGAACTTTTAAATCTTACTGCTCCACATATTTTAGAAAAAATACATGATGATTATGCCTCTGCTGGAGCTGATTTAATATGCACAAATACTTTTGGTTCAATGCCTTGGGTTTTAGATGAGTATAATATTGGACATATGTCTTATGAACTATCAAAACTTGGAGCTTCTTTAGTAAAAAAATCTTGTGAAAAATATAGTACACCACAAAAACCTAGATTTGTTGTAGCATCTATTGGACCTGGAACAAAACTTCCATCTTTAGGTCATATCAAATATGATGAGATGTATGAGGGTTATAAAATTATGGCTCAAGGTTTGGCTGATGGTGGAACTGATATATTCTTACTAGAAACTTGTCAAGACCCACTTCAAATAAAAGCGGCACTTCATGCTCTAAATGACACTGCACCTCAAATTCCTATTATGGTATCAGTAACCATTGAGTTAAGTGGTACTATGTTAATTGGAACAGATGCTATGACAATAGCTGCTATTATGGCACCTTTTAATATTTTATCATTAGGATTTAATTGTGGAACAGGACCTGTTCAAGTTCATAAACATGTTAAAACCCTAAGTCAAGTTTGTAAGTTCCCAATTTCAGTTCATGCAAATGCAGGACTTCCTCAAAATAGGGGTGGAAAGACTTATTATCCAATGCAACCAGAAGAGTTTACAAAACTTACAAAAGAGTTTTTAAAAATAAATGGAGTTAGTTTTCTTGGTGGTTGTTGTGGAACAACTCCAGCACATATTGAAGCTTTATCTAAAGCTGTTGAAATTGAGGTTCCATTAAAACCTTGTGGATTTTTAAAAGCTTCGTTAGCTTCACTTTTTGGAACAGTTCCTCTAAAACAAGAGCCAGCACCATTACTTATTGGAGAGCGTTCAAATGCAACAGGAAGTAAAGCTTTTAGAGAACTATTAAAAGTAAATGATTATGAGGGAACTTTAAGTGTTGGACAACAACAAGTTCGAGCAGGAGCGCATGTAATTGATGTTTCAGTGGGATTTGCAGGTCGTGATGAAAGATTTGATATGGATGCAGTAACTGCACTATATTCTCAAAAAGTTGCACTTCCATTGATGCCTGATTCAACTCAAATATATGCACTTGAAGCAGCACTAAAACAAATAGGTGGAAGAGCAATCATCAACTCTGTAAACCTTGAAGATGGAGAAGAGAAGTTTGATGCGGTTTGTAAGTTAGCTAAAAAATTTGGAGCAGCTTTAGTTTGTCTTGTTATTGATGAAGTTGGAATGGCAAAAACAAAAGAAGATAAAATTAGAATTGCTGAAAGAATTTTTGATTTATGTGTAAATAGACATGGTTTTGACCCACATGATTTAGTATTCGATATGCTTACATTTACTATTGGTTCAGGTGATGATAAGTATAGAACAGCTGGTGTTGAAACTATGGAAGCTATTAGAGAGTTTCAAATTTTACATCCAGAAGTTGGAACGACTTTGGGATTATCAAATATCTCTTTTGGACTTGACCAAAAAGCTAGAATTTATCTAAATTCTATATATTTAGACCATTGTGTAAAAGCTGGATTAACATCGGCTATTGTAAATGTAAAACATATTTTACCACTTAATAAAATAAGTCCTGAAGATAGAAAAGCTTGTGATGATTTGATTTTTAATAATAATGAAAATGGTGACCCACTTTTTGCATTTATTGAGCATTTTTCAAGTGTTGAAGCCCATGAGGAACAAACAGATGAAGAGTATCAAAAACTTGAACCAATACAAAAAGTACAAAAACTATTACTAGATGGAGATAAAGATAGATTATTACCACTTGTTGAAGAGTTAAGACATAGTGTAAATCCTGAAATTATTGTAAATGAATGGTTGATTGATGGTATGAAAGTTATTGGAGAGCTTTTTGGAAATGGTCAAATGCAGTTACCATTCGTACTTCAAAGTGCTGAAACGATGAAAGCAACGGTTGATGCTCTAAATCCATATTTACCAAAAGAAGAAAAAGCTAGTGAAACAACTTTGGTTTTAGGAACTGTAAAAGGTGATGTTCATGATGTTGGTAAGAACCTTGTTGATATTATTCTTTCGAACAATGGATTTAAGGTAGTAAATATTGGAATAAAAGCTGATTTAGGTCAATTTGTAGAAAAACTGCAAGAACACAATGCCCATGCTATTGGAATGAGTGGATTACTTGTAAAATCAACTGCTGTAATGAAAGAAAATCTTGAAGAGCTTCAAAGATTAGGTATAAAAATACCAGTTTTACTTGGTGGTGCAGCCTTAACTAAAAACTTTATTGATGAGTATTGTAGACCATTTTATGATGGACCAATTTTTTATTGTAGAGATGCTTTTGATGGTGTTGTTTCTATGCAAAGAATTGAAAAGGGTGATGAAAATAATACTGCACTTGCAGGAGATTTAATACAGATTATTGATACAAGTGATAGAATCGAAGAAGAAGCGGTTGTTATTCCTCCTTATGAAGAAATACCAATGCCAGAAAGAGGAAAATTTGTTTTTCCTCCAATTTGGGATAGAATGGCAAGAACTGGAAACAAACTTGATAAAGAGTTGATTTTTAAATGGATAAATCACAGGGTTTTATTTAGACAAAGATGGGGATATAAAAGAGGAAAACAAGACTCAGCTGTATTTTTGAAATATGAGCAAGATGTGGTTGAGCCAACATACCAAGCTTTAAAAGCTGAATTAGTTGATAAAGATATTTTTGATCCAATAGCTATTTATGCTTATTATCCTTGTATATCGCACGATAATAAACTGTATATTTTTGATAAAAAATATCTGTTTAATACACTTGAAGAGTCAAAAAATGTACCACCACTTAGTGAAGCTATAAAAGTTTTAGAGTTTCCAAGACAAAAAAGAAAACCATTTAGATGTATAGCTGACTTTTTTGCAAATGATAGACTTGATGTTGTTGCCTTTACACTTGCAAGTGCTGGTCTTAAAATCTCTGATTATGAAAGAGGTTTATATGATAAAGGTGAGTTTACGAAATATTATCAAGTTCATGGATTAGGTGTTGAGTTAGCAGAAGCATTAGCAGAAGTTTTACATAAACAAATAAGACTTGATTTAGATATTGTTCCTAAAGAGGGGCATACACTAAAAGATGTTCAAATGAAACAATATGTAGGTTGTAGATATTCTCCTGGATATGCAGCTTGTCCTGATTTAGCCATGAACAGAGATATTTTTGATTTACTAAATCCTGAAGAGTTTGGAATAGAGTTAAGTGAGACTTTCCAAATGCACCCTGAACAAACAACTTGTGCTATTGTAGTTACAAATCCTGAGGCAAATTATTATAATATTTAAGAAGATAAGAGAGTTGAACTCTTATCTTTTTTAAAAATTAGAAACTAAACTTTTTATATAGTTTGAAGAAATAAATTATAGTTTTCACTTGAATATAAATAAATGGAAGCATAACTATAAAATGTGCTAACGAATATTTATCAACAATATTATTAAATATTAATCCATAATTTATAAAAAACATTCCAAATACCATAAAAGCAACACCTGGACATATAAGAGCAAATGATATTGCAGATTTATTTGCTGATTCAATATACATCTCAAAATATCCCATTTTTTTCATCACGATGTATCCTAAAATTCCAAAAACTATTTGTAAAGATAAAATAATAGAAGTTAAAACAAATAATGAAGATTTACTCATTGGGGCATTAAAATTGTGTTCAAGACTGAATAAAATTCTAATTATAGTAATTCCTAAAAGTGTTAAAATCGGAATTATTATCCAAATAGATGGAGCAGTTTCTAAGCCTAGTCCAAGTTCTAGCATATTTTTAAAACCGATTGTAATTTGAATGAACATAAATAAAACAGCAATAGTTGCAAAAAACAGAGCAGCAAATATTCCAATAGAATTGATGATTATATTATGGCTCATTGCTGCAGGTGCTGCAAAACCAACTGCAACCATTGAAAATGCAAATATAGAAATCATTTGAGAAAGATTATTGTTTTTTGAAAAATCAAAATCTCCTTTTGTTAAAAGTCTTGTAAAATAGTTGATAAATATTTTAAGTGCAAAATATCCAGCAATAGCAAAAGCAATTAATGCAAATGGAAATAAATATTCAACAACTCCCCAAAGTCCAGGAACAAAAACTGCTCCTAAAATAAAACAGACATTGATTGTCATCGTATATGTAAGAGGAATGGTCATAAGAGTAATTTGAGAATTTGAATTTAATAAATCTTCATAATTTTTTGATTTCTTATATAAATTAAACTGTTTTGTATTCCAAACCAAAAGTTTAAAGTGTAAATATGCAAAAGCAATAATAAAAACTAAAGAAAAAGAAGTAACTAAAGATAACCAATCACCTTTTAAAAGAGCAGAAACAACAAAATCATAAGTAGCTAATGGAGTATTTGGATGAGGGACTAAAAACATCAAATACATAAAGAATGAAACACTTAATCCCCCTGCACCAAGTGCTGATAAAAAACACATAGGAGAAAATTTATCTCTTAAAGTCATAATAATCCTTAATTTAATTTTATTGAATTCTAATGAAGAAGAAATTAAAAGATACTTAAAATATAATATAAAC
>ERZ724515.781-NODE-781-length-12903-cov-25.195828_pt1 | contig 12903 bp, 12 predicted proteins | sample MGYA00376048_ERZ724515 | MGnify/ENA primary metagenome ERZ724515 (study PRJEB28724, sample SAMN07190885) | wastewater metagenome | isolation source: influent of sewage treatment plant in Hong Hong | place: Hong Kong | collected 2016-03-17 ... | reverse complement strand
CATCAGATGCGCAGCGCGCAGTGGTCAGGCAGCTGGCAAAATGGCGAAGCAAATAGATTTTATTCTATTTCAGCATGTTGCACGTTCAATCTGTAAGCTCACGCGCGGTTTGACGTGCAAAGTCGGCTTTCTTCTTGTTACCTAGCGATACCAGCTCTTGGATGCTCATTACTTTCAGCGCCACGACATAGGCGACTGTCCGTAGCAACGGAGTGCTGTAGCGCGCCATTGGTTTTACCGTGTCAGCATTTTGCTGCCGCTCAGTAGAACGCTGACAGATACCCGCCTCGTCAGGATGAATTATTCGCAGTAGTGCCCGGTTAGCCCCACTTTTTTCAATGAATTCACTCTTCACGCGATAGCGTGAGATAACCTCCCGCCATGGGGCTTTTTCACTCCGTTTGGCGCCACATCGTACCTCGATCGCAATCCGTGTCGCTGGCAGCAGTAATACCGTCACACTCAGGAAGGCTTGCAACATCTGTGGATCCGTGAAGGGGATCCCAGTGTTGCGAGTATTGCTTCGGACTAGCAGATAGCCAATCCATTCGATGAAAGCCGCTCGTTGCTCGCGATAGACCTGGCGAGCCAGTTTAACCACTTTACGGAGTTCGATTTGCTCCTTATGACTGCGCAAGGCTCCAGGAAGCAAATTCAGATGATGTGACGTTGAGTAGAGCAATCGCTGTGCTCCCCGCTGAGTCTTAAATGCTTTAAGTAAATGAATTTTTTCAACTAACTCATCGACCATAGCGGGTGTGAGTTGATAACGATTGAGTTGATCGGTGATATCTTCATGTCGTGCGAACCGTGCGATCAGCTCCAGAGCGGCATCAAAATCCAGCTTGTGTTTAACCAAGGGAGGGTAAGGTGCACACTCCATCAGGACCCAGGAGACCTGTTGAAGATAAGGCGAAAGCGACTGGAGCAGGGCCTCCCGGCAGCGCTGCCATGTCAAGGGCCCCTCCAACCAGTCGTTCTGTGTGAGCTTTGCACGAGACAGCCCGGTGAAGTGGTGTCGCAGTGACAAAGACCAGTCGTACTTGGCCTGCAACAGACACGCTGCATTGACCCAGTGGGTAAAATGCAAATATGAGTGCAACGTCGTCTCCGGGCTCTGATGGCCAGCAAACTGGGCCAGCGCCCAATAATCCCCCTGAGTGGATGAGTGTGTGATGGTCTGGTAGATAGAGGTACACTGTGCGGCCGACCAAGGCAGGAAATGTGCCCACCCTGGCAAACTGTGCAGTGCCAGAGCTTCGTGATGTAGCAGCAGTTGCAGGCGGCTCAATGCCGTATGCCGCAGATGATGGAATGTATAGTATTTCCCACCAACCTGCCGAAGGATACTGGTTAACGGCCCCCTGATCTCTTCATCCGACATCGGTATCAACCAACCGCTCTGTGAGGGAAACGCCAGCGCGTTCGCGTTTTTCGCCTTTCGCGGCCATAACCCAGACAAGTACGCATCCAATCGAGTACGCTCTTCCGGGGTCAGCAAGACCCCCAGGGGGATCTTGCGGGTGGCACTGTCACTCTTGCCATCATCAAGCCGGGTATCGCGGATATATAGCCAGCACTCTGGACTGCGTTCGATATCTTTTAACCTGAGCTTTTGGATCTCGCTCAAGCGCAGTCCAGCACGATAAGCCACGATGTATAACGCGCTCAGACACTCTCGGTAACTCGATGAGGTGTGCGTCATCCGCTCCATTCCACGCAGCAACTGTCGAAAGAGAGGTTCACTGAGATAGGTGGCACGCACATGGGGCCTCTGGCGCTCGCGCGGGACCAGCTCCTCCGGCAATGGGGCCAAGTGGTAACTCGCCACCGCATAGCTGTGCAGGCTGGTCAAGCGTGCAGCCATGTAGCTGACAGCATTCTTTTGGCTAACGGGCGCCTCGGAAGAGGAACTTTCCGGCTCTGCGGAGGAGGATCTTTCCAGGTCCGTCCGTTCAACCGCACCAGAGAGCGCCGGGTCGACGACCAGATTTGAAGTCCCCCCATACTCTTCCAGCAATGCTCGATAACAGCTCAGAAAACGATCGCCATCCCATAAGCCGAGATCATGATCAAAGCACCGAACAAGCCATTGCTGACCACCGCGACTAAGGTAACTGCGCAGCGTCGAAGGCTTGTTTTTGTTCTTTGCGATGCATTGATGTAGCCACCCAACCAGGATCTGCTCTGACTTGCTGAGGGTCTGCTCATTGCGCAACCGGTTCAGTCCTGCGAGGCAGCTTGCCTTCGTCTGCTTGCGAGTCGCGCTCTCCTTTTCCGCCAACACCGTTCGCAACCGAGCCAGTAAGGATGAATAAGGGTGGTCTTCGCCATGGTAGCGCCAACGCTTGGAACTGCCTGCCGTCAGGTTATCGACTAATCCGGTACTCGCCTCCTGCGCCAAACACACCACTTGGTGACCATCCGCAACCGTCGGATGATGCAGTGAAAGCCAGTTTTCATGAGGCAGCGGTACACTGTGTAACGCCCCAGATGCCACATGAGTCAGGATCTGTGGCCAGCGGACCCCGGCTTGCCCACCGGTTACCAGACTCGCCCCTTGGCAAAACTCTTTGATCCCGCGCAGGGGTGCAGTCAGATGTCTCTGGGCCCATAAGCTGAATGTGTCGAGCTCAACGGCAAGCTCAAACGTTTTGCCGCGCCGACGATACCAGCGCTGTACCAACCCCAGAGTCGGCAGGCTTAGGAAAATCTGGAGCTCGGTAACCCCCTTCCCTGCTCTATCGTGCGCATTGGTGGCCAACGCCTTGCTCTCTAACGTCAAAGGCAACCAAACAACTGAGCCATTCGTGCATAATCTTCGCCGCTCAGCGATGGCCAGCATCAGTGCGTGCAAAATCGCCGTCTGGTGTACACCGCAGTAAAACACCGCGCTATGAAGAATGTCGGCCAGTAAATCTTCAGCTTCGATCAGGCTAGTGTCGCGGGCCTCGATCTGTCTATGCCAGTTCAGCAGCGCTTGACTACAGCGCTGCGCTTTGTCAAACCACTTTTCAGTGTAAGGTAGCGGGCGCCGAAGCACCGTCAGGGGGATTGTCGGCAACGGCAACTGCCAATACCCGCTGGTATTGCCCTGCTGCAGGCAAAGCAGGATGGCTCGCAGCCCAGCCTTGAATTCAGACTGTCGCCTATACTTGCCCGTCAACGTGCTCATCGCCAATGGCCACAGATACTCAAACCCTCGGACATCGGCTGGCTCCTTGAATAGGCCGGGCAAATGTTGCAACAGCGCATCCAGTGCTCGACGCTCTATTTGCACCTGAGCACGTTTGAGACGATCCCGACGCATAGCCCGACCAGACCGAAGAACGTTCGCTGCACGCTCATCTTCCTTTCGAAGCTGTTCACGCCAATCGATCAGTGGATTGTCCATTCGCCCATCACCTTCAACCCGAGGGTTTGATGCCATTTGTCCAGCACGTCCGTCAGGGTAAATAGATCGCTCAACGCCGCACTACTGTACTGGTTTGTGAACTCTGTCCCCATCTCCTCATGACCAAGCAGCGCATCGATAAACTCGGTGGCCACGCCTTGCTCCAGCAGGTGGCTGCGCACCGAATGGCGATGCCAGTTTGGCGCCAGGGGCAACAGATTTTCGAACTGCCTCATCATCGAATTTGGGGTGACGATTTCTGTGCCTTCCAGGCTGCCATCTTTGGCCTCGACCGCCCAGAACAGGAGCGCTCCAGCTCCACTCAATGCTTGCTCCGCCGCCGACACTAACGGCGCCAGCAGCGGCTCACGCTGACATGCCAAATATGTCAAATAGCGCTCCCAGGCTTGCAGTTGCTGCACTGCCAACGCTGACAATGGCACCAACCTGGCCGAGCTCACAGATCGTCCCTCTTTGTCTGTCAGCCGGATAAAGCGACTGATGAGGCAGTAATCACCACGCCTGCCGTACATCTCCGTCACGGGCCTGGCGGCAGTAGAAAGATGGAGGATCAACAAACTGTGGCGCACGAGGAGGTTATGATATTGCGTCAGCGTTGGACGCTGCTGCCGTGACCCACTGAGTCGTGCACAGAGGTACTGCTGATAATTTCCTAGGAGTCGAGCAAGCTCGCCAACGCTAGGATAGAGGCGTGATCCGACAGCTCCTTGTTCTAATTCCGGTGCCAGCACCACCGCGGTCATCCCCATGGAGGCCAAATAACGGCGCCAGATCTGCAACACGTCTTTACGTGGCACATGACTGTAGGCCATAGGGGAACATTGCTGAGCCGCCTTGCCACGCAGGATACCGGCAATGGCGCTATCAATCCCCTCTCTTTGCAACCAAGCACGCTGGTAGTTTTGCAGCTGTCGCATGGTCAAGGCCGTGCCAGCTCGCTCATTTGCTCGCGCTAAACAATCCACCTGCGCGCTACTACTCAATGTCCTCCAACCGTGTCCAACCAATAAATGAGTGGCCCATTTTGGCAAAGGTAGCTGCAAGAATAAGTCGCTCTTTGGCAAAAAAGAGTGCAATTTCCTATGCACTCGGCTGTGGGCAACCTCTACATAGCGTTGTAGATACGCCCCATGAGGAAGCCGCCAAATACCACTGGCATTCTTTGAGGGTCCGTCGTCATCGGCAAATCGAGAGCCAGGAGCAGGCAATTTAATCTCAGTACTCGGCCAGACCGGCAGCTTGTGCAAGTCCTCGCTACTCGTGCCCATCACCAGTTGCAGCAGGATCGACAGCGCCGGCAACGCCGTTTCATCGACCGCCTGAGGCATCAAGGCATCGACGAGGCGTGTGATCTGTGACGCTGTGGCAATCCAAAGGTTGGCCGGCAACTGCAGATGACGCATCGACATGGAGAGCGCTACCGAGGCGCTTTGCAAAACCCTCGCCTGAATATCCATCAACCCCTGTGGCTGAGAGGACACCAGCAGCGTCTGCTGCTCAGGGAGGGTTCCTCGCTCCTCTTCACCCTCCCACTCGGTCAGTTTGACTTTGCCGCGCTGCAGCAGAACCTCCCGTAGCAACAGGATTTGGGTCTGCTCGTCGAGCTGCTCTTGATAACGCGCCTCCAGTTGGAACCGCTGGCGTTCGCCGGTTGACCGGGTACCCGTTTTGATCTCTTTGGCTCGCGCCTTATAGAGTCGGCTCAGTAGGGCCTCCAAGGCCCCTGTATTGACGCTCACCTGCTTGTTATTGGCATATTGCTCTCTCTGGATCTTGATGGCTTGCAATAGCGTCAGTATCGGCTGCGTAAAATCGACCTCAGACAGGGCCTTAATCATCACCTCACGTTGATTGTTCGCCATCAGCCTGACGTTGCGCAGCGCCTCTTCGACCGTTTGGTCCCGCTCGGCAATACCCTGAGAAAAATTGATATGTGATAACGCCAAGACGGCCAGGATCGTCACGGACTTGAGCTGAGCAAATAGCTCACCGTTGAGGCTATGGCCACTACGCAATTCCGCCAAGATGGCGTCAACGAGATAGAATTGGCTGAGTCTCCGATCTTTACTCAACCGCTCACGCATTTGCATGGCAGAGAGTGGCGATGGGGGCAGCATCTCTTTGGATGAGACAGAATCGATCCACTGCAGCTCGGCGGCCAACAACGCGGTCAGTGTTGGATCCAATCCCAGGATCCCCTGACAGCAGGCTTGCAACGATTCAAGGATTTGCCGGTGCCACTCGGCCAACGCCTCCGGAAACACCAGCTGTCGGGTAAGGGAACGGGCGGGTTCAGCGTCAAGACCCTCCACTGCCTGCTCCTGCGAAAGGTCATCACTCATCGGCTAACCTCTGCAAGAAAAAGTTAGGTTCGGGCACCGATACCATCCCGTTCTTTTTGTCTTTTTGCCGGGACTTGCTCAGCGCCTCCTGAGCATGCGCCAGCTGTTCCCGGGACAACCCGCACACCTTGGCCCAATAGTCTTGAGACAACCGCTTCTTCTGAAACCAGTTAAGACGCTGCTCGTCTGTCAGAACGCGATTGAAAATTCGTCGGCTGCATTCGATGAGACGGGGCTCCCCTAACAGCGTCATCAACCTCAGCCACTCCCCGGCCAGATGCTGCTCGACCTCACCATCATTCAGCCCGCAGGGGATCAATCGTTGCCCAGGCGGCGGTTTGATTGGCGACGGCCAAGACAATACTGGCAACAATGGCCCTACGATCATAAGCGCACTGCCCACATCATCGCCTGACGACAAGGGACGATAGAGAATAATGGCTGACTCCCAGAGCGTATGGAATTGATCGGCAATCGGCAGCCCAGTCTTGAAGCCCAACTCCAACCACGCCTCACGAAACGCGACTAACGCCGGATGGATCTGATAGTTCCCTGACTCCTTCGTCCTCATGTAAACCCCGTGTATCACCCGTTACTAACACATTACATAAAAATGTATTTTGTTTTCAAACAGTTCCTTAGCGATAAACCGATTCAGCCACACACCGAACCTCTGAACCTGCGCATGGCAGGCCTACCGCAGGCAGGTACTGTGAATGAAGTCAGGAATGGAGATGCAATTCACCAAGTGGGTAATCGTCGAGGGAGCGGGATCATTTAGCCGATATGCAAGGGGGAATGTGACTGACTCGGGTGACGTCAATTGAACAATACTTGGCTTTCTCCTGCACATGCTGGACACCGCTGTCGAGCGGTAACGCCTTCAGCGAGATAGGTCGCCATCAAACGACGACGCCATGCTCAATCTGACCGATGAGATCGATAACTGCCTGAGCTCCGACAGCGGTCGTCAGGAAAGTAGCAGGAGGGTTTCCTCCCAGCGCCCGGGCAGGTTTGTTCAACCACTCAAGCGCCTTCCCCCTGTCCCCCTCGAACAGCGACTCCGCAGCCTCCATCACACTAACGAATGAATAGATACGGGCACTCTGAGCGCGGGACAGCAGGGCCGCCGCAGTGCGCTTGCGTGTCACCGTCGAGCGGTCAATGCCAACCAGCTGACAGACTATCTTGACGTCGCAGCCCAGCAACGCAGCCAGTTCATTGACGATGGAGGGAGCCATTCCAGCCACAATGAGATGATGCGCCCCCACAAGCTCCTGGGGCAAGGCCAGCGAGGCCATCAGCCCCTTCGGTTGGCGGATCTGGCGAACAGAACGATAAGCAGCGTAGGACATGGCGAGGCGGCTCCCTGTATCATTGCGCCTTTAAACTAGCCCATCTAAACCATACCATCAACGATGCAGGACTCTTTCAAACCCCAAACGTTAACCTATGAAGCCACCGCAAAACTGCGCCAAACTTGCCACTAAAACTGGCGCAGTTTAGTTAACTGCGCCAAAATGGCGCCATATATATGAAAAACGCGCCAACAAACACGATGTCAGCGACCACAGACCTACTAGAGACTATCAGGGGATCCGAAAGCGGATTGACGCTGGCTGAACTGCTGGGCCGCCACCCGAGCATTGCCAGACGCACCGCACAGCGCCTGATAGCCAAGCTGATTGAAAGCGGCCACATCACAGCCCAAGGCGAAGGACGGGCTCGCCGCTATCATGCTGACTCCGAGAGCCATACCGAGCCCCGGATAGCCAAGGTGGACAGTTTCCCCGCGTTCATCCCACTCTCTGCCGACAGCCTGGATATCCTTGCCTATATCGACCAGCCCCTCCCAGCCCGCAAGCCCGTGGGCTATCAGCATGATTTCTTGCAGGCATATCATCCCAACGAAACCTGTTACCTGTCCGAATCACTGCGCCGTCAGTTGCACAACATGGGCAAGACCACAGACATCGATGAGCCTGCCGGCACATACAGTCGAGCGATCCTGAACCGTTTGTTGATCGACTTATCATGGGCATCGAGCCACCTGGAAGGTAATACCTATAGCAGGCTAGACACCCGTGAACTTATCGAGCACGGCAAGGCCGCGCGGGGTAAGGGAGCCATCGAAACGCAGATGATCCTGAACCATAAAACCGCGATCGAGTTACTGGTCGAAAACATCGACAGTGCCGAATTTAACCGCTACACCCTGATGAACTTGCACAGCGCCCTGGCGGAAAACTTGCTACCCAACCCTGCCGATGAGGGGCGCATTCGCCAACATGCTGTCGACATCAGTAAAAGTATCTATCGCCCGTTATCCACGGCACAACAAATCGAAGAGGTGCTGGACGAGGTGCTGAGCAAAGCCAATCAGATCCACGATCCGTTTGAACAATCGTTTTTCATGATGGTGCACTTGCCCTACCTACAACCTTTTGCCGACATCAATAAACGCACTTCCCGCCTGGCCGCGAATCTCCCCCTGTTTCGTGGCAACCTCTGCCCGCTCACCTTCCTCGATGTACCAGAACAGGCCTACAGCCGCGCCACCCTCGGTGTGTACGAAATGGCCCGCATCGAACTGCTACGCGACCTGTACGTGTGGGCTTATGAACGTTCAACCCAAGAATATCTTGCCATCAAGCGGGATCTCGCCGAACCTGACCCACTTCGCCTAGCATGGCGGGATCTTATCAAACAGACTGTCCGTGGGGTCGTCACGTCGATCCAACTTGATCCACTCAGCACCATTGAACAAGCGGTGTCAGAGAACGTCCCGCAGCAAGAGCGATCGGCCGTACAGGCACTGATTGTTGAAGAGTTGCGAAGGCTGCATGAAGGTGTTCTGGCACGCTATGGTTTACGGCCCTCGGAGTTTATCGCGTGGAAAGCGCAACATGGGCGCTGATTGATACTGTGACAATCGTCGAGTTGAGTATCTATTAAGGTATTCCATAGTGCGGTGCTCTATGCCGAGGACATCATCATGAGTTACCAAAGCCTGGCAGCCACCACTGCCAATATCACAGAGCTCAGACGCAATCCAATGGGGACCATCAAAGAGGGAAAAGGCGATGCCGTCGCCATCCTCTATCGTAACGAGCCAGCATTCTATTGTGTGCCGCCTGAGCTCTACGCCTACTATCTGGAACTGGCCGAAGATGCCGAGCTGAACCGTATTGTCGATGAGCGAGTCAAACGGTCGGAGTTCGTCAGCGTCAACCTGGAGGACCTATGATTTAGAATCCCATCCTTGCCATCACTACCCTCAGCTCTTGCAAGTCAACGTTGATCAAGCGCGGGCTGGAGATCAACGCTACGATGCCCCTTATTGTCATCGCAGCATTAGTCGCGTCATGGCCCTCCTCCCCTCATTGTGTGAGCGAACTGGCAGCGCCTGCTGATCTGGGCCCCGGTGTAGTAATAAAGGGGAATTCACTTGGGCGCTTCCGATGGAGACGAACCACTGAAAAGCAAAGGCCGTCAGGCGGCATTCCTGTCTGACTCATCCATCCGGGGTTTTCAGCGTCCAATTTTGACCACCCTGGAGTGTGTGCAACCATCCGATTTTTGGATCGAAGATCCATCAGCAGCTTGTTGTCGTGCTCGGACTTCATGCGGTAGGCTGCGCCCGGCGGCAAGACGTTAGCCTAGTGGTTCATGTCGATGATGACGCAGGGATGGCCGCCACCCGCCGGTTAAACTCGGCAAACTCTTCAGCATTATCTTCCCAACGCTCAATGCTGGCCGCCAGCAGGTCTAACAGCTGGACGTTGTTATCGTAGTCATCCACCAGCTCATCTATCAGTGCCAGCGCACTTTCGTAGTCATGCTGGTTGTCGATATGGGTGAAGTAGGGCAGCTCGGCCAAGGCCTCTCGGAGCTGTACCAGAATGGGTTTCAACATGTCAGAGTTACCTTGTTGGTTGCGCCCCCCCGTTTTCGATAACACTGGGGACCTGTCCAGTTTAGATCTTCAATGGAGGTGGCTGCTTGGTATGACACCATCACTGCATTTGCAAATTTTCCCGAGAAACCTCGGCTAGATTGGCAAAATTTCGTGCTCATCAATTCAAGAAGGTATTTAAAGAAGCGAACGCGGGTGCGAACTTGTGAGCTCCCGTGAAGCGATCGCAACAATCATGGACTCACTGACAGAGACGATCAACCGACGCACCATCGCTGCCTTGGCTTTTGTTGCGCCAACCCCAGTGCACTCCTGCTGAAACTCGTTACACCTTGTTTTAATGGCCCCTTGAATCGAAAGTGCGACACCCATACCTGAGGATCAAGGTTAAATACCGCCTTTAGCGTGTGAAAAACATTTACCGCCTAAAGCAGGTAAATATTGATATACCTGCCACAGCGTGTAAATTAAAAGAAATTACGCTACCAGGTAAGTCAAATCATGAAAGTAACCAGCGCCAAGCAACTTAGTGCCTGTCTCAAGGATGCCAGGCTTTCGCAAAAGCTCTCCCAAGGCAAAGTGGCCGGCAAGGTGGGGATCAGGCAGGACACGGTGTCCAGCTTCGAGCTCAATCCCGAGTCAACCAAGCTGGAGACCTTGTTCAAGATCCTCGCCGCACTGGAACTCTCCCTCGATATCAGGCCCCGCACCGATCCTGCGGAAAACGCCACGCCTGGCTGGAAGGAGGAGTGGTAATGGCCAGCCTGACGGTCTACATGAACGGATACCGGGTAGGTACCTTTACCAAGGCGACCAATGGTGCTCACCAATTTCAGTACGATGAATCGTGGGTGAAGTTGCCAGGCAGCCGCCCCATCTCGCTCTCCATGCCATTACGCCAGCAGCGCTACCAGGGCGATGAGGCCTATAACTTCTTCGATAATCTGCTGCCAGATAACCCGGAAGTAAGAAACCGGGTGGTGGCGCGCTATCAAGCCGATTCCACCCAACCCTTTGATCTGCTCAGTTGCATTGGCCAGGACAGCGTGGGGGCATTGCAACTGGTGGCTCAGGGCAGACCTGTGCCAGACGTTAAGCGCATTGAGTGCAAGCCGCTCTCTGACGCCGAACTGGAGCAGATCCTGACCAGCTACCAGCAAGGGATCCCGCTTGGTATGGTGAGGGAAGAGGACGATTTTCGGATATCCATCGCCGGGGCTCAGGAAAAGACCGCGTTACTCTACCTCGACAACCGTTGGTGCTTACCGCATGCAGCGACCCCAACCACCCACATTATCAAGCTGCCCATTGGCAAGATCGAAAGCCACTCCTACTCGATAGACCTCTCCCAGAGCGTAGAAAACGAATATCTCTGCACCCTGATCGCCAAAGCATTGGGTCTTCCGGTTCCCCATTGCTTCATCATGCAGGTCGGCAAGGTCAAGGCTCTGGCGGTGGAACGCTTCGATCGGCGCTACGCCACGGATCGCAGTTGGATCATGCGCCTGCCCCAAGAGGACTTCTGCCAGGTGTTGAATGTACCGTCAGCACGCAAGTACGAGAGCCATGGTGGACCGGGCATTGCTGACATCATGACGACCCTGCTGGGATCGGCCACGCCGGAGCAGGATCGGTACCTGTTTATGAAGTCTCAGGTGTTGTTCTGGCTGCTGGCTGCCACTGATGGCCATGCCAAGAATTTCTCGGTGTTTATCGAACCTGAAGGGCGTTTCCGGCTTACACCGTTTTACGACATCCTTTCCATGTATCCTGCATTTGGTGGTAAAGGATTACATCCCCGTGATGCCAAGTTGGCCATGGGGCTTACTGCAACCAAGGGCAAAAAATACGCGATAGAGCAGATATTTCCTCGCCATTTTTATCAAACGGCCAAGGCGATTGGTTTTGAACAAGTGCAGATGGAAAAAATCATCAGCGAGCTGACGGATAATCTGGATGAGGTAATATCAATCGTTCGTCAGCAATTGCCTGATACATTTCCCACTGAGATTGCAGATTCAATTTTGGGTGGACTCAGTTCGAGAGCTCAACGCTTAAAACGATAATTAACCAATGTGACAAATGCCTCTTGCATCGCCCCAGGTGAGCCTCTATCGAGGCTCATTTTTTTGCGTACGAGCGAGTGAATGATCCATTTTAGATCAAAAAAACAACTAAAAATGCAGAAACCTGAAGTGCCAATTTTGGCAACATCAAATTTCCTCAGCTAACCTAGAACGACATAATGGCAATAAAGCATTGATTTTAAAGCTCTATATTAATTTGGTGCTTGACGTATCCTGATGACATTTTAACTATATTAACAGGTACGGCCTTCTAAGCCGTGGGTCGCAGGTTCGAATCCTGCAGGGCGCGCCATTGATGTGACTCTTCCTTTGAAGAGCGACATCGAAGGCAGATTTCAGTGGTGGCTGTAGCTCAGTTGGTAGAGTCCCGGATTGTGATTCCGGTTGTCGTGGGTTCGAGCCCCATCAGCCACCCCATTATTACCTGTTAGTGCTGAATCAAGCCGACAGGGGCAAGCCTGACTTGCCATGAACCGGGCATCTGATGCCCTCATCAAAACCGGCCTTGCGCCGGTTTTTTTGTGCCTGTGCCCCAGACCCACCATCTGCGCCGAGCGCTCCGCTTCCTCTTTTATACTCTTTGTCTCCCTGCCCAGGCTCCCTCACGCCTGTCTCTTTGCTGGTCAGTCAGCGTCACGCCAGCCCGCCAGCTTTGTCACGTCGCCTGACCAGATCACAGAAATGAGTGGGGTCATAACGGCTCCCGATGTATCCCTGCTCCCCATGACACAGCGCAAGCTTCAATGTCGATGGCCGTGATATGGATAAAAACCAGGCAGGTCCCTTGCCTACTTCCCTCATGAAGGGCGAGCAGCCACTTGCGCCCAGGCAGCGGCATCACAAGTTGCCGCCTCTCCTGAAGTGAGGGGAAGACGGGCAGAACGTAAATAGATTGTTAAACTAGATGGTCGTGATTCATCTTTTCGTAATCCACTCACTGCACAATAACGCAATGAATTGAAAATAAAGGGATTATTGATAAGGGCCCGATCAACTGCAGGCCGTTCCCCTGCCATGACCCCACACAGCGCAGTGGAAATCTTCCCATACTAAGTGTCAGCAATGTACATGCCCTCCAAGGAGAGACTGAGATGAGTGAAGAAAGCAAATGCCCCTTCAACCACACCGCCGGCGTCGGCAGAA
>ERZ724515.764-NODE-764-length-13006-cov-18.403289_pt1 | contig 13006 bp, 17 predicted proteins | sample MGYA00376048_ERZ724515 | MGnify/ENA primary metagenome ERZ724515 (study PRJEB28724, sample SAMN07190885) | wastewater metagenome | isolation source: influent of sewage treatment plant in Hong Hong | place: Hong Kong | collected 2016-03-17 ... | reverse complement strand
AGAAGCTTTTTTTTTACTAATCTTTACATCCATACATAGCTCTTCTTATCCTTAGGAAAAAAATTATGAAAAAATTGTATTACACTTATGAATTCTTTAAAAAAGATGTAGAAATTTTAGTTGATAAATGTAGATCATATGATACAAATGTTTTATTAGCAGTTGCACGTGGAGGTTTAACTCTTTCTCATTTTATGGCACAAGCTTTACATATAAGAGCTTTATATACTTTAAATTCTATTCATTATGATGGTGAAAAGAAATTAAATACTTTTAATATATTTAATATCCCAGATTTATCTTCTTTTAAGAGAGTTTTAATTGTTGATGATATCATAGACTCAGGTGAAACAATAAATGAAGTTTTAGGTATTTTAAGAGATAAATTCCCTGATGTAGAATTTAAAGTAGCTAGTTTATTTTATAAAAGCACGGCTATTATTCAGCCAGATTTTACTGTTAACGAAGCTACTGATTGGATTGATTTTTTTTGGGAAATAGATGTTAAATAAAGAATTATAATTATTTATGTATAATCTACCTAAATTTTTTAAATAGGTTTATATAATGACTTTTATTGATTTCAAAAAATTACTTTTAGATGCAGAACTCACTATTCCAAAGTTTACAGAACTTATAAAAGTTAGTGAAAAAAATATTCAAGCTTACAAGAAAAAAAAAGAGGTACCAAATGCAATTGCCACAACTGCTGCTTGTTTTGCAAAGATGAATAAAGAAGGGATAGATTTTAGAATAATAGTTAGTGATTTAGAATTAAAACAAAAGGAAAAAAAAGGATCTGGATTTTCAAAGAAAAAATCTTCAAAAGAAAAATCAAAGAATAAGGTTTAAAGAATAAAGTTTAAAGAATAAAGTTTAAAGAGGCATTTTTTATGGTACTAAATAAGAAAATTAGAATTTTTTTAGCAATAGCCTCGTTTATGATGGTCTTAGCTATATCTTTAGGTGCTTTTGGAGCACATGCTTTAAAAGCAATTTTAAGTGAGCCTATGTTAAAAATTTATAATACAGGAATTGAATACCATTTTTATAATACTTTAGGATTGTTTTGTGCTATATTCATTTATTCATTAAAACCTGAGTCTAAAAAGGTGCTTATTTCTTTGTTATTAATTTTAATAGGAATGATTATTTTTTCATTTTCTCTATATTCTTTGAGTATTCTGAATATGCCAATTTTAGGAGTAATAACCCCTATTGGCGGAAGCTTACTTATTTTTGCGTGGCTTATTATTTTTTATGCCATATTGAAGGATTGAACTATGAAAACTTTAACTATTTTAGGAACAGGTTGGTTAGGTTTTGAGCTAGCACGTATTTTAAAAGAAAGTTATAAAATAAAGGTTTCTTCAAGAAATGAAGAAAAATTAGAATTATATCGAAAAGAGGGGTTTTCTCCTTATATTTTAAATGAAGAAAAATTCGACTTCTTAGATAATCTTTTGGATACAGAGTATCTTTTTATAAATTTTCCTCCTTCAAAATTTTACAATTATTTATTTTTTTTAAATAAAATTTATAACCATGAAAAGCTTAAAGATATTAAAAAAATTATATTTATAAGTTCTACTTCAGTTTATCCAAATATTGAAGGTTATTTTAATGAGGATTATAAAATTGAAGAGTCGAGTTCAGAAATGGTTTTTGAAGCAGAAAAATTGATTAAAGAAAAAAGCAATATAATTTTTAGAGTCGCTGGTCTTGTTGGTGCAGAAAGATATTTTGGCAAAAGAAGTGCAAATAAATTTATTGAGTTTCCTAATACACCAATAAATTTTATTCATAGAAATGATATTATTAATGCAACAAAATTTGTAATTCAAAATGATATTTCTGGAATTTTTAATCTTTGTTCTAATGAATATCCTACAAAAAAAGAAATTTATAGTTTTAATTCAAGAAAATATAATTTTGAATTGCCAATATTTTCACAAAATGAAGTTTTTTTAAATAGAAAAATTGATGGTTCTAAAATAGAAAGAACAGGCTTTAGATATAGTTTTACTAATCCTTTTGAATTTTAGATAAAATAAAAAAATGTTAAAATCAATATAAATAATTTATAAAATAAAAGGATAGGTAAATGGCAGTTAAAGAACATCAATTCGATATTTCTGCAAAACTAGATATGCAAGAAATGAAAAATGCGGTCATTCAAGCACAAAAAGAGATTGACACAAGATACGATTTTAAAGGTATTTCTAAAGAATTAGACTTAAATATTGGTGCTAAAACTTTAACTTTAATTAGTTCAAGTGACAATAAAATTGATGCAATGAGAGATATTTTAATATCAAAAATGAATAAAAGAGGAATTTCAATAAATTCACTTGAAGAGTTAAAAAAAGAAGATTCAAGTGGTGGAAATAGAAAATATTCATATAAAATAATCGATAGCATAGAAAAAGATGAAGCAAAAAAAATTCAAACAGAAATTAAAAATTTAAAATTAAAAGTATCAGCTGCCAATCAAGGAGACGAGATAAGAGTTACTGGGAAAAACATCGATGATTTACAAGCTATTATGAAGCATTTAAAATCACTTGATTTTAAAGCACCATTAGTTTTTGATAATTTTAAATAAAAATCAATATTTAGTTATAATTTATATGTAATTAATATATAATTCATTCTTTAAATAAAGGATGAATTATCGAACTTTTAATAATAAAATCAATAGCTGTTGTGATTTTAGTTTTATCTCTTAGTTTTATTGCTGAAAAAGTAAGTCCAAAAATTTCAGGCATACTTTCAGGACTTCCTGTTGGAAGTGCAATTACACTTTTATTTTTTGCAATTGAAAATGGTACAGATTATGTAACAAAAGTTGCTTTATATAACATTCATGGTCTTTTTGCTTCGCTTGCTTTTTCTATTGGTTATTATATAAGTACTTTTTATAAAGGAAAATTTGAGATATTTTTAAGTCTTTTTATCTCTTTTGTTTCATATTTAATAATAGCTTTCATATTAGCAAATATACCTCCTCATGTTATTTTAACACCTTTTATTGTAATTATCTTAATGATAATTACTTCAATTTATTTTGCTAAGAAGGAAAATTTTAATATTGATAAAAAAGTAAAGATTTCAGTTGGAGATATATTTTTTAGGTCTGTATTAACAATCTCTATTTTTTTATTAATTTCAAGTTTACCAAAATATGTTTCTTCAAATATTGCTGGAATTTTTTCATCGTTTCCAACTATTTTATTACCTTTAATGTTAATAATTCATTTTAGGCATAGTAGATTTCAAGCAAGAACAATAATAAAAAATACACCTTTTGGTCTAAGTTCAGTTGTAATTTATTCTTTGATTGTATATTTTTTTTATGCAAAAATAGGGATTGTTTTTGGAACAATATTTGCGTTATTTTGTTCTATTATATATGTAGTAATTCAAGGGAAAGTTTTAAATTTTTTTAACTTAATTAAATAGTTTTTATACACATAGAATAAACAAAGATTTAATATAATGAAAATTATATAGAAGGATTTTTTATGAAAGTTTTATTATTGGAAGATGATGTCGCTTTGAGTGATTTATTGAATGAACATTTGGAAGATAAAGGCTATGAAATCACTTTATGTACAAATGGACAAGAGGCGTTAGAAGCTCTAATTGATAAAAAGTTTGATATTGCTTTACTTGATATAAATACTCCTGTTATTACAGGGATAGAGGTTTTAAAAAGAGTTAGAATTGAATATAAAAATAATACACCAATTATAATTCTAACAGCTTATCAAGATACAAAACATCTTAAAGAATCTTTTGAAAATGGGGTTGATGATTATATAAAGAAACCTTTTGATTTAGAAGAATTAGATCAAAGGATATTAAAGCTTTGTAGACAATTTTTAATAGAACAAGATGAAAAAATAAAAATTGACGAGAATCTTTTTTTTGAGCCTCTTTCTTCGCAAATATTTAGAGATAATGAAGTATTAAATTTAGCTCAAAAAGAAAGAGATATTTTGAAATATTTTTGTACACATAAAAATCGCGTTATTTCTAGTGAGGAGTTACTCCAAAATATTTGGGCTTATGATGAAATGCCAACAGATGCAACAATAAGGGTCTATATAAAGAATTTAAGAGAAATAATAGGTAAAGAAAAGATTACGACTATTCGAGCAGTAGGCTATAGATTTGAATAAGGATGAAAAAAGAGCATTAATAAATTTTTTAACAATATATATAGTGTCTGCTCTTTTATTAATAGGTGTGATTTTATATATTTATTATAAAAATGAAACAAAAATGTTAGAAGATAGTTGTAGCATGGAATTAAATAATGCTTCAATGTATATAAAAGGTGAAATTTTAGATAAATATATGAAAAATCAAAAATTCAATCCTAATAAATTGGAAAATATAAATATAAAATATGGTCTTTTTGACAAAGATAAAAAAGTTGTTTTTTCGTATTTAGATAAAAAATCTGAAATTGATTTTTCTAAAAAAAGTTATGAAAATGAATTTTATAACTATTTTATTACAACTTTAGAAGAAGAAAATATTCCAATAAAGTATATTGTATTAGAGACTTGTCAAGAGGTTCAAAATAAGAGTAAATTACAAATTTTTATTCTAATAATATTATTTTTAAGTCTAATCTTTATTGCATGTATAGGTTTTTTACTATCTAAAATTTTATTAAAACCAGTTCGTCAGAGAGTTGAAGCCTTGGATAAATTTATTAAAGATTCAGCACATGAATTAAATACTCCAATTTCAGTTCTAATGACTTCAGTTTCGATGTTAAGGAATGGAAAAAATCCACAAAAAATGATGAAATATATTTTAAGTAGTTCAAAACAAATCTCACAAATTTATAATGATATACATTTTTCGGCTTTCAATGAATTAAATGAAGATGTTTTTGAAGAGTTTAATTTAAAAAATTTAGTAGCCGAAAGTGTAGAATTTTTTAATGATATTTCAATTACTAAAAATATTGTTATAAACTCTAATTTAGATGATTGTTTTATTAAAATGGATAGAACGAAGACTCAAAAGTTAATAAATAATTTAATTTCTAATGCAATTAAATATAGTTATAAAGACTCATTAATTGAAGTTAATTTAGAAAAAAACATTTTAAGAGTTAAAGATTTTGGAATTGGTATTTCTCTTGAAGAACAAAAAGAAATTTTTAAAAGATATAAAAGAGGAAATAATATCGAAGGTGGTTTTGGAATAGGTTTGGATATTGTTAAAAGAATTTGTGAAGAGTATAATTTGGCTTTAAATTTAGAATCAGAAGTAAATAAACAAACTTTATTTTCTATTGATTTCTCTTCAATATTAAATAAAGAGTATTTAAAAAAGTAAAATGAATATTTTTTTTGTTAAAATATAAAAAATTATAAAAGATTATTATATGATAAATATTATTGAAGATTTAAAAATTAGTGAATTGAAAGATACAAAGTTTATTCATCCAGTAAAAGTGAGTTTTTATCAGAATGGAAAAGAAAAAACTTGGGAAGCTGTAAGAAGTCATGATAGTGTAGCAATACTTCTATATCATGAAAGAAAAGATGCTTTTTTACTAGTAAAACAGTTTAGAGTACCTGTTTATTTGAATGATAAAAGTAAAACTTTTACTTATGAGTTGTGTGCAGGTTTAGTTGATAAAAATAAATCATTAGAAGAGATTGTGATCGAAGAAATAGATGAAGAGTGTGGATATAAGGTTGATATAAAAAATATTCAGAAAATAACTTCATTTTATACTAATGTCGGAATTAGTGGAGGCTGTCAGTACTTATATTTTGCAAAAATTGATGATTCTATGAAAATTCATCAAGGCGGTGGAATAAATGATGAACAAATAGAATTATTTTATCTTCCCATAAAAGATTGTGAAGAGTTTATTTTTGATGAATCAAAAGCAAAAACTCCTGGATTAATGTTTAGTTTTTATTGGTTTTTAAAAAATAAAAAAGAATTGGGAATATAGATGAAAAAAATCTTTTTATTTATCTTTTTATTTATTTCTATTTTGCTTTCAGAAGAGCTAAAAACTCCCGAGGTTTTACCAAATCCAGAACCAGTTCCTGAACAATTAGATATAAATAATTCGTTTATTACAAAATATGAGTATGGGAAAATGCTTTTTAATAATCCACGAGGAATAGGATGTAATCGTTGTCATGGAGATGATGCTAGAGGTAGAAGAATTGTTGAATTTAAGCACCAAACAGAAGGTGAAAATAAGAAAATATATAATTGTAGTTTAGTTGCTCCTGATATAAAGGAGATAGAATATGAGATATTTTATACAAAAGTTAATTCTAAAAAAAATACAAATATAAAGTTTGAAAAAGAGCAAGTTTGTGATAAATTAATTCACAATGCTAATGTAATGCCAACCTATTTTTTGGTTGAAGAAGAGATAGAAGCAATTTATTATTATATAAAAAATTTAAAAGAGATTAAAAAATAGATTATCTAGAAAAGGCTATTCCTAAGCCTATTTTATGAATTTCTTTATCATAGTCGATTAAATTATTTCCATATCCTGAAAATATCTGTAAAAGTCCATATGTGTTTGTTGTTGAAAAAATTTCAGGAAGAGGAAACGTCCAGTTCAACTCAGCTGCTCCTTTGTTTTGTTCATCTAATTTTAGATTGTTTCTTAACATTAATTCAAAAGTATGTTTTTTATAGGCATATAAAAATGTCAAATCTCCACTACCATAATATTCTTGGATATTTGGATTATCATCATCACTTGAAGTCTCTGGAAGCCTAAGCCATATTTTAGGAATAAAAAATAAATTAGAGAATTGGAAATAACCTTCTAAATAAATCCTATTCCATGATCTTGAGTTTTCATCATTTTTGCCATTAGAAGAGTGTAATAGCGATAATTTGTAGGCTTTTAAAAGAGTATTTTCTTTATATGGAAATTGGATAAATACTTCAGGTTCATAATTTGTTTCTCTAAATGGAGAAGAGTGTTTACTTGTTTGCCAAAATGATTTTTGAGTATAAGCAGCACTTATAGATTCATCAAGTCTAAAGAAATTATATGAAATTGGTTTTTCTAAGCTTATTTGAAAAGCTGTTTCAAGTTTATTTCTTTCATCGATTTGATGCGAAGTATAAGTAATTGGTAATAAATAATTTTTTTTGTAAGGATATAAACTAAAATCTTTTGTAATTAATTGTTCTAAATTTTCGTCTGTTTCTTTGTCTTTTACTTTATCTATTTGTTTTTGATAAAAATCTTTTTTCATTGTTGAATAGGTTTCTATTTTATGCTCTTCGTTTTTACTTAAATCAAGAATGTATTTATCTTCTTTTGATAAAGAGCTAGAAGCAATTCTTTTGTATAAAAGCATAGCTTCTTTAAAATTACCCTCTTTTTCGAAACTTTGTGCTTGTTCATATATATTATTTATATCTTCTGCAGAGCAAATTATACTAATAAATATTAAAATTTTTTTTTTCATAAATTACCATTTTATTTTTTTGCATTTTACATCAAAAATTATTATATAGCAAACTTTAATACCTTTATAAAAGAGTTTAAATGATATAATCGACTAAAATTTAGAAAAAAAGGTTAGAAAAGATGCTTGTTGCACCTTCAATATTATCAGCGGATTTTGGTAATTTATCAAGTGAGATAAAAGCAATTTGTGATGCTGGATGCGATTTAATTCATGTAGATGTTATGGATGGACATTTCGTTCCTAATATGACAATCGGACCTGTTGTTGTAAATTCTGTTGCAAAAGTTGCAACTAAACCTCTTGATATTCACTTAATGGTTGAAAATAATACTTTTTTTGTGGATTTATTTGCTCCCTGTAAACCAGAATATATCTCTTTTCATATTGAAAGTGAAAAACATCCACATAGACTTATACAAAAAATTAGAGATTATGGAATAAAACCAGCGATTGTTTTAAATCCTCATTCTACTCCTGAGTCAATAGAGTATTTACTTGAAGACTTAGATATGGTTTTATTAATGTCTGTAAATCCTGGTTTTGGTGGACAAAAATTTATTCCATCTGTTATTGAAAAAGCAAAAAAATTAAAAGAATTAATTAATAAAAGAAATCCAAACTGTCTAATCCAAGCTGATGGTGGAGTAAATGACAAAAATATTCATGACTTAAAAGAAGCTGGTGTTGATGTTGTTGTTGCTGGATCTTATGTGTTTGGAAATGCTGATTATTCAAAAGCTATAAAAAGTCTGCAGGTTTAAAAAATGAGAGTAAAAATTTGTGGAATTACAAATTTACAAGATGCACTTAATGCGATAAATGCAGGGGCAAATGCTTTAGGTTTTGTTTTTTATGCTAATTCTCCAAGATATATTACCCCTTTTAAAGCTAAAGAAATTGTTGAAAAACTTCCTCCTTTTGTACAAACAGTTGGACTTTTTGTAAATGAAAATGAAGATTTTATAAACGAAGTTTGTAGTGAGTCAAAGATGCAATTGGCCCAGATAATTGATGATAATGAGATATTAAATTATGAATTATTGAAAATAAAGTCTATAAAAGTAATAAGAGTTAAATCACAAAAAGATTTAAAAAATCTAAATAAAGATTATTATTTGTTAGATGCTTTTGTTGATGGCTTTGGTGGTGAGGGCAAAAGAGTTGCTTTAGAGTGGTTTGAAAATATAGATTGTTCTAAATTTATTCTAGCAGGGGGATTAACTTCAAATAATTTAAAAGAGATAAATGGCTATGGCTTTTATGGAGTTGATGTGAGTTCAGGAGTAGAAGAATCTAAAGGTAAAAAATCTGAACAAAAAATGATAGATTTTATAAAAGAGGCAAATGAAATTAAATAAAAGGGTAACTCCTAAACCTCAATTTAAACTACAAAATATAATTCAAAGATTACTAAAAGAACCAATTGCTTACGTAGAATTTTTAGAATTATTAGGAAAAGCAAACGATGCTATGTATGAAAATGCAGAGCTTGAATTTGAATTGCTTTTATCAAATGGCTTACCTTTAGATTTTGATGGAGATTTTGTAATTTTAAAAACAACAAAAAATAATATTAAAGATCAATCTTTTTGTATTGTTGATATTGAAACAAATGGTGGAAGTGTAAAAAAAGGTTTCCAAATTATCGAGTTGGGTGCAGTAAAATATAAGAATGGACAAATTATTGATAAATTTGAATCTTTAGTTTATGCAAAAGAGATTCCGCCTTATGTTCAAGAAGTTACAAAAATAACTCCTAAAATGTTAGAAAATGCTCCAAGATTAGAAAAAATATTAAAAGATTTTAAAATTTTCTTAGAAGATGATGTTTTTGTTGCTCATGATATAAAATTTGATTATACCTTTATATCCGATTCCTTTGAGAAATATAATTTAGGTAAATTATTAAATAGAAAGCTTTGTACAATTGATTTATCAAAGAGAACTATTCTATCCGAAAAGTATGGATTAAGTTCATTGAAAGAAGTTTTAAATATTGAAGTGAATAACCATCATAGAGCTTATTATGATGCTTTAACAACGGCAATAATATTTGAAAAGAATCTAAATAATATTGATTTCTTAAAGATAAAAACAGTTGAAGATTTAATAAATTTTTCTAAAAGTGATAACATAATAAATAATCATCAAAAAAAGGAGTAGTAGTTTATGTTTTCTCAAGAAAGTTATGTAGAAGTTTTAACTTATGCTGCATTAGTACATAAGGAACAAAAAACGCCTAAAGGCTTACCTTATCTTGCTCATATAGCTTGTGTAGCAATGGAAGTAATAAACGCCTGTGAGAAATCAAGCATGAGTGAAGAAAAAGCAAATTTAGCTGTATCTTGTGCAATATTGCATGATGTGATTGAAGATACAGATATTACATATGATGATTTATACGTAAAATTTGGAGCAGAAATTGCAGATGGTGTTGAAGCTTTAACAAAAGATAAGAGTTTAAATTCAAAACAAGAACAAATGAGAGATAGTATCGAAAGATTACTTACTCAACCATATGAAGTTCAAATGGTTAAATTAGCAGATAGAATTACAAATTTATCAACTCCTCCGAATCATTGGGATAATGATAAAATTAAATTTTATCTTAAAGAATCAAGTCTTATTTTGTCTTGTTTAAAAAATTCAAATATCTATTTAGCGAAAAGATTAGAAGAAAAAATAGAAAATTATAAAAGATTTATAAAAGAATAAAAATAGAGGTTTAACCCTCTATTTTCTTAAGCTTTAGCTTGTGCCTCTTGAGCATATTTAAGACCTAAATCAAATGCTTTATTATTAATCTCATGTACTTTTTCAGGTACTTTTGAAAGCATTGTTTTTTTCAAAACATCATTTGCTACTGTTTCACCTGTAAAGTAATTAGCCATTGCTAATGCTAAAACAGATTGAGTAATAACATTTCCTACTTCCTCTTTTGCAATAGTAATAATTGGAATTTCATATATTTTCCATTTTTTTCTATCTTCTTCAGTTGGTGTAACTAAGTTAGGTTCAACAACTATAACGCCACCTTCTTTTACACCATTTTTAAATTGATTATAAGAAACTTGTGCAACTGAAAGCATAAAATCAATTTCACCATCATTTGCATAAGGATATAAAATTTCTTCATCTTGTAATGTAATATCAACAACAGTTGGTCCACCTCTTACTTGAGATGTATAAGTTGCAGTTTTTAAACCATAACCACCATCATTGATTTTAGCAGCTGCGAAAATCGCACCTGCAAGAAGTACACCTTGTCCACCAACACCTGTAAATCTCATTAATGTTCTATTTGCTGCCATGTATACTCCTTATAATTGAACCATAGTTTTGTTTTTATGAGCTTCTTTTACTTTTTCATAAGCCTCACAATATTCCATAGCTTCAGTATCTTGTTTTAAAATACCAGTTGGAAAAATACCTTTTTGCTCTTCAGGCTCTAATTTCTCAAATTTAGCTTTAGCCATAGAAATAGAATCTATCCACTCTAAGTTAGCCATAGCAGTAGCCATTTTATTTTTTCTTCCTAAGTTAACATGACAGTTAGAGAATACTTCAATAAATGAGAAACCTTTGTGTTCAAAAGCTTTAACTAAAGTTCTTTCAAGTTTTTTAGGGTCAATCATAGTTTCTCTTGCAACAAAAGATGCACCAGCTGCTTCAACTAATTTACAAGCATCAAAAGTAGGGTCAATATTTCCTCTACTCATTGTAACAGTCCACATACCTTGTGGAGTTGTTGGACTTGTTTGAGAGTTTGTTAATCCATAAATAAAGTTATTGATAATAATATAGTTTAAGTCAATATTTCTTCTTGAAGCATGAATTGTATGATTTCCACCAATTGCAAGACCATCACCATCTCCACCAACAACAATAACTTTTTTAGTTGGGTTTGCTAATTTAACACCAGTTGCATAAGCTAAAGTTCTTCCATGAGTTGTATGAATTGTATTACAGTTGATATATGAAGAAAATCTTCCTGAACAACCAATTCCTGAAACAACACAAACATCATCCATATTCCAACCAATCTTTTCGATGGCTCTAATTACAGATTTTAAAATAACTCCATCACCACATCCCCAACACCATAGTGTTGGCATTTTGTCTGTTCTTAAATATTCATCATAATTAAATGCCATATTACATTCCTTTCACTTTTTCAATAATTTCTAGTGGAGATAAAGGTCTTCCATTTACTTTGAATAATGTATCAAAATCTGATCTTCCTGATACTCTTTGCACTTCACCTGCAAATTGTCCCATATTTAATTCAGTAACTAATACTTTATTAAATTTTTTCATTAATTCATTAATTCTTTTTGCAGGACTTGGCCAAATTGTAAGAGGTCTAAACATTCCAACTTTAATCCCTTCTTTTCTCATTCTATTGATTGCTTCTGTTACTCCTAATGATACAGAACCATAAGCAATAATCATAATATCAGCATCTTCTAACATATACTCTTCATTTAATTCTAATTCATCTAAATGAGCATCAACTTTATTGAATAATCTTTTCATTAATGCATCACACATATCAGCATCTTCTGTTGGATGTCCTGTTGGTCCATGGTGAAGTCCTGTAAAGTGATATCTATAACCTTCAAACATTGGATTTAAAATAGCTGGTTCATCAGCTCCAACACCATAAGGTTTATAATCTTTTTTATCTCCATCAAATCTTTTTCTAGAGATTTTTCCTGCTTGAACTTCTTCTAAATCAGGGAGTATTGCTTTTCCACTCATATGACCAATTGTTTCATCTAGTAAAACAAATACTGGTTGCATAAATCTATCAGCTAAATTGAAAGCTCTTACTGTTTCAGTATAACACTCTTTTAGGTTACCAGGAACTAAAGTAATAGATTTAACATCACCATGAGTTGGGTTTTTAGCTTGTAATATATCACCTTGTGCAACTCTTGTTGGAAGACCAGTTGATGGACCACCTCTCATTACATTTATAACTACCAAAGGAACTTCTGAAATATATCCAACACCTAAGTTTTCTGCTTTTAAAGAAATCCCAGGTCCTGAAGTTGCAGTCATTGATCTTTTTCCAGACATTGCAGCACCAAGTGCTGTACAAATACCTGCGATTTCATCTTCCATTTGAATACATGCATGCCCTCTAGCTGGTAGTGCAGAAGAAAGTACATGCATTACTTCGCTTGAAGGAGTAATTGGGTACCCTCCAAAAAACTCAACATCAGAGTCAAGTGCAGCTCTTGCTGCTAATTCATTACCTGTTGAAATTAGTTCTCTTGCCATTATTTCTCCTTACGCCTCTAGTTCTCTATAATTATTTTTTATAACTGCTTCTTTTCTTTCTTTTGCTTCTTCTGTAAGTTTTGCAAATTTAAATTCTTTTTTATCAGCAACATAAATTGCAAAATCTGGACATGCTAACTCACAATCCGTACAACCAATACATGATTCTGGATGAACAACTTTAATCATTGAACCTAAAGTAGAATGAACTTCTTGTCTCATAGCAA
>ERZ724515.760-NODE-760-length-13019-cov-14.544971_pt1 | contig 13019 bp, 11 predicted proteins | sample MGYA00376048_ERZ724515 | MGnify/ENA primary metagenome ERZ724515 (study PRJEB28724, sample SAMN07190885) | wastewater metagenome | isolation source: influent of sewage treatment plant in Hong Hong | place: Hong Kong | collected 2016-03-17 ... | reverse complement strand
TTTCATAATCTTTAATCTCTTCTAAACTCTCATCATAAGTTTCAACAACATATGATTTTTCTAAAAAAATACTCAAAGGCAGTTTTTTCTCAACTAAAGCAAAAAAATCTTCTATTTCTTGTGGTTGTGCATCAACTATTATGAGAATAAAATCTTTATATTGCTTACAAACTGCATTGATTTTTGCTTCACTTATTAAAGATTTTATAATATATTTGTAATATAAATTTGTAGTATTAAATTCTATTTTATAAATTAATTGCATGTGTAAAATCTTCTTCATTTGGTATTCTTGTTAAATGTTCACCGTTGTAACTTCCTATCATACTTTTTACAACATCACTAACAGGGATATTATTTACTTTTGTAGCTTTTATTCCAAGGCTTTCTATCTCTTTTATTCCATTTAAAATAAACTCTTCAAATTTATCTTCCATCTCTTTTGTAAGACCTATTTGAACACTTTCTATATCTTTTGGAATTATTCCAATAATTGTCACATTTGCATGAGAATCTAAAACTGAAACTATCTCTAGCATCTCTACAATTTCAACTTCATGAGCTGTTTTTCTATAATTTCCTAATCCTAAAAGTACATCAGAAGGAAGTCTATAAATTCCACCTACTTCATCTTCAATCGACACAGTATCTAAAATAATAACATTATCATACTCTTGAAAATATGCCATTAGTTTAAATCCCAATGTCCCACCATCAATTATCTCTAAATCTTTATTGTCAAACTCATAATTTTGTTTAATATACTCACTTGCATAAATTCCTATACCTTCATCTTTAAAAAGCATATTTCCAACACCAACAACAATATTTTTCTTTTGCATAATTTTCTTTCCAATTTTAAAAGGGGCTTCCGCCCCTTTTATTTTTCTTTATTTTTTCTCTTCATCTTTGGCATATTTATATCCACCAAATGCGATACCAATATCCCCTTCTTGCCAGAAAATTGTTCTCCAAATTTGATAATAAATATGACTCATAACCCAAACTAAAATTATATACATTGTCGTATGATGAGCGATTCTTACACCCATATTTCCACCAAATACATCAAGTGTCCAATCAGTTACAAAGTGTAACATAGCTGGCCACCAAGTTCCAATAGAGCTTTCACCTGATGCTAAACCATGAACATATAATTGAAGTCCTGTTAATAACATAAATACTAAAAATATATGAAATAGCGTAAAAAACATAATGTTATAACTATCACTATGTGATGAATCAAACTTCTTTCTTCTATTAAAAGTAATTAAGTTAAAAAACACTTCACAAAATTCAATGAAATTTTTCTTAGTAGGAAGAATCTTTTTGTATGGCTTTTCAAATCTTGAAAAGAAATATAAATAACCAATCAAAATTGCTGTAACATCAAAAATAATTGCAACAATAAAATGTCCCCATCTATTCCATGCCATCACATATTTATCTAAAGCAGGATCTGCTATAAATGATTGATAATAAGGATGACCTATATATAAACCGGTTATAACTGCAACAACCATACAAATCGCATTCATCCAGTGAATTGTTCGCATGGCTGGAGTCATTCTCTCAACCTTTTTCATTTTAGGCACGGCTTGTTCCTCCAATTGGATCTACTTTATAAACACCTAATTCTTTACCTTTTGTATCAACAATATGTACAGCACAAGCAATACATGGGTCAAAACTATGGATTGTTCTTAAAATCTCTAGTGGTTGATCTACATTTGCTACTTTTGTACCAATTAATGATGATTCATAAGCACCCATTCTTCCTTTATAATCTCTAGGAGCTGCATTCCAAGTTGATGGAACAACTGCTTGATAATTTGCTACTTTTCCATCTTTGATTTTAATCCAGTGACCTAAACCACCTCTTGGAGCTTCAGCCATTCCATACCCTTGAGCATCTTTTGAAACATTATCAAAATTAAATTCAGTCCATGTAGATAAATCACCATGAGCTACATTTGAAGCTAATTCATCAATCCATTCCATCATAACATCAGCCATAAGTTCAGTCTCTATTGCTCTTGCAGCAGTTCTACCTACTGTTGAAAATAAAACTTTAACTGGTAAATTACCATTTTTTAGGAATGTTGTTACATATTTTGAAATTCTCTCATCACCTTTAGCCACACCAATAATCATCCTTGCAAGTGGTCCAACTTCCATTCTTTCATCATCATATAATGGAGATTTAATCCAAGAGTATTTTTTAGTTGTATCTAAATAAGCAATATTATCTTCTTTTTTACCAAATCCTGTATAGTTAGGTTTTGTAACTCCATCAAATGGATGTAAGTTTGTAGTTCCTTCATACCAAGCATGAGTTACATCTTCTGTAATTTTTGTTTGATCTATTTCAAAAACTTTTGATAAATCTCTGTTTTTTACAATTCCTGAAGGAAATAATTTTGAAGATTGATAAAATGGTAAATCATCTAAATTAAAATCTCCATAAGACATATAGTTTCCTATACCTCCTCCAATTCCTTCTAAAGCTTCACTAGCATACATAGTTCCAGCCATATAAACATCACTTAAATATGCTTCTTTAGTAAACTTTCTACCTCTTTTTAGAATTTGTTTAAATTCAGCAATTCTTGCTGGATTTTTAATATCTTGAACACAAGTTACTCCACCTACAACAAAAGATTGTGGATGTGGATTTTTTCCACCAAAAATAGCCATCATTTTTGCTAAATCTCTTTGTAATTCTAAAGCATCTAAATAGTGAGATAAACCAATTAAATTTTGCTCAGGAGTTAGTTTAAACCCTTTTGAGCCCCAATATGCGTTTCCAAAAATTCCAAGTCTTCCTTGTTTTACATATTTTGTTACTCTTTCTTGAACTTGTGCATAAACATCTTCTGTTGCATTCCAAGGTCTTTGACCTGAAACAGCTGCCCATTTTTGAGCTTCTGCAACTGTTTTTTTAGGGTCAGCTTTTAAAGCTTCTGTTATATCAACCCAGTCAAGTGCATGTAAATGATAGAAATGAACAATATGGTCATGCAAATATAAAGCACCTTGAATAAGATTTCTTACTAATCTTGCATTTTTTGGAATAGTGATTTTAAACGCATGTTCAACAGCTTCAATACTTCTTTGATAATGTGTTCCTGTACAAACTCCACAAATTCTCATTGCAAGTAATCCACAATCTCTAGGATCTCTTCCTTTTAAAATCTCTTCAATTCCTCTAAACATCGTTGAAGAAGAGAAAGCATCAACTACAACATTATTTTCATCTATAATTGCCTCAATTCTAAGATGTCCTTCAATTCTTGTAATTGGATCTATTACTAAATGTTTTTTTGCCATTATTTATCTTCTCCCTCGTTTGATTTTTTACCTGCAACGGCTGAAGCTATTGCGTGAATTCCTATACCAACAGTAGCAGCTGTTAATAATCCAAGACCAAATTCATCAACAGTCTTTTCAACTCCACCAGTTGGTGCTTTTATTTTTGCACTAGCCATTGGTCTTTCATAAGCATATTTGTCCCAGAAATCAGGTTCAGAACATCCAATACATCCTCTTCCTACACCAACTGGCCAGTTTGTACCTTCGTTATATCTAATAATTGAACAGTTATTAAATGTCATCGGACCTTTACATCCAACTTTGTATAAACAGAAATTATTTTTAGCACCTTCATCTCCCCACTCTTCTACGAATTCTCCAGCATCAAAGTGTGCTCTTCTTTCACAGTTATCGTGGATTCTATAACCAAATGCAAATTTAGGTCTTAATAACGAATCAAGTTCTGGAACTTGTCCTGTTAATACATAATGTAATACAACTCCAACCATATTAGCTGGGTTTGCTGGACATGCAGGAATATTGATAATTGGCTTACCTTTTACAATATCCATAACACCAACAGCACCAGTTGGATTAGGTGCAGCTGCTGGAACTCCACCAAATGTAGCACATGTACCAACAGCTACAACTGCTGCTGCATCTTTAGACATTCTCACAAGGTGTTCATGAAAAGTCTCTCCACTTGCACCAATAGTTCCATATTGACCATTCATGGCCATAGGAATTGCACCTTCAACAAATAGTAAATATTTACCTTTATATAAATGTGCTGCTTCTTCAAGTTGTTTATCAGCATCATGACCAGCACATGCTTGAAGTGTTTCATGATACTCTAAACTTAAAACATCAAATAATAAATCATCTACAGTTGGAGCTGAACTTCTTAAAAGTGCTTCAGAATTTCCTGCACAATCTTGTAACTCTATCCAAATAACAGGAACTCTGTTCATAAGTTCTGTTGCTTCTGCTACAAGTGGAGCAAACATAGGAGGAAGCATTAGTGTAGCCGTTGTTGCACTAACCCATTTAAGAAAATCTCTTCTATTTACTCCTTCACTCTGTATTACATCCATCATATCAATATCTTTAAGTGCAGGTTGTGCTTTTAAAGCTGATAAACGACTTTTAACTTTTTCAAATAATGAGTTATAATACTCATCACCCTTATTAGTCTCTACTCTTCCTGATTTTTGGGTAAAAACTTTTTTTACCATATCTTGCGAATCAATCATACAGTTCACTCCTTAAAATGAATATTCATTTATTTAATGTAAAATTAACAATAAGAAACTTAGGTCTAACTTAATAAAAGAAAATGAAAAATAGCATTAAGTTAATAAATAATATTTAATAGTAAAAAAAGAGTTTATAGACATTGATTTTATGGGATTTTTATTTTTATTTGTACTAATAATATATAAGAACGCTATTAGTTAAGTTTTTTTTAACTTTGTTACAATTATACACTTTTAATACAATTTTGTATTTCCTAATGAGTAGTACAAACAGAGCAAACATCAAAGCTTCTTAAAATTATTTTTGCAATTTCAATATTTGAAGAGCCAATAATTGCTTTTTGAGCAACTCCTTTTTCATATCTATTTTCTGGTCCTAAATTCCAAACAGTAGGAGTTATAATGTCATAAGATTTTATCAATCCTTTTTCAATATTTACTTTATGTAATAAAGAGCCTCTACAAGCTTCAATAGCTGATATTCCACTTGCATTTTCTATATCTTTTAAAGAAATCTTTGGTTTTATATAAGAGTGTTCTAAAACATCTATTTGTGAAATTAAATTATTAGTTTCAAAAAGCAAATATGCCATTTCATCAACTCTTGCCATTACCCTTGTAAATACTGAATCATCAAAATATTTATGTATTTCTTTTACAAATTTTCTATTTGAAATAATTGCTCTTGCTAAAGAACCTGTTTCATAAAAATTATTGTCATAAGTCACTGATTTTGACCAAGTAGATTTTTGCTCTTCATTTTCTTCTTTATTTAAAGAAAAAGTATGAGTAGTATCTTCTAAAATTCTAGAAAAATCAATTTTATCAGATAAATTACTCTCTTTTTTAAAAAGTGTTGATTCTTCCAAAACAATAAATCTATTGTGTGATTTTCCACATTTTTCTAAAGAATATTTAAAAGATAAAGATTTGAAATATTTTAAATCTTTAGATAATTTATCTAAATCATTTATACTTTCAAATGATAAATAACTCTCTAAATCAACTCCAGATATAGATTTCTCAAAAAAACTAATTGCTGTTTGAAGATAATTTTGCATCATTATTAAATCAAATTTAGTAGGATTACACATAACTCCACCAGGAAGCATATATGAAGTATGTGGCCATTGTCCACCAATAATTGCTATAGCTTTTATCGTTTCACTAGCAATTTTTTGAGATTCTATCCATCTTGAGCCTTTTAACGGTGCATAAGCGCCTAAATCATTACTATCTAACTTTATAATATCAGGCATAATGAACATATAAAACCATTTTATATGAGAATCTATTATTTCTATATTTAAACCTATTTGTCTTAAAAGTTTTGCTTTTGGTGTTATTTCAAGTTTTTCATTTAGATTTTCATAAATATTTTCTAAAGCTTCAACTGTTGCTTTTAAATGTGCTTGTCCACATATTCCACAAATTCTAGGAGTATAAACTAAAGCATCTAAAGCAGATTTTCCTTGTAAAATATATTCAAAACCTCTAAAATTTAAAAAATCAATTTTTGCATCTACTATTTTTTCATTTTTCCAAGTGCAATTAAGTTTTGCTTCACCTTCAATTCTTTCAATCAAATCAACTGTTTTCATAATTTATTACTCCATCAATTTTTTATGAAGTCTATCTATTTTAAAAGTTTTAGCAACTCCAGTTATACTTAAATATGCTCTTTTTGAAATACCATAAGGAACTTCATGAGGAATTCCCATATTTTTTTTCGTTTCAAGCATATCATTTCGTGGGAAATCAACTTCTGTACAGCCAATACAAGGCATTCCAGCTCTTGTTTTAGAGTTAATATCATTCCATAATATTTTATTACAAGAGCTATGACTCATAGGACCTCGGCAACCTTGATGATAAAATAAACATCCTTCTTTTTGACCAAGTTCAGCTTCTACTTTCCACTCAAAATACTCATTTCTAGTACATCCATGATGTGCTAAATGACCATATAACTCTTTTGGTCTTCCGAATTCATCAATAGATATTTTTCCAAAATTCTTTAAACCAAAAAGTGTCTGTAAAATCCACTCTGGATGAACTGGACAACCAGTAAGATTTATGATTTCATATTTTAAATTTGTTAGATTTTCTTTATTAATAATATTTTTTATGCCAGAAATATCACTATTTTGACTAAATTTTGCATGAACTCCACCATAAGAAGCGCAAGAACCAACAGCAATTATATAGCTTGATTTTGATGCAAGGGCATTTAGCTGATTAAATGTAGAATCTTCATTTATTGAGAAAAACTCTTTATTTGAAGAGATAGCTCCCTCGACAAGTAAAAAATCAATTTTTTCTTCTTGATTTAAAATATCTTCAAGAGATTTATCTATAGTTAAACTTGGATGATAAATAAGATTAAAACTATTTAAAAATAGTTCAAACCTACTTGAATTAGCACTTAATAAAGAATGTGTATTTCCATTACAAGTGATTGCACTAAACCATACTATCGTTGGTAATTTGTTAGTTATCATACTTTAAAGCACGATAAATATTTTCTGAAACTGCATCAGAATATGAAAGTAAATCTTTATCTAAAACGCCTTCTCCACTTAAAAAAGCAAATCCACCTAAACATCCCATAAACATACCAAATGCTGGGAAAAATTCTTGCTCTCTAAACTCTTTTTTACTTGCGCCTTCATCTAACAAAATCATAACTTCTGTTACAAACTCTCCAACACATAAAAAACCTTCACAACCTTGTTTAAATACCTCTCTATTTGATAAGTAAACCCTTAAAAAGTATTCAATAACTTCTGGTGTATTTTGAACTCTTTCTAAATATTTTCTCACAAATAAATAGATTTTCTCTTTAGGAGATATATCCATATTATTTATAATTCTAAGCTCATCAGCCAATATATTTGTTGAATATTTAATCGCAACTTTTGCTAATTCTTCTTTTGAAGAAAAGTAATTATACATATTTCCAACACTCATACTCATAGCTTTTGCTATATCTGGAATTGTTGTATTATAAAAACCTTTTTGTGAAAAAAGTTTTAAAGCATTCTCGATAATTGTATTTTTTTTGTTTTCTTTTGAAGTAGAAATGTTTTTTCCTTAAAAAAATTTATATTATGATAATACATTTATTATTAATAAAATATGAACTAAGAATTTTTTAAGAATAATATTATTATTTTATATTTTTTGTAACACTTTATAATTTTTATAGGAATTTATAATTTCCATTAAAACTAAAGTTATTAATCCCATAATCCAATATAAAAACCATTGTGAAATCATTCCTATAAATCCATCTTGTTGAACATAATCAACAATTTGAAAAATCATAAAAAATATAACTGTTGTTTTAAAAGATAAATTTGTATTTTTATTGAAATTTATTATTTCACAATCTTTCAATTTAACTCTAAAATATAAATATATACCTATAAGTGGAACTAAACTCAAAATAAAAAGATATTGATTCTTTATTATTTCTATTGTTTTATCTTCACCTAAAACGAAAAGATATATAGAAATAATTGAAATAAATGTAAAACTAAAAAGATTTATTGGTTTTATCAAAAAATTTTCCTTCATTTATTAATTTCTTCGTATTATATATTTCATAATCTTAATGTATAAACTATCATAAAAGATTTAAGCAACAATATCAATAGAATTTACAACACCCAATCCAGAACCATCTTCTTTTATAAAAACTCCATTACTTTTTTGTACCGCATCTGTTTGATTTATAGTGCTTTGATATTTAAACCCACTTTGTACATCTCCTAAATAAATCGCACCAACATTTCTATCAATAAGTGAAACTAAAGAGTGATTTCCTTTTTCATCAAAACTCCAAACTTTAAGTTTATTAAAAATTGCATCTTTCTCATCTATATAATTATTTTTATCTTCATCATATAAACTAAGTTCTGCAAAACCATTATTAGTATTTGGTCCAAAAAGTTCACTACCATTATCAATTTTTCCGTTCTCATTTTTATCTAAAGATAAAAAACCTGCACCAGCTTTTAATTGTGGAATAATTTCTGTATTTCCATCACTATCCAAATCAAATGCAAAATGTAAATTACTAATATTTGCAAAAGGATTAACATCTTCATCATAGTTAATAACTAGTGGATCAATAAAACTTTTATCTCCTATAATCATTTGAGTATTATGAGATTCGTAAAATTCTTGAGAAAAAGAAAGATTAAGACTCATTTCAAATGATTGAGTTGGTGTTTGGATTTTCACAGAAGAGGAAAACTCAATAGCTTGTTTTTGAGAATATTGTTCTTGAGTATCATATACTATTGCTTTAAGTTCTTTTTCGTTTAATTGCCCTACTTTATAAGGATTTGTTGAATTTAAAGAATTATTATTTAGTACATTAGATTTTTTATTTGGATAGAGAGTAGTTTGTGTTTTATTATCATTTAATCGTCCAAGTAGTATTTCAAGTATTATTTTCTTTATACGGTCTTCAGGTGTTAAATTATCTTCATAATTATAAACTGCTCGTGTACTTTGGGTAATTGAAAAAAGAGATTCTTGTAAACTCAAAATTGAACTATCACTTTTATTTGTAGCACTTTTTTCTCCATAGTGAAATTGTATAGATGTGCTTTGTGAGTGTTTAAAACTAAACTGGGTTTTAGAATATAAGCTAACTTGTGAATTTTCTATTATCATTTTCAATCCTTATTAAACTAATATTAAGAATTGTATAATATTTAATGATAATTGTCAAGATTATTTTAGTTAAAAATATATTTTTTGTACTCTTTTATTCAATTATAGTCTGACTTTCTAAAATAGAGAATGATTCTTCTATATTTCCTTCTATCTTATCTTTTCTCATATAAAATATATTTCCAATATCTTTTGCCATAAAAATATAATATTCACCATCAATAGAACTATCTTTACATGAAAATTCTATTACATCATTATAAATTTTATCATCTTTTGAATATCTATTATTATAAAAATTATTAATTTTATCTTTTATATTCATCTTTTCATAATGATTAGAAAATACACAAACAAATATACTCTTATCTAAATCTTTTTCTTCAATAACCTTATCATTTAGACTTATATGTCTTTTATAGCTAGAAATCTGATTCTCAGGAACAAAATTTTCTTTTATTTCATTTTTTGAAATATCATACTTTAAATCTATATTCTTATCTGACATCATCATTTTAAAATTTTGATTATTTATATCCTCAAAAAAAGTATAAACTTCAACTTGATTTATATTTGTTTTACTCTTTTTATAAACAGTAAAGTCTTTGTATTCATCTGATTTAACTCCATTATCATATTGTTCAATAAAACTTTTACTTAGAACAGTTTTATTATCATTTAAACTTTTCATATTAAACCAATAATTAGATAAGTCATAAGTTGTTATTTCAGGATTCTTTTCTACACAACCAGTAAACAAAGCAAAGATTGATACCAAATATATACTTTTTTTGAACATAATTTCTTCTTTTAAAATATTAAAGCGTATAAATAAAAAAACCGAGGATAAAATCCTCGGTTTAGAACTCAAAACAAATAACTATTAAGAGTGAACTAAATTAGTTAATTGTGCAGATGTAACTTGGTGGAAGTTTAAGTATTTATAAACACCATCTTTGTTTTTATCATTAATTTTTTTAGAAACAATTTCCATATATTCAGCAACAGATGGTAATCTTCCTAATAATGCAGCAACAGCAGCAACTTCAGCAGAACCTAAATAAACTTTAGAGTTTTTACCAAGTCTGTTATCAAAGTTTCTTGTAGATGTAGAGAATACTGTTGAACCTTCACTAACTTGTGCTTGGTTACCCATACATAATGAACATCCAGGAATTTCTATTCTAGCACCTGCTGCTGCAAATGCTGCATAATATCCCTCTTCAGTTAATTGAGCTTCATCCATTTTTGTTGGAGGTGCAACCCATAGTTTTGCTTTAGCAACACCTTCACCTTTTAATACTTCTCCTAAAGCTCTGAATAATCCGATATTTGTCATACAAGAACCAACGAATACTTCATCAATATTTTTTGGTCTGTTATCATCAGCTAAGATTTCTGATAATGTAGCAACATCATCTGGATCGTTTGGACAAGCTAAGATTGGCTCAGTAATTTTATTTAAGTCAATTTCGATAGTTGCTAAATATTCTGCATCAGCATCTGGCTCTAATAATTGAGGGTTTGCAATCCACTCTTTCATTTTGTCAGCTCTTCTTTGAAGAGTTTTAGCATCCTCATAACCTTCTTCAATCATTTTTTCAATTAAAGCAATGTTTGAAGATAGATATTCAATAATTGGTTCTTTATTTAATTGAACTGAACAAGCAGCAGCTGATCTTTCAGCAGACGCATCAGATAATTCGAACGCTTGTTCAACTTTTAAGTTTGGTAAACCTTGGATTTCAATGATTGTACCAGCAAAAATGTTCTTTTTATTTTTCTTAGGAACAGTTAATAAACCATCTTTAATTGCTTGGTGAGGAATAGCATTTACTAAATCTCTTAAAGTAATTCCTGGTTGTAATTCACCTGTAAATTTAACTAATACAGACTCTGGCATAGTTAAAGGCATCATACCTGTAACACCTGCGAATGCTATAAGACCTGATCCAGCTGGGAATGAAATACCAATAGGGAATCTTGTATGAGAATCTCCACCAGTACCTACTGTATCTGGTAAACATAATCTATTTAACCATGAGTGAATAACACCGTCACCTGGCTTAAGTGTAACTCCACCTCTTGAGTTGATGAAATCTGGTAATGTATGTCTTAATTTAATGTCAGCTGGTTTTGGGTAAGCAGCTGTGTGACAGAATGATTGCATAACCATATCAGCACCAAAAGATAATGCAGCAAGTTCTTTAATCTCATCTCTTGTCATTGGTCCAGTTGTATCTTGTGATCCAACAGTTGTAGCGATTGGCTCAACATACATACCTGGTTTGATACCTTCAACACCACAAGCTTTTCCTACCATTTTTTGTGCTTGAGTATAACCTTTACCATTGTTAGCTGGTTGCTCAGGAGCAATAAATGCAGTTGAAGCACCTAAACCTAAAGCAGCTCTAGCTTTTGCAGTTAAACCTTTTCCAATAATTAAAGGAATTCTTCCACCTGCTCTCATTTCATCTGTTAATGTATTTGGAGCTAATTTGAATTCAGATACAACTTGTCCATCTTTTTCAATAACACCAGCGTATGGTTTTAAAGTAATAACATCACCAGTTTCAATAGCATCTACATTTGCTTGGATTGGTAAACATCCTGAATCTTCTGCAGTGTTGAAGAAAATTGGAGCAATGATAGAACCAATTACAACTCCACCTGTTCTTTTATTAGGAACACCTGGGATGTCTCTACCCATATGCCATTGAACAGAGTTGATACCTGATTTTCTTGATGAACCAGTTCCAACAACATCTCCAATGTATGCTAAAGGATGACCTTTTGCTTTTAATTCAGCCATTTTTTCTAATGGTTTTTCCATTCTTGATTGTAACATTGCAGTTGCATGTAATGGAATATCTGCTCTTGTAAATGCAACAGTTGCAGGAGATAAATCATCTGTATTTGTTTCACCTGGAATTTTATATACAGTTAATGTAATAGCTTCTTCTAAAGCTGGTTTGTTTGTGAACCACTCAGCATTTGCCCATGACTCAATAACTTCTTTAGCTTTTGCATTACCTGCATCCATTAAATCTTTTACATCATTAAATGAGTTATAAACTAGAATAGTATTTTTTAATTGCTCAGCAGCAGCACCAGCAACTTCAGCTATTTTTAAAGCTTCAACTAATGGTGGTACATTATATCCACCCATCATTGATCCTAAAATTTCGATTGCCTCAGTTTTAGAAATAACTGAACAAGAAACATTTCCTTGAACAATGTCATTTAAAAATGCAGCTTTTACATAAGCAGCATCATCAACACCTGGATTAATTTTATTTTTGAATAAATCTAAACAGTATTCTGCTTCAACAACAGAACTAGCTTTTAATAATTCTACTAACTCAGCAGTTTGTTCAGCAGTTAAAGGTAATGCTGGTAAATTACCTTCATTAAGTCTTTCTTGCGTATGTGCTTTATAATTAGCTAATAAACTCATATATTTTCTCCTCTTTTATTTTAGAAAGTTGATTAGATTATATCATAAACAAAAAAATTAGTATGTACAATTTTTGCAAAGAATTGTACAAGTTTTTATTTATGTAAATAAAAGTTACACTCTCTAAAAAAATAGAGTTAAATTAATTTTTTAATTAAAAATTAAAGCTTATATAAAATCATTTATGTACAATTATTGTACATAATATTTATTATTTGTTCAATAATTTTTTAGTAGAATTTTCAAATATAAAAAATATATTTTTTTAATTTAAAGATATTAAAAAAGATGAGTAAGAAATGGTTCAA
>ERZ724515.758-NODE-758-length-13024-cov-5.051739_pt1 | contig 13024 bp, 12 predicted proteins | sample MGYA00376048_ERZ724515 | MGnify/ENA primary metagenome ERZ724515 (study PRJEB28724, sample SAMN07190885) | wastewater metagenome | isolation source: influent of sewage treatment plant in Hong Hong | place: Hong Kong | collected 2016-03-17 ... | reverse complement strand
GCCTACGGGCAGCTCGCGGCGGACACCCTGCACGGCGTCTACGACCTCGACACCGCACCGCGGCGGCACCTCCTGCCCACCGCGCTCGGAGCGCTGCGCCGGTCGCGCCTGACGACGAGGGAGCTCGTCCGCGACGCGTTCTCAGGAAGCAGGGCCCTGTGATGGCGACCTTCGGTTCCGTCCCCGAGCGTCTCGCGCGCAACCGGTACGTCCTCGACGAGGACGAGTCACACATCGAGGTCGACCAGGAGGTCGTGCGCGCCACCGGATCCGCTCGCCTGTTGATACGCGTGTGTCCGGCTCACGTGTACTCCGAGGGACCGGGCGGAGCGCTCGCCGTCCAGCACGCCGCCTGCCTCGAGTGCGGCGCATGCCTGGCGGTCGCGCCCGCCGGCGCCCTGCGCTGGCACTACCCGCGCGGCGGCTTCGGGGTCGTCTACCGCGAGGGCTGACCCCCTGCTCAGACGTTGAAGCGGAACGATCAGGCGGGGTTTCGGTGCTCGTTGGTCATCGCCGACTGATGCTGGTAAATGCCGTCTGACCTGCGGAAACGCGATCTCGGGACCGTTGGACGTTGTCGGCGATGATCGGTCTCCGCCGGACTTCTTGCGGACTATTTGCGGACCGCTGGCCCTCAGCCATCGCCGTCCAGGTCGAGGATCTCGTTGGCGACCTCGGACGGGAAAAGCGTCGACCAGATGATCTCGCCCGAGCCAGGTTCCATCTCGGCCAGGGGGGACGGTTCGGGCTGCCAGTCTTCTGGTGCAACTCCAGGGACGCAGTCGAGGAGCAGCGCGAACATCTGCGGGTCCGGCACTCCCTCGGCAATGATCGCGAGGTAGGCCTCGTGCCCGTTCTCTGCCCGGACGAGGGCCTTGATCCGATGGTTTCGGAACTCGGCGACGGCGAGATGGCCACTCTTCAGCGACATCGCGACGAGCCGGATGACCATGCTCTTCATCTCGCGCCGCCACGCAACCGCTTGCTCTGCAGCGAGGCGCTTCCAGTCCCAATCGGCCGGGAGCAGGTGATCCGAGGAGACCGTCTTCCCCGTCGTGCACTCTCGCTGCAGCGTGGCGTAGAAGTCGCGCTGGGCGCTGTCCGCTTGGCGCCGGCCAGCGGCGCCGATCCACCAGGCCCCTCGGCTCGGGCGCACCCAGTCCGGGAGATCAGTGCCGCGGAGCTCGGTCACGGCAGCGCGATGGTCGCTGGTCTTGACCTTGAACCAGACGCGGTCAGTGAGCGCGACGACGCGCTCCGCGCCGCCGGCGTCCCGCTGTTCAGGGACAGCCTGAGCGCTCGCGATGACCGGCTGATCGATCTCTTCCAAGCGAACCCCGAGGTCTGGCAGTTCAACCCCAAGATCACCGAGGCAGCGCTTCGTTGGGCGCACGCCGACCGGTTCCGAGACCATGTGGTGAATCTAGCGGCCAGGTCCGACGGTCCAGCGGAAGGCGATGCGTCGGTTACTTCGGCATGCCGCCGAGGTCGTCGAGCTCTTCGCCGCTGAGGCCGGTCATGAGCGACACAGCAGCGGCGTCGGTGCCGTTGAGCTGGCCGAGCGCAGCCTTGATCCCGGCATTGATCTCGTCGCGGTGGGCGTCGATGTACTCGCGCACGGCAGCGTCAACGATGTCCTTCTTCGAACGGGACATGAAGTGAGCTGCGTGCGACACGAGCTCGTCAGTGGCGGCGTCGACCTTGATCGGCGCAGTAGCGGTAGCCATAGCGCTGCCCTCCTTCTCGGGTACCAAAGTACCAGCGCCTACCGCGCCGGGCAATATTGAGCCCATTTGCAGGGGCTGGCGGATAGCTGGCCTCCGCCGGCACCAACTGGCTACCCCCAGAAGATCGGGTCGCCGCTGGTCTCGATGTGGTCGAGGAGCGCCTGGACGTTCTTGGTCGGACGCTTGCGCTTGTACTCGTGGAACTTCAGGTTGCGATCGCGCCAGTAGATCGCCCATTGGCCAGTCGACTTCGTGTAGCGCAACCGCGCGATCGGGAACCGGGTGTGCTCGCCGACGCCGTCCCACGGTGGCCTGACCTCGACGATGTCGACGTGTCGGTCGGAGACGTCGGCCTCGACCTTCAGCTCATCCCGCAGGTGCTCGGGCACGCGCTCCCGCGCCCACAGCCGGATGCGGTGAAGGTCAGTCTCTGGAAGTGCCATGACACCAGTCCATAGCGCATAACCTACGAGGCATCATGAACCTCGGGGACGACGCCAACCGCCTTGCCGCGGAGGCGCGTGCCCGCGTGTTGATCGACCGACAGCTCACCGACGCGGGCTGGTCCGTGCAGGACAGCAGGTCGCTCAACCTGTTCGCGGCCCAAGGCGTCGCGCGCCGCGAGGCAACGATGGCGACGGGGCACGGTCGAGCCGACTACCTGCTCTACGTCGACCAGAGGGTCGTCGGTGTGATCGAGGCCAAGCCTGAGGGCACTCCCCTGTCGGGTGTCGAGTGGCAGTCCGCGATGTACGCCGAAGGTCTGCCGGCCGAGGTCAGGTTGGCGGCCCAGACCAAGGACGGCCGGCTCCCGTTCGTCTTCGAGGCCAGTGGCACCGAGACCCACTTCACCAACGGCTTCGACCCCGAGCCGCGGGCTCGCCGGATATTCAACTTCCCCAAGGCGGCCACCCTCGCCAAGACCCTGCGAGGGAAGGACGAGGAACACCCCACATGGCGAGGCAAGGTCACCGCCATGCCACCGCTGGATACCGCTCCGCTGCGGCCTGCGCAGACCGAGGCGATCAACGGCGTCGAGCGGAGCCTGCGTGAGCAGCGCTACGACCGGAGCCTCGTGCAAATGGCAACGGGCGCGGGCAAGACCTACGCGGCCGTGACGCTGTCCTACCGGCTGCTGAAGTTCGGCGGCTTCGACCGCATCCTGTTCCTGGTCGACCGCAACAACCTGGCCAAGCAGACGATGGCCGAGTTCGAGAACTACCGCACCCCCGACGACGGCCGCCGCTTCACCGAGCTCTACAACGTGAACCGGCTCAACCGCGGTCCGATGCCGGAGTCGACGGCCCTGGCCATATCGACCATCCAGCGCGTCTTCAAGGCGCTGCGCAACGAGGAGGTTGGCGAGAGCGACGACCCTGAGCTGGACGGCTGGGTGCCCGACGCCCCGGTCACCGTCGCCTACAACCCCGACATCCCACCCGAGACGTTCGACCTGATCGTTGTCGACGAGGCCCATCGTTCGATCTACGGCCAGTGGCGCGGCGTCCTGGAGTACTTCGACGCCCATGTCGTCGGCCTCACCGCGACCCCCGGCAAGCAGACCTTCGGGTTCTTCAAGCAGAACCTCGTCTCGGAGTACACCTACCCGCAGTCTGTGGCCGACAACGTCAACGTCGACTTCGACATCTACCGGATCAAGACCCAGATCAGCGACCAGGGTTCGACAATCGAAGCCGGGACGGTCGTCCCCAAGGTCGACCGGCGCACCCGCGCCCAGCGCTACGAAGCCCTCGATGAGGACCTGGAATACACCAGCGGCCAGCTCGACCGCGCGGTGACCGCGACCGACCAGATCCGCACCGTGCTTGAGACCTTCCGGGACAGGCTCTTCACCGAGATCTTCCCGGCCCGCACGACGGTCCCGAAGACCCTCATCTTCGCCAAGGACGACGCCCACGCCGAGGAGATCGTCACCCAGGTACGCGAAGTGTTCGGCAAGGGCAACGACTTCGCCGCCAAGATCACCTACACCGCCCGCAACGCGGACCAGCAGCTCGCCGCCTTCCGCACCAGCCCGGCTCTCCGGATCGCGGTCACCGTCGACATGATCGCCACCGGAACTGACGTGAAGCCGCTTGAGTGCGTGTTCTTCATGCGCGACGTCCGCTCGCCACAGTACTTCGAGCAGATGAAGGGCCGCGGCGCTCGCACCATCCCGTCAGCCGACTTCCAGGCAGTCACCCCCGACGCCAAGCAGAAGACCCGCTTCGTGCCTCATCGACGCCATCGGGGTCACCGAGCACGACTTCGTCGAGCCACCGCTCAACCGCGAGAAGTCGGTCAGCCTCCAGAAGCTGCTGGAGAAGGCCGCCAACCTGACCATCACCGAGGACGAGACGGCAACCCTTGCATCACGGCTCGCAGCCCTCGAGCACCAGCTGACTCCCGAGGAGCGCACCGAGCTCGACTCGGTCGCCGGCGGGTCCGTGCGCAAGGTGGTCCGCCACCTCGTCGACGCCGTCGACCCCGACCGTCAAGCCGAGGCCATCGAGGGCGCCGAGGACCCGGACGCGGTCCGTCAGCAGCTGATCATCGATGCCGTGAAGCCACTCGCATCCAACCCTGACCTGCGGGCCCGCATCCTCGAGCTCCGCCGCGTCCACGACCGCGTGGTCGACGAGGTCTCCGCCGACGTACTGCTCGACGCGTACGGCGTGGTCGACCCCAATAAGGCAACGTCCCTCGTCGAGTCCTGGCGCGCCTACCTCGACGAGCACCGCGCCGAGATCACCGCCATCCAGCTCCTGACGGAAGCCAAGGAACTGCGGATCTCCTTCAGTGACATCAAGGAGCTCGCCGACCGCATCGCCCGACCGCCCTACAACTGGACGCCCGACATCATCTGGAACGCGTACGTCGCCTTGGACCCGCAGTTCGCCGCCAAGTCCGACCACCACACGTTGACCGACCTCGTGTCGCTGGTCCGCTTCACCGTCGGGGTCGACGACAAGCTCATCCCCTACGTCGAACGAGTGAAGGAGAAATACGCCGCCTGGCTGGCCCAGCAGGAGCAGGCCGGCGTGACGTTCACGGACTCAGAGCGCTGGTGGCTCGACAACATGGTCAAGGTGATCGCGAACTCCGCCGGAATCCGCAGCGAAGACCTCGATGACGCCCCGTTCACCGAGCGCGGCGGCACCGATGGCGCCCTACGCGACCTCGGCGACCGCGCCGCTGACCTCATTGACGAACTGAACTCGGAGCTAACTGCATGAATGAAAGGTGGCAGTGGCTCACCCTGGATGACGTCCTAATCCAGCAGGCGAACCGCAAGAAGGTTCAGCAGGGTTGGAGTCCAAAGTGCCATGACTTTCCTGCGGCAACCGGCGCGTGGGGTGTCCTCAAGACGACCGCCATTCAAGCGGGACGCTTCGAGCCTGAGCACAACAAGGCGCTGCCAGACCATCTGGATCCAAAGCCGGGCATCGAGGTCGAATCCGGTGATCTGCTCATCACCTGCGCCGGGCCGCGGTCGCGATGCGGCGTGCCCACCCTGGTTCGCTCGACTCCCGAGCGGCTGATGATGTCCGGAAAGATGTACCGCTTCCGCGCGGATGATCGACTCGACCCTCGTTTCCTCGAGCTGTGGCTTCTGAGTCCTGACGCGCAGAGGCAGATCGACGCAATGAAGACGGGTATCTCAGACAGCGGCCTGAACCTGACACATGGCCGATTCACACGGCTCCCTGTTCCAGTTCCACCTCTCGCCGAGCAACAACGCATCGCCGACCTCCTCGAAGACCACCTCTCCCGCCTTGACGCCGCCGACGCCTACCTCGAGGCAGCTCAGCGACGCGGGAACTTGCTGCACGACCAACTGCTTGGGAGCGAACTCGCGGCGGTGGAGAGCGCGGAGATCCCCCTCGCTGAACTCCTTGCCGTGGGCCTCGCAAACGGCAGGTCAGTCCCGACTGAAGAGGGAGGGTTCCCGGTTCTGCGCCTCACTGCCCTGCGCGACGGCCGCATCGATTTGGCCGAGCGGAAGCCCGGCGCCTGGACAGCGGCCGACGCGAAGCGCTTCCTGGTCGAGCGCGGCGACTTCCTGATCGCCCGGGGCAACGGCAGCCTTCGACTCGTTGGCCGCGGAGGGCTCGTTATCGATGAGCCGGACGCCGTCGCGTTCCCGGACACACTGATCCGAGCGCGACCTGACCTCACCCGGATCGACCCTGAGTTTCTGGCCTACGTCTGGAACGCGCCCGGCGTTCGACGTCAGATCGAGCAGGCGGCCAAGACGACGGCCGGGATCTACAAGGTCAATCAGAAGGACCTCGCGGCGGTGCGGGTCCCAGTGCCGACCTTGGCAGACCAGGAACGAGTCACGACCGCGGTCCGGGAGTCGCGCGATGCCCTTTCGCAACTCGCTCTCGAAGTTGATCGTGCCGTCGCCCGATCCTCCGCCTTGCGCCGCTCCCTGCTTGGCGCCGCCTTCTCGGGCCGCCTCACCGGCGATGCATCCGACTTGTCGGAGGCCGAGGAGATGATCGGCGCGTGAGTGGCAAACAGATCAAGCTGTTCCTCGTGGACGGTACGCCAGGTGGCCTGACGACCGCTGAGATCACTAACTGGACCGGCCACGTGCTGTCTGGCCGCCGTTCCGACCTGGCCGATCTGTTGAAGCGCGACGAGGCTCAGCGCACCGGCGTCTACCTGCTGTTGGGTGACGACGAAGCCGCGATCGGCGACACCCGCTGCTACATCGGCGAGGCCGACGTCGTGGCCGACCGCCTGCGGTACCACAACCGCGACGTCAACAAGGACTACTGGGATCGCGTCGTCCTCGTCACGTCCAAGGACACCAATCTCACCAAGTCCCACGGTCGCTACCTTGAGTCGCGACTCATTTCGCTCGCCACGCAGGCTGGCCGGGTCAGTCTGGAGAACGGCACCGCGCCGCCTGTCCCGGCGCTGCCCGAGGCGGATGCCTCAGACATGGACTACTTCCTGTCGCAACTCCAGATCGTCCTTCCCGTCCTCGGCGTCAATGCAATCCGGGTTCGGCCGGCCAAGCCGTTGACGGCGCCCCTCGCGGAGAGCACGGAGTCTCCGGTCTTCCGGTTGCGCCAGGCCAAGCTCGGCGTCGACGCCCAGGCGCAGCAAGTCGACGGCGAGTTCACCATGCTTGCCGGCTCGATCGTCGTCGCGTCGTGGCACGGAGTCGGCAAAGCCGACAGCACACAGAAGGCGTACGCCTCCTATCGAGCCCAACACGAACAGTTGGTCACTGACGGCTCGATCGTCGTCGAGGACGGCAAAGGTCGCCTCGCCCGCGATGTCGTGTTCTCGTCTCCCTCGACAGCAGGAGCTGTCGCGCTCGGTCGCTCCTGCAACGGCCGCCGCGAGTGGGTCGCGGGCAGCGAGACCTTCGGCGACTGGGAGAGCCGGGGCGTGGAGTAGATGATCGCGACCGACCACACGCCAAGCGAAGGGCTCATCGACCCCTGCGTAGTGCTTGCCTCCTTGGCTAAACGTAGAGCGGTGTTCCATTCGGAGGCGGACTTCCAGTTCGCGTTCGCGTGGGAGGCAAAGACGCTGCATCCCGGTCTGGAGGTCCGGCTCGAGACTCACCCCGAGCCGGGCGTTCGTCTCGACCTGGAGCTGATCGATCCAGATTCGCGGCGTGGCCTGGCTATCGAGCTCAAGTACATGACACGACTCTGGTCGGGCGTGCACGGAAGTGAATCCTTCGCGTTGAAGAACCATGGCGCGTCGGATCTGCGCGCCTACGACGTCGTTAAGGACATCGAACGAGTCGAGCGCTTCGTCGGCGAGCGCTCAGGTTGGGCCGGTTTGGTCATTGCGATGACAAACGAGGCCGCGTACTGGCGGGCTTCGACGCATGGACGCATCACGAATGCGGATGCGTTCCGCCTTTTCGAGGGCAACGTCCTTGCTGGCGAACGACGATGGGGACCGAAAACCGGTGGTACCTCGAGAGGCCGCGAGACCCCGTTGACTCTGCGCGGAACCTACGAACTTCGCTGGTCGGACTTCTCGCGTGTGGACTCAAGTCGGGCCGGCACCTTTCGCGCATTGGTCGTGCCGATCGGTGGTGCCACATGATCTGGGGGCGGGAGGACTCGGAGTGGACCGAGCTGGTCGCGACGACAGCAGAGTTCCTGGCCGAGCAGGCTCGGTTGGGCCGCACGACGTCCTATACCGAGCTGAACTCGGTGCTTCACCGGCGAACAGGTGCGCGTCCCTTCGACTTCAACAAGGACAGCGAGCGCGCGGCCATGGGAGCGCTTCTTGGCGAGGTCGCCCGGGAGCAGTTGCCCGTGGTCGGAGCCCTCGTCTCGTCCATCGTGCTCTACCTCAACGAGAACGACGCCGGAAGTGGGTTCTATCGCCTAGCCGTCGAACTGAACCTGCTCACACCCAAACCGACCGCCGACCAGAAACTCGCTTTCTGGGCCGGCCAAGTGAAAGCAACGTATGAGTACTACGCCTGACTCCCGCCGACTCGTCGACAAGCTCTGGTCCTACTGCAACGTCCTACGTGACGACGGCGTGGGCGTCATCGAGTACACCGAGCAGCTGACCTACCTGCTGTTCCTCAAGATGGCCCACGAGCGGGCCACCCGGAGGCTGAACCCGCAGCAGATCGTGCCGCCCGAGTACTCGTGGCAACAGCTCCTCGACGCCGAAGGGACCGAGTTGGAGGTCACCTACACCCGGATTCTTGTCGGTCTCGCGCAACAGCCGGGCACGCTCGGCACGATCTTCCGGAAGGCCCAGAACCGGATCCAGGACCCGGCCAAGCTCAAGCGACTCATCGTCGACCTCATCGACCAGGAGAACTGGTCGGCCTCCGGGATCGACCTCAAGGGAGACGCCTATGAGGAGCTGCTGTCGAAAGGCGCCTCCGACAAGGGATCCGGCGCAGGCCAGTACTTCACACCACGCGAGCTGATCCGGGCGATCGTCGACGTCATCGACCCGAAGCCCACTGACACGGTCGTCGACCCCGCCTGCGGGACTGGCGGCTTCCTCCTCGTCGCCCACGAGCACGCCTCCCGCGACGCCGCGAGCCTGACGCCCACCGAGCGCGAGCACCTCCGCGACGAGTTCGTCTCCGGTTACGAGCTGGTCGACGGCACCGCGCGGCTGGCTGCAATGAATCTGCTGCTGCACGGCATCGGAACACCGAACGGCGACTCCCTCATCGACGTACGCGACTCCCTGATCGCCGACCCCGGCCAGCGCTGGTCCGTGGTGCTCACGAACCCGCCCTTCGGCCGCAAGTCATCGCTCACCATGGTCGGCGCGGACGGACGGGCCGTGCGCGAAGACCGCGACATCGAGCGCCAGGACTTCGTCGTGACGACGTCCAACAAGCAGCTCAACTTCCTGCAGCACATCATGACGGTCCTGGACATCAACGGTCGCGCCGCGGTCGTCCTGCCCGACAACGTGCTGTTCGAGGGCGGTGCCGGCGAGACCCTGCGCCGCAAGCTGCTCGCGGACTTCGATCTGCACACGATGATCCGGCTCCCCACCGGCATCTGGTACGCACCCGGGGTGAAGGCGAACGTGCTCTTCTTCGACAAGAAACCGGCGGCCGAGCAGCCTTGGACCCAGAAGCTGTGGGTCTACGACTTCCGGACCAACATGCACTTCACTCTTAAGCAGAACCCGCTGCGCAGGGCAGACCTCGACGACTTCGTGACGTCGTACCTGTCCGGCAAGGACCGCGCGGAGCGGGTGGAGTCCGAGCGTTGGAAGTCCTTCCGCTACGACGAACTCGTTTCACGCGACAAGGCCAACCTCGACATCACCTGGCTGCGAGACGAATCCCTCGAGGACGCCCACAACCTGCCGGCACCTGAGGTCATCGCCCGCGAGATTGTCGAGGATCTGACCGCGGCGCTCGTCGAGTTCGAGGCCGTCGCCGCCGCACTCGAAGCCTCTTCCGCCGACTCCTGATTTCTAGCCCACTCTTCCCGACCCTCCCACCTTCGCCTTCATCTACAACCGTTGGCTCTTCGCGGTCCCCAGAATCCTCTCCCCGACACCGCTCACCTGCCTGCCACACCACCTTCATTCACAGCGGCACGCATGCTACGAGGGTTCGTAGATGGGTCGCCCGTGATCGGGCGGCCCACGCGGCATTTCTAGAGGTCCGTTGGTTGTCGACGGACGTCGTGGAGGCGGTGGTCGGCATGCATGGCGGGGTGAAGTTCTACCGCGGCGCAGCGAAGGCAGCCCGGGCCTACGTGGAGCGCGACCGTTCGCGGGCCGACGACTACTACCTCGGTGAGGGCACCGGCGTTGCTGTCCGGCTCACCGCGACCCCGGACGGGGTCGAGAGCGCGGGGGCGATGGACGGCGAGACCTACGAGCAGTGGGTCGCGGGCATCGACCTCGACGCCGGCCGCAAGAAGGGTCGGGTCCGGGACGACGCGAACGCGCTGCGGTTCGTCGAGGTCACCGTCAACGGACCGAAGACCTGGTCACTGGCCGCGGCGCTTCACCCAGACATCTCGGCCGCGCTCGACGAAGCCCAGGACAAGGCCGCCACCGAGATCTTGGGCTGGGTCGCCGGTCACGCGACGACGCGGGTCGGGCCGCGTGGGAGGCAGGTGCAGGTCCCGGTCGAGCAGATCGAGGCGGCGGTCATCCGGCACTTCACCTCCCGGGCCGGGGACCCTCACCGTCACCTTCATCTCCAGATCAACGCCCGCGTCTACGCGGCCGGTGCTTGGCGAGGCATCCACTCCGTCGGGATCCGCGACAGCATCGAGGCCATCAACGGGATCGGGCACGCTGCTGTCGCGACCGATCGGGGGTTCCGGTCGGTCCTCGCGACACACGGGCTCACCCTCGACCCGGAGACCAGCGAGATCCGCGAGCTCGCGCCGTACGTCGGAGCGTTCAGCGCCCGGACCGCGCAGATCCGCCGCAACGTCGAGCACTACGAAGCTGACTGGCGATCCGAACACCCCGGCGAGGAGCCTGGTCCGCGGCTCCGCGAGGCGTGGGACCGACGGGCGTGGGCAGAAGCCCGACCAGACAAGGTCGTCCCGACCGACGGCGCCGAGCTCGTTTCCCGTTGGAACAGCGAGCTGCGGGACCTCGGGTACCGCGACCCGACCGAAGCCGCGGAGCTGACGGGGACGCGGCCGGGATGGATCGACCGCGAGGCCGCAGCCGAGCTGGTCGTCTCCATCCTCGGGGCGAAGCGCTCGGCGTGGAACACCGCCGACATCCGCGGAAAGACCGAGGTCCTCCTCGCCCAGACCTGCCTGCTCGCCGACCCGGCCGCGCGGGCCGAGCTCGCCGAGGACATCACCGCCCGCGCGGCAGACCGGTGCATCAAGTTGCTCACCCAGGCCGATGTGCCCGAGCACGTCCGGTGCCTGACCTCGCCGCAGGTGCTCCAGGTCGAGGCCGACCTCGTCGCCCGTCTCGCCAGGCGTGCGGCACAGCCGGCGCGCAAGGTGAGTCTCGGCGGGCGCGGACTGGTCCGGTTCGACCCGACCCAAGCGGTCGTGGTCGGTGCCCTGGCGGGCGACGGTCCTCTGGTGGTGGTCGAAGGTCCCGCCGGTGGCGGGAAAACCACCGTCCTGCGGTCGGTCCAACAGCTGCTGTCACGGCAGGGCCATCGAGTCTTGGTCGTGACCCCGACCTTGAAGGCCGCCGAGGTCGCCGCCGCCGAGACCGGTGCCGACGGCCACTCGGCTGCCTGGCTGATCCACCAGCACGGCTGGCGCTGGGACGCCGACGGCCACTGGAACCGACAGCCGAACCCCACCCCCGGTCCCGGTGCCCTGCTTCGGCCCGGTGACCTGCTGCTCTGTGACGAGGCGGGGATGCTCGACCAGGACACCGCCCGCGCGCTGCTCACCCTCGCCGACGAGACCGGCGCACGCCTCGCGCTCGTCGGGGACCGGCACCAGCTCCCGGCCGTCGGGCGCGGCGGCGTACTGGACCATGCGGTCGCATTTGCGCACCCGACCGCGGTGGTCACCTTGGAGAAGGTGCACCGGTTCACCGACCCCAACTACGCCGCGCTCAGCTTGCGGATGCGTCAGTGCGATGCGCCGGGCTCGGTGTTCGACGAGCTCCTGCGTCGCCGTCGGATCGTGTTCCACGCCTCCGAGGTCGAACGAACCGCAGCCCTCGCCGAGGCTGGCGCGGCCGGTGATCTGGTCATCGCCGATACCCGTGAGCAGGTCGCGGACTTGAACGCCGCGATCCGTGATCATCGAGCAGCTGATGGCGCCGCACACGGTCGGACGGTCGCCACGGCGAGCGCTGAACGGATCGGGCTCGGGGATCGGGTCGCGACCCGACGCAACGATCCCGACCTTCAGGTCGCCAACCGCCAGACCTGGACCGTCACCGGCATCGGCGGAGACGGCAGTTTGATCCTCCACGGGCGTGGGCGCGATCGGGTGGTCCCGGCTGAGTACGCCACCGCGTTCGTTGAGCTCGCCTACGCGACCACCGTGCACGGCGCCCAGGGCGAGACCGTCGGCTCCGCGCACGTCGCCATCGGCGAGCACACCGGCGCCGCGTCGGCGTACGTCGCCATGACCCGCGGCCGCCACGCCAACACCGCTCACCTGGTCGCCGAAGACGTCGAGGACGCCCGGAGGCAGTGGATCGAGGTGTTCAGCCGCGACCGCGCCGACCTGGGCCCCGCCCACGCTCGACAGCTCGCCATCGACGCGATCGACCGGTACGGCCCGGCCGCCGTAGCGGCTCCAACGCCTCGACTCCCGGTCCCGGAGCACCGGCCGCCCACCTCACGGCCTTCCGGAATCGGCCTCTGACAAGCGGGTGCAGCCAAGACTTAGGGAACGCCGTTGACCTGCACGAACGCAACGTTCCCCTCGCGTTCCCCCGTCCTTATTACCGCATTCCGGTAACGCCCCTCACCCACGCTGATCGGCATGAATCAACAACTTGTCAAGCCCGCGCGGAAACGACTTAGGGATACCTGTTGACCTGCGAAAACGCAGGTCTCCTGGCAGGAATCCCCCTCAGGTTCCCCCGATTTCGGGGAACCTGCCGCCCCATGCTGATCAACGCGTACAGGTCGTTCGCGACGACAACCGGCGAGGAGCACCCGATGCATTCTTGAACTTTCGGACGGGCGCCGCCTGACCTGCGAAAACGCCACCTCACGGGGGCGCCCGTCCCGAGGACGGGCGGGGCCAGGACGGGCGCGAATTGGTGCCCCCCAGCGCGCACCGTAGGGCGCGTACCTCGACGACTGTCAACGGACAGCGGGATCTCCCTGTGGGCGGTCGGCTGATCTCCTTGCTGGC
>ERZ724515.755-NODE-755-length-13050-cov-8.274490_pt1 | contig 13050 bp, 12 predicted proteins | sample MGYA00376048_ERZ724515 | MGnify/ENA primary metagenome ERZ724515 (study PRJEB28724, sample SAMN07190885) | wastewater metagenome | isolation source: influent of sewage treatment plant in Hong Hong | place: Hong Kong | collected 2016-03-17 ... | reverse complement strand
TTGTTTCAATACATTATATGTTGTTGGTTCAATAAGAAAAAATCGAGCTTTTAAAATACCACTTTTCCTAAAAATGGTATCTCAAAGCTATTTTTCCAATCATTTTAGTAATTTTAACAATTAGTTGTTAAATAACTTATAAAGTCCCTCATTTTAGTACTTATAAGCTAAAATATTTATAAAATGGTTGGAAAAACTAGATAAAAATTGACTCTTCTTCTTTTTGATTTGTTCCCAAAATTGTTTCATTAAAACTTTTACTATTTGGAACTTTGATAATTGAAATAAAATCAAGATTTTTATCAATGACCTTTTTGAGTTCATTTTCCAGTTTTATTTGATTTGCAGGAGTTATGCTTCCTCTAAAAATTGATTTTTGATGATGTTTTAGATATTTTTTGCAGATTTTAAAAACTTTTGCAACTCTATATTTCCCAACTTCACTAAATTCATCGGCAATATCATAAAATAAAAAAGCATAGTTATAATTATAAGTATCTTTGCTCACATTTTATCCTTCAATCGAAAAGGTACAAACTCTTTTTTCTCGACAATATATTTTATAAGTTTATAGCCTTCAAGTTTTAAGCAATGTTTATAAGTAATTTTTCTTTTTAATTTTGGGTGCATAAAAGTTTCATTAATTCTTGTTTCAAAAGCATCTATAAATATTTTCTTTCCTTCTTCATTTAACAAAGCATAATTCAAATTTTTATCAAAATGTTTTTCAACTTGCAACTGCTTTCTACCAACTAAATCAAAAATTGTTTTAAATACAATTATAGGTTTAAAAGCTTCACTTATATCTAAGCAAAGACTAAATCTTCCCTCTCTTGGGCTATGTAAAAAACTTATTGCTTGATTTAAATGAGTTGTGTAAATGGCACTAATTGTTTTTGTGTAAAGCAAAGTGTTTCCAAAACTTACAAGTGCATTCATAGGATTATTTGGAGGTCGTTTTACTCGCTTATTCATCAAAAAATCTTCTGGTAAAAAATGTTTGAAACTATCATAAAATCTGCTCCAAATTTGCCCTTCAATAAACATAATCTGTTCGATTGTAATCTCTTTTTCTAAAAATCTTTTAGGTTCAGTTTTAAGCCAATCAAGAGTTGGTTTTAAATCTTTTTTGTCATGTCTGAAATAGTGATAAAGTGTTTCATAAATATTATCTGCGATGGCTTGAACTATAGATTTTGCAATATTTAATCTATTTTCAATATAACATAAAGCTTGTTTGATACTCAAATCTCCACTTATAAGCTGTTCTTTTGGATAAAAAGTTCCACTATAATTTCCATGATAATTAAACAAATGAAGCGTAATTCCAGCTTTGCTTATAAAATCCAAAAACTTGGTATTAAAACTCACTTCATTCATACAATACAACTCTCTGGTATCTTGAATGGGAATATAAAAGTTACCTTTTTCATTTTTAAATGCTATTGAGTTATCTTTTCGTTTGAGTTCGCCCATTGAAAATATATATCTAGTGTGATTTCTTGCCATTTGTAAAATCCTTTTATATAAAACAATACTCAAAATAAGCACATTTTTTACACTTATTTTCAAATTTTGGTTTTGGTGGAATTGGTTGATTTATTAAATTTTCAATATTATTTAAAACCTCTAATAATTCTTTTTCATTGACTTCATCAAGGTCTATAAATTCTACTTTTTTATCGCCTCTTTTTTCTATATACTCAATTTTTCCTTTTTTCTCGACACCTTTGGCTTTGAGTTTATACAAATAAAGTAAAACTTGCCATTTTACAGCTTGTGGATCGCTATCTGATTTTTTGACTTCAACCAAATAATCTCGTGTGATTTTGTCTATTTTGATATTGTCAATACTAATTTCAGCTATTTTATTTTTCTCTTCATTGATTTCATGAAGAACTTTACCTATTCTTACATCTTCTGAGTTATCTTCAAGATTAATACGGTTTGCATGAAGCCAACATTGGGTTTGACAATGGAAATAGTAATTTATTAGAGTTCCTGTAATGTTGTTCATAAAAACCTCATTTTAGCAATATAAAATTATCACAACTTATAACTTCAACATCTTCATATTGTTCATTTATATCATAAGTTACAAGAATTTTTTGTGAAGCATTCAAAGAATCAAAATATCCAAAGGCATTTAGTTCTCTTTTTTTAGTGCTTTCATCATCTATATTAAAAGTGACTTGATACAAGCTTTTATTACTAAAAAAATCTATCTCATATTTATCTTTTAGATATGTGAGATTTTCATCTTTTTCATATAAGAAATTAAATACTAGATTTTCAAGGCTCACTCCAAAGTTTCTATTTGAAGAAATAGATAAATTTAAAAAACCATTATCATTAAGATATATTTTTTTTGCAGATTTTATTTGTTCGCTTAATTTATTATGATAATTAGATATTTGACTAATCAAAAAATTATCTTCAAAATAAGTTATATAATCTTTGACTGTTTTTGCATCAATTCCTAATTTATTTGATAATGTAGAATAATTTACCGTATTTGTAGCATTTGAAACTATATAAAAAAACATATCTCGAATTTGTGAAGAATTTTTAATATTGTATCTTGGGACTATATCTTTTAGGATTATATCTTCTGCAATATTTTTTAAAATCTCTTTTTTTATCTCTTCATTTTCATTTGAAATAACCGAGAAATATCCTCCCCATTTCATATACTCATCAAATGCTCTTTTAATATCAATTTTATTTTTAACTATCAAAAGCTTTGAAGATAAATCAATTTTCTTATAGTGCAAAAACTCTTTAAAATTAAAACTATACAGTCTGAGTTTTAAAACTCTTCCCGTTAAAACCGTAGCATAATTTGAGGTAAGCAGCGAAGAATTTGAGCCTGTGATAATAAACTTAATATTACTATTTTCATATCTTGATTTGATAAAAACTTCCCAGTTCTTGAAAATTTGTATTTCATCAATAAAAAAATATATTTTCTTTGAAATATCTGGATTTGCAAGTTTTAAATACTCATCAAAAATCTTTTCTAAATAAGAAGCATCTTCTTTGAATGGTATGAAAGCTGGTTTTTCTAAATTTATAAAAAAGATATTTTTAGCCTCAACTTCTTGCAATAACTCTTTTATCATAAGTTTTGCTAAAGTACTTTTTCCAACTCTTCTTGCTCCAATAATTGCTAAAATCTCTTTTGTATGTAAAAAATCTAATGCTTTTACTAATAACTCACGAGTTGTAAAATCATCATAACACGAACTATCAAACCAATGTTTATTATCTTCTAAAAGAATTGATTCCATATTATCTAACCTTTATTAGGAATGTATTCTGTATTTTATCATAGTTTTAGGGAATAAGGTTAAAGAAATCTACTATTTTTATCTTTGTTAAACTTTTCTCTATCAAATTTACCTTCATCTGTGATATATTTTAAATCTTTTACAAAATAGTATCCATACATTTCCTCTCCAATATGTGGTCTTTCTCCATCATAATATTTAAAAATATTAAAAGTAAAAAATTGCATAAGTGAATTTATTTTTGATTTTTCTATTTCTTTTTTAGTAAAACTCTCAATTTCATTTAAAGCTATAAATTCATCCCAAATCTTTTGACCATCTAAATATTTACCATCTAAAAATCTATTGTCTAAATTCTTAAATTCATTTACTTTTTCATATTTAGTCACTTCAATTTGAAATGGAAAATAAAGAGTAAATTGTGAAGATTTAATTAATCTCATATTATCTTGAATTTTTTTATAATTTAAGTCTTTTACATCTTTTTTAAAAATCCCATAATTGGTTAAATGTCCATCTTCATATTTCAATCCCTTATCTTTTATAAGAGTTAAAACATTTTCATAATACTTTGCAAAATTCTTATTTAAAAGTATTTCTTGATAATCCTTTGTTCGTAAATCAAATTCCAATCTATTATCATTTTTATAAATTTTATCAGCATCATCTATATTAAAAAAATAAACAGTGGAATTCATTTCAGTTTTTTGGCAACTTCTATTTATTCTTCCTAAAAACTGTTCTTCACTATCTAAAGTGGAAATATCTTTAAAACCTAAATCCATATCAATATCAACACCAGCTTCTATAACTTGAGTTGCAACTATTACAATTTCTTTATCCTTAGTCTTATCAATTACATATTCTCTAAAAGCTTTATTATCATCTCCACTTAATTCATATAGATTTCTAATCTTTTTTTCTTTTAGAAATTGATAAAATTTTCTTGCTGTATCTTTTTTGATAAATTCAAATAGAACTTTTTTATATTTTTTATTCTCTTTTTTAAAAACATCATATAATTCTTCAAAAGTGATTTTATTATCTAAATCAAGATATTTTATGTTTACTCTATCCTTAAAATATGTATCTTCAAATATTTCATCTCTTTTTTCATCAGGAATCAATGAAACAAAATTATCTTTTTTTTCAAGAAAAAAATCCAGTTTTGGCAAGGTAGCTGACATTATTATGATTTTCATATTAAGTAGTGATGCAAATTTTTCAAAAAATTGAGTCATATACCACCAAAGATTATTGTTATAACTTTGTATTTCATCAATTATTATCACACTATTTGCTAATTGCCACAATGGAAAGTTGTCATCTTTTGTTGTTCCAAATAATATATCAAAAAATTTTACATGTGTTGTAAAAATAATTTGTTCATTAAAAAAAAGTCTATTTAAATATGATTTATCATAATTTGTTTCTTCTTTTTCGTTCTCATCATCACTTATTTCTTTTATAGGTGTTATAGAATTTATAACTTCCATATTAAAGTCATCTTTAAAAATATTTTGAAATACTTTTTTTGTTTGTTCTACAAGTGTATTAAAAGGAAATATATAAAAAATTTTATTTAAATTTTCATTTGTATTAAGAAGTTTAGATGCAAGTGATATAGAAGTTAATGTTTTACCACTTCCTGTTGGTGCTTCGAGATAAAATATACTTTTATTGATATTTTTTGATAGTTCTTCTACAGCAGTTTTTGATATTTCATTTCTTAAATTATTAATCCCTTGTGGTTCGCCAAATGATTTTATGAAATCAGAATATAAACTTTGAAATAATAACTTATCTTTTTTCTGAAAAATTCCAAAATTATCAAAAGTTTTATCGGTCATATATGCAGTTGTTGCAAAATAATCACTTGAAATAACTAATGAAAAAAGAAGTTTGTTTAAAATAAAAAAATCAAAATCATCTTTTGTAACATATTCGTCTATATCTTTCAAAATACTTTTAAAATCATTATGTTTTTCTTTGTTCTCTTTTTTATCCTTGGGATAATCATTCATATTATCAAGTTTGCCATGATGTTTACTAATATGATAAGAAAAATTATAAAGAATAAAGTTTAATCTATAAAATGCCATATCATCTTTTATTTCTTTATTAAAACGATTATGATAGTACTCTATAAATTCCAAAGCACCTATATGAGAATGTTTACTATTTCCATCATCTTCACAACTATTAAATAAAGGATTTTTCATTTTAACTTTTTGAAAGATTGGATTCTTTTTACCTAAGTCATGCAAATAAATGGTATTTATAAACATCTCTTTTATAAGTTCAAAATTCTTTGAATCAATCTTTTTTATCAAAGAATCAATAACAAAATTTAGATTTTTACTCTCTACAATTTTTTTATAATATTCAAGTGTTAAATCTAAATGTTCTGTTAATTTTTCTGGTTCTTTATATACACAAGTATGAGCAAAATATCTTTCATCTATTCCAAAATCAGATAAAAGCATAATTTTTCTCATTTGTTGAATAAATATTAATATAATCCCCCTCAACAATACTATGATTTGTAAAAATTAAATTTTCATATTCATAAAAATGATACTTCTCGTTTAATCTAATTGGAGCAATTTCTTTAAAAAAGCAAGAGTTTTCTCCTCTAGGTTTTATCTTTGAAAGTTTTAAATTTTTTTCTATAAAAAGAGAATGTATTCTATCCTCTAGTATATGACTTTCTAATTCTATACTTTTAACTTCTTTAATATCAGCAAAATGGTCATTTTTCCCTAAGTAAGGAACAAATACAGCTTTGCCATTTTCTAAATAATCTTTAATTTGCCTATACTCACTACTTCCATCATCAAGAATCATAATTTGCCATATAGGGTTTTCAAGCCATTGTTCTCTAACTATCAAATTTCCACCCTCTTCTTGGGAAGCATATCCAACACCATTATTAAAAGTTTGTATCTTCTTACTAAAATATCCATTTGGTACTAATGGAATAATAGAAATTTTTAAATGCTGTAATTTGTCATAAAATTCAGGAAAGCCATTATTTAATGGCTTCTTATCTTTTTTATTTCTAATATTCTCATCATTTAATTGAGTATATCCAGCCAATCCTATAACAGCCCCAAACAATCCTAAAAGTGCAGGTTTATGAATATTGTTATAAGTAAAATATGCAAATTGATTAACATCAGGTTTCCTAAAACAAGCGGTTTTACCACTTAATATGAAACTTATTGCTTTCATTTATTGTATTTTCTCTTTTGTAAAAATATTAAATTTATCATATTTTGAAATAACACTCAATTTAAATGGATTGCAATATATTTCCACTTTTGAAACTTTACCTTCTATCATTGTTTCAATTTGAGATAAATCTACTTCTCTTTTTTGACTATCAAACTCTATATAATTACTTAAATCTGGTAAATAACACTCTTCATCTTCACACTCAATAAATAAATCAAACTCATTTTCACAACCAAATTTACTATTTGTATTAAATGCTGTTGCACTTGTAAGTGCTACTTTTTTAAACTCTTCATAATCATTTTGTGTATATCCCTCAAAACCTTTTAATAAAAGTTTATATTCTTCATAAGCTTTTGGATTGATACAAAAACCATAAAAATAATGAGCTTCATCAACTGTGATTTTTGTTCCTAAAGTTGATTGTTTAGCATCATCTTTTGTAGAATCGGCAAAAGGAGATAATATATCTTGAATCTCTACATTTGTATCATCAAATTTATTAAATCCTTGCCCAAATTGAACGGCACCAGTAATAGAAATATTTTGTTTCTTTTCAGCAAAAGTTGCACCAAAATTTTTCACATCTATACAATTAAAAAGATTTATCATCACATCATTTGTTGTATCTTTTTCATCTAATTTTGAAAAAAGCTTCTCATATCTTTCTGCTAATTGATTAGGAATAATTGCACCTTTTGATTCTTTAAAACTTTTTACAAATAAAACATTCTTACCCTCATTTTCCCACATTTTTTTCATAGGATATTTAAGTGCTTTATCACTTCCATAAATTTCACCATTACTTGTAGATTTTGGACGACCTGTAAAATCTGCGTTCCAATTTGCCATTTTTGCTTTTATTCCGATTATTCCATATACTCTGTTCATGCCTTTGCTCCTTTATTTAAATTAAATAGACTTTCAAATTCATTAAAAAACCCAAATATTACTTTTTTAATAAAATCTTGTTCTTCATAGGTTTGTAATGCTAAAAAAATATTTTCTCTAGCATCGACTAAATCATTGTGATTTAAATTTATCTATTGCTCCTGAAGATCTACGGATTTATTCCTCATTTTTTATATAAAAAATATTTTGAGACAATACTCCTACCAAAAAATTATCCATATTTTGTGAAAGTTTTTCAATATTTTCATAAGCCATTATGATACTCATTGCATTGTTAAATTTCACATGATTTAGAGAAATTTTATGTTTATATTTAAAAAAAGTCAGTTCTATATCTTGCTTTAGTTTTTTAGAGTTATTTGCTCTTAAAAAAGGTTCCAACATATCAGCTGTTTTTTTCTCTTTTTCACTTTGCAATAATAAATATTTTACCACTTGTCCACAAAGATAAAAAAACTCTTCTGAATTTAGCTCTTTATAGTCACTTGTTTCCAGTTTCTCAATTATATTTTTTTGCATTACCTTAATATCCATAATCTTTTTCTCCTCTTTTTTTAAATAATAATTTTTAAACGATAAATATAAATTCATACATTTTTTTGCACCAAGTTCTCTATTATGTCGTATATGTTCTATGACAAAATCTAAACCGTATTTGAAAATAATAGTTTTAAATGCTCTATCATCATACTTTTTAAAATAGTTTATCATAGCTTCTCGTGTAAGATAAATTAAATTTGCAAATGATTTATTAAGTTTGTTATAAACTTCACCATAATAATTATTCATAAGTTGATGATTAAAAATTATTTCATCAACCATTATTTCTAATTGCTTTAAAGAATCAATAGTATCATTTTCTATAATATTCTTATTTTCAAATGCACTTAAATAATTTTTATAATAAATAGAATCATCAAATTTATCTATTTTTGTAGGAATATAATCATATTCCGTAATTAAACTTTTTTCTTTAAAATCTCTATTTATAAAAAACTCTTCACCAAGAGGCTTTTTGTTTTGATATTTTTGATATTTCAACCAATCAAAAAACTTTTTTATCATAATCGCTTCATCTTTTTTTATCAAAAAAGGAGCTTCTTTTTTTCGTGATTTATGTTCTAAAAAAGGCTTTTTAGAATTTAATCCCATATTTGAATCACTCAATCCAAAAGTAAATCCACCATCATCTAAACTATATTTTATATCATTGAATATTTTTAAAGAATAATATATTTCACTCTCTTCTTGATATTTTTCAATATCTGCTTCAAAAAAAACTTTTATATAGTTTTTTACATCATTTTCTTGTGCTATTTGTACATATCTATCTATATTTTTTTCTATAAAATCTAAATGTTTCAAAATATTTTGTTTTCTATTCTCATCTTCAAATGTATCTTTAAACTCTTTTAGTACTTTTTTTTCTTCGGGTTTTGTATATTTTGAGAAATTTATAAAACCCTCAAAATGTTTTTGTATATTTTTTCTATCAACTAATTTTTTCTCATCTTTACCTATGAAACTTTCAAGTTTTACAAAAAAAGAGAAATAATTTATACTATGAATTTTTTTATCAAAAAACATTTTATTGGCATTAAGCCACTCACTATAATAATCCTTTTGAGTCAAATCAAAATATTTATCTCTTCTTCGATTCTTATTTAAGTCAAGCAAACATAAATCTTTATCAGCAATTTTTTTATCTGCTTTATATATATAAAATTCTTCTTGATTATTATCATCTACAATTACATATAAACCATCTTTCAATAAATAGTTATCTAATATAATTTTATCCTTAGATTCATCATAAAGCTTTTTAAAAACTTCTAAAATATCATAAATCATCTCTCCTCCTCCCACACTTTATAACTTAAATCAATCATATCTTTTTTTTCATAACATTCCATAGAGTTTGGGAATCCTAAAAGCATATAATCTTCACTTAATTTTTTAAAATCAATCTCCATATTTTGTAAAATCTCTATCAAATTTTTAAGTTGAGAAGCAAATGGTAAATTAAACATTCCAAAATTCATAGCACCATCCTCATCATCTTCTATGATGGAGTTAAAGGGATTTGGTTCTTTATTTGGAAAAAGGTTGTTATAGATATGATTGAGTAGATATAGATTTGCATTTTCACCATAATAAAATAGCTCTTTTTTAGATAATTCAAGTATCACTGATTCTTCCTTTAAAAAGTTTCGTACATACTCTTTAAAAATAACTCCTAAAAAATCATTATCTCTAGGGTCAAAATAAAAACCATTTTGTTCAAGTATTAAAGTCATAATATTATGCAAATCATCTTCACTAAAAAGCCCTTTTGATTTCCAGTGTGCTTCTTGAATTGTTATCATCTCATCCCCTTCCAAATCATAAACCCACCACCATAACTCACTTTTTCACCCAAACCCAAACCCAAACTTAAAAATGCCAGTTTTTGACTGATTTCATCTTCATTTGGAACTATTCTAAATTTATTTCCTATTAATCTTACTCTTTTTTGTATTTCATTTTTTGTGGTAGTAAAATAAATAGATTGAGGTTTTTGATTTTTTACTTCAAGTAGTTGTATAAAATTTTGAGTTGGATTTAACTTTTCACCAAAGAATTCTTCATATTTTTTGAGTAAATTATCTTGAAGTTGATTTTGTAACTCTATTATATCCCCACTTTTTTCCAAAGTCCAAAAAAGCTGATAGTCTTCTTTATTCTCTTTTTTGAGTGACATTACAACAGGTGTTGCACTATAAAGTTCATTTATAAAAAACTGCTTTATATCCCTTCTTTCAACTTGCACTATTTGTAAAAATGGGTTATTTATATTTGCTCGAAGTAGATTTCCAAGTTCAAGTGCAAATTTCTCATCTATGGTTCTAATAGTAAAATTATAAGTATTGCCTTTTTTATAAAGCTTGTCAGTTTGTATTGGCATAAGACCGCCAAAACAATAGTTGTTAAAAACATTTTGATTATGTTTTTGTTTATATTCATCTTTTTGACAAATTGAGTAGTTGATAAATTTTGAGATAGAATCAAAACTGTCCTCAAAACTCACATCTTGCTTTAACCATGTTATACATCTTAGTTCAAATATTTTCATAATCTAATCCTCTCATTAAATAATTTATTACATATTTTATTTTATCAAATAATATACGCTTTATCTACTTCTTTGCCATTTTTTTCTATAATCTATAAAAAGAATAATTATAAAAGGATTATAATGGGATTAGGTGTCCCGTATAATCCTTTTTTTATTGTCTTATAAATCCCATAAAATCGATATTTGTCTCAAATAATATTCATTGACAGAAATATTAAGTCCTTGAAAAGTCCTTGTTTTTTGTATTAAAAAATATGTCTCATTTTAAAGCAAAGAAAATATATTTTATATGATTTCTGAAAAAATAAAAATAGTATTGAATAGTATTAGAAGAATAAAAATTAAGAGACGGGAGAGAAACTACCCGTATCTTTCCTGTGTCAGTACCACCTTGCATAAAGCCAAAGGACACAAGGTATATGGAATCCCTTATTTCCACCTCTCTTATTTTATTAATTGTTATGTTTACTTAAAATCTCAATTATTATAGATTTAAAAGCTCTAAAATCTTCATCAAGTGTATCCCATAAAACTTTATCATCAACACCAAAATAATGATGTGTTAAAACATCTCTCATTTTAGCTATTTCATTCCATGGAATATTTTTATATTCAGAAGTTACATCTTTAGGTAATTGTTTTACAGCTTCACCAATATTTTCAAAAGCTTTTGCAACAGCATAAACTTTTTCTAAATTATCAGTAAATTGTTCATAAGTAATACCATCAACAAATTTTTCTATATTTATACACTCTTTATGAATATCTTGAAGGTATAATTTCCAATCTCTATTTGTGCTAAACATATATTAAATCTTTTTGTACATAAGGCTTAATAGTATCTTTTAAAGTTGCTTCTCTTACTAAATCAACTTTTGATTGAAGATTTGTTTCTAAGTACTGATTTAATTTTAGATATTGAAACATTGAGAATTTTTTATTACTATCAACTTCAAAAAGTATATCAATATCACTGCTATCTTTATTTTCATTTCTTGCATAAGATCCAAAAAGAGCAATTTTATTTAAACCAAAAGTATCATGGAGGTATTGTTTATGATTTTTAAGATAGCTAAGAATTTGTTCTTTATTCATTATTTCCTCCATATTTTATATTGTTTTGATTATAACAAAAAATAGATTTATAAAGCTATTCTTTTAGATTTTATAAATATTAATTTTAAAAAAATTATTTAAATTAATTTATATTTTTAAGTTAAAAATTTTATTTCTGAATTTTTATCACTACAATATGAAACTTTTTTTATGAATAATATTCTTTATGCTACTTTTTTTATCATAAAATATTTTATTTACAAAGCCCATAAAATCATATATACTAGCTTTATAAATATTTAGAGCTTGACAAGGCACATATCTGCTTAGTAGATTTATCTCTCGGTAAACTTGCTAAGCTCTAAGTATTTTAATTAGATATGTACCTTGTCAAATCTACAATCTAATTTTAAATACAAATCCCAAAATAAATTCAAATGTTAAATATAAAAGTATGAAAGCCACTTAATTGTTGGAGAATATTTTTATGTCTAAAAAAAGGAGTATTTCAGCAATTCTTAACATGTTAGTTTGGCGACTACAAGAATTGCTAAAAAAGTAATAACATCTTAACAAATATCTAAATAAATTTCAAGCTTTATATCAAAAAATTTTTACAAAAAAAATCAACTTAAGTGTTGAGAATAAAGTATTGTCTAAAAACTATTTAAGCGGTAGAGTATAAGGACTGCACAGTAAGGTGAAACCCTGCAATAAAATTAAATACTTATATAAGGTGAGAATGAACTTACCGAAAATAATCATAGCCAAATAAGAGACCAAATCAGCAAGGTGTGAGGAAGTGTATGTGGTACGATTCACCTTGGAGATGCCCGTTCTACTATTTTTATAGTAGCAAGAATACTCCTATAGATTTACCAGTTAAAGATATAAAACAGAGGTTTTTAAATTAGTATGAATACTAATACTGGATTTATTAAAGATATAGGTTACTAGATAAGGGGAACCGTCTAGTGTAATTGTGTTGTAGATTAAGAGCTGAACAATAATCTACTTAAGTCGTAAGCGAAAGTCCTGCAAAAGCCGTGTCATTTGCATAATTTTAGACTAACTTGTCCTGTACTATTTTGTTAAATCCAAAGTAGTATAAGGGCAAGTTGTCTCCGCTCTTGAGCCATTCCCTACCAAATCATTTGAGCTTAGCCAAAGGCGAACGGAAAGACTAACTCAAAAGAGCGGGGACAACTGAGACAAAAAAGGTGGGAATATGGATATAAATAGTTTACTTATGAAAAGTATAATTTGCATATTAATATCTTTTAAATAAGAGGGAGGTAAATTTATAAAATATAATATATTAATTCTCTTATTTGATAAATACTGTAAAATTTTTTGAAGGAAGATTAGATGAATCTTTAAATATGTAATTTAAAAGCTCATTTTTTTGTTCCATAATCCCATAGGGTTTATGAAACTTTA
>ERZ724515.744-NODE-744-length-13198-cov-45.413148_pt1 | contig 13198 bp, 14 predicted proteins | sample MGYA00376048_ERZ724515 | MGnify/ENA primary metagenome ERZ724515 (study PRJEB28724, sample SAMN07190885) | wastewater metagenome | isolation source: influent of sewage treatment plant in Hong Hong | place: Hong Kong | collected 2016-03-17 ... | reverse complement strand
TCATGGCTTGCTCCTCGCATATTGCCCCCCGGAATGGGAAGCCCTCCCTCAGGCGGGCCTTGTTTCTCGTGGCTCCCTCACTGTCGGGAGATCACTATGCCGCAAAGCCCCTTGTCAGAATACAAAAACCATATGAAAGACAGCAGGATAATAAAAAAAGCCGACCCAGGGATCGGCAAGTGCGTCAGAGGTGCCACGCCGGGCCGCTCACTCTGCTGCACGGGGCAGGGTCAGGCCGATGCACCGCATCGGCCAGGAGAGAGGGTCATTTGCGCAGCAGGTAGAGAGCCGCCACGTTGCGGGCCGTGAGCTGCAGGTTGGTGGTGGCGGTGGCCAGCGCCTCCGGCAGGGACATGGCCCGATTGACCACGGCGAACACCGCATCCAGCCCATGCTCGTGCACCACGCCGCAGTCATCGGTGAGGCATCCGGCGATGCCGATCACCGGCTTGCCGAACTGCTTGGCACAGCGAGCTACCCCGATGGGCGTCTTGCCATGGATGGTCTGGCTGTCGATGCGGCCCTCGCCGGTGATGACCAGATCCGCATCGGCCACCGCCTCAGCCAGGTTCAGCGCCTCGATGACGATCCGGATGCCGGGTTTGAGCTCGGCGCCGAGCAGCCCCACCAGGGCTGCCCCCATGCCGCCTGCGGCCCCCGTTCCCGGGATCTCCTTCACCTGCTTGCCAAGCGCCTGCTCGATGCAGTCCGCGTAACGGGCCAGATTGGCATCCAGTTCGGCCACCATCTCGGGAGTTGCCCCCTTCTGCGGACCGAACACGGCGGACGCCCCTTTCGGGCCGCACAGCGGATTGTCCACGTCGCAGGCCACCTCGATGGTGAGTCCGGTCAGACGGGGATCCAGCCCGCTCAGGTCGATGGTGGCCAGCTCGGCCAGACCGGCACCGCCCGGCGCAATGGGGGAACCATCTGCTTTCAGGAGCTTGCCGCCGAGTGCCTGGATCATGCCAGCACCGCCGTCATTGGTGGCGCTGCCGCCGATGCCGAGGATGAGGTGGTTCACCCCCATCTCCAGCGCGGCCAGGATCAGCTCCCCGGTGCCGACACTGGAGGTGAGCCGCGGATTGCGCAGCTCGGGCGCCACCAGATGGAGGCCGGAGGCCGCCGCCATCTCGATGACGGCGCGCTTGCCATCCCCCAGCAGGCCCACGAAGCCCTGCACCCTGTTGCCGAGGGGGGCGGTCACCTCGACCGGCAGGATGCGACCACCGGTGGCATCCACCAGAGACTGCACCGTCCCCTCGCCGCCATCGGCCATGGGCAGCTTGACGTAGGTGGCATCCGGCAGCACCTGCTTGAAACCGGCCTCGATGGCATCGGCCACCGCCATGGCGCTCAGGCTCTCCTTGAATGAATCGGGGGCGATCACAATTTTCATATCAGTTCCTTAGGCGAGGCCAAACACGCCAAACATCAGGGTGGAGACAACGGCGATGGTCAGACCGACCGCGGTTTCGTAGGGGATGAGCTTGAGTCGCTCGCCGACGCCCATGTGGACGCTGCCGCCGGTGGCATGGAAGAAGGAGCCGTGGGGCATGTGGTCAAACACGGTGGCGCCGGCGTGGATCATGGCGGCCCCTGCCAAGCTGCTGATCCCCAGTTCAATCAGAGTGGCGCTGAACACGTTGGAGGCCACCACGGTCCCGGCCGTGGTCGAGGCGGTCGCCAGCGACATCAGGGCACCGGAGATGGGGGCCAGCAGATAGGAGGGCAGACCGGAGGCGGTCAGGCCGCTGATGAGCACATCTTTCAGGCCGGAGTTGGCGATGATGCCCGCCAGGGTACCCGTCCCCAGCAGCATGATGGCCACCGGCGCCATGCGGGCCAGGCCCGAGACGGCAAACTGGTTCACCTTGGTGAACTTGCCCATCATCAGGGCCCCCACCAGGCCGCCGAGAGGCAGCGCAATGAGCGGGTCCACCACGATGCCGGCGATGGGACGCAGGGCCAGCAGCAGGATGGCGACCAGGGGCGCACTGATGGCGGCGGCAAAGCCGGGCAACTTGGCACCGTCAACGCTCACCACCTCGTCGGCGGCCACCTTGCTGCCCCGGTTGTTGAGGCGCTTGGCGAGCCAGTAGGCCATCACCAGACCGAACAGGCCGGGAATGATGCCCGCCGCCATCACCGAGGTGAGAGGCAGGTGGAAGGCATCGGCTGCCGCAATGGCGTTGGGGTTGGGAGACATGACGTTGCCCGCCTTGCCACCGCCTATCATCGCCAGCAGGATGGCAGCCTTGGAGAGATCGGCACGGCGGGCGATGGCCAGCGCAATGGGGGCGACCGTGATGACGGCCACGTCCACGAAGACGCCGACCGCGGTCAGGATCAGGGTGGCCAGCGCCAGGGCCAGCAGGGCGCGGGTTTCGCCGAGTTTCTTGACGATGGTCTCGGCGATGGTGGTGGCGGCGCCCGATTCGATGAGCACCCCGGCCAGCACACCCGCCGCCAGGATCCGCATCACCGCCGTGGTGATCCCCTGGGCGCCGCCGATCATCAGGGCGACGGTCTGGGTCAGGTCGGCGCCACCGATCAGGCCACCGGCCAGGGCACCGACAATCATGCCGTAAGCGGGCGGCACCTTCTTCAGGATGAGGAAGATGGCGATGGAGAGCGCGGCGAGCGCGCCGAGCGCGGAGACTGGGATCATGACGGGCACCTTGTTGTTGTAATGAGTGGCGTCATTATGGGGATCCCCGCCTGGAATGCTTTGGCCATAAAACCAAAAAAAGCATTTACCGGCCTTGTATTTTTGTTGGAAAAGACAAATCAGCTATCGAGACTGAGCCCGAGATAGAGCAGAAACTTTTCATCTAACTTGTTGAAATTCAAGCCGGTTATCTGCTCTATCCGGGTCAGTCGATAACGCAGGGTGTTGGGGTGAATGAACAGGGCTTCGGCACAGGGATGCAGATCACAATCCTGCAAGAAATATTGGCGCAGCGTCTTTTGCAGCGTTCCCTTTGTGTCCTCCTGCGCCAGCTTTTGCAGCGGAGCCCGTAGCTGATCCGCCTGCCAGGAGTCCGCCAGGGTGCCGAGCAGCACTGAAAGCCGGTAATCCTCGAAGAAATAGACCTGCTTGCGGGGCGACTGGCGCATGCCACGGCGCAAGGTGTCTCGCGCCGTCTGGTAGGAGAGTGCCAGCCCGGGGATGTCGGCGAAGTAATCACCCACCCCGATGCGAACCTTGAAATGGGGAATACGGGAGAGCAGCTGCCGGATCCGGCTGCGCTCCTGCGCCGACTGCCAGACGCCTTCGCTGAGCTGGGCGGGTTTGAGCACCACTATCTCGTCCAGGCCGTTGATGGCCACCAGGTTGTCCCGCTCCGGGTTTTCCAGCAGGTGAACCAGCTCCCTCACCTGGGCGGGCTCGGCCTCCTCCAGCGCCAGCACGGCCACCACCCGGGGCTGGGCGAGATCCAGCTCGAGGAAGCGGGCCACCTGTTGCAATTGATCGGCCCGCCCTTCGCCGCGAATGAGCTGCAACACCAGCTCCTCCTTGTGGCGCTTGTCCCACTGCAACTGCTCGGTGAGCGCCGCCTGTTCCAGGATGAGCTCGGCGGTCATGCGCACCAGCTCGGCGTAAGCACGCACGATGTCCGGATCCCCAGAGATGCCGATGACACCGAGCAGCTCCCCCTGATAGGCGATGGGCAGGTTGATGCCGGGCCTCACCCCCTTGAGCTCCCGGGCGGTGGCCTCGCTTATCTCCACCACCCGGTTCTCGGTCAGGGCCAGCACGGCCCCCTCGTGGCGCTGGTGCAGCCGCTCCGGATTGCCGGACGCAATGATGAGTCCCCGTTCATCCATGACGTTGACCGAGAACGAGAGGATCTTCATCGCCCGGCTGACTATCTGATGCGCGAGCGCGTCGTTGAGCTGCATTGCCTCTCCATACCATTCGTTGACAGGGTCCCCGGCGTGCGCCATCACCGGGATCACCCGTTAAAGATCCCACATCATCAAGACAAGCGCGGGGGGGATCGCTAGAATAGGCCACTTTACGCTATCAGTGCCCCACCATGGATCAAGGATCCGGCATCATGCCGCTTTGCGCCGTGGTGGTTTCACCCTCCGATATGGACTCCGCTATGGATTATGAATTTCGCCGCGACCCGTTCGGTGGCTATCGCGCCCGGTTCTCCATGGGCCATGAAGCCATCGGCCAGTGGTTGATCGACGAGGTGGGCAAGGACGAGGAGAAGCTCGACGAGCTGTTCGCCATCATCGACCAGCTCTCCAGCCGGGCCCGCACCGAATACCGGCTGCTGGGGGGCGACTACTCCCTGCTGCTGACCCACGAGGAAGCCGAGGTGAAGGCCAATGTCCTCAATATCGAGCAGGACGAGGATCTCGACGATCTCGCCTACTACGATGATGAACAGCTGGCCATGTGCGGGCTGGAAGATTTTGCCCAGGTACTCGGCTCCTGGCGCGCCTTTATCCGCAACGAGGATATGGGCTGATTACCCCCATTCGGGCGAGCATGCCCCTTGCAACCCAACAGGATTGACTATGTCCATTTACGATTTTGATGACGAACTGCCGGAAGACGAGCTGGATCAACCGAAGAAACCCGCCCAGCCCAAGAAGAAGGGCAAGCAGGTGCTGAACACCCAGGTCAACCTGAGCCCGCGCGATGCCAGCCGCCTGAACGGCATGCACGTCGAGGCCATCACCACTCTGGATGACGTCAGTCTGCCGAAGAACGTCATCTTCAAGGCCGGTCTCATCGCCCTGGGCGAGCTGGAAGCCAGCAAACGCGCCGACATCATCGCCCGGGTCATCGCCGAGTCCGGTCGCTGATACGGGAAGGCCATCGCCTCTCTCGGTGGCATCTTGCCGCCGCTCAAGCCGGAGCCCAGCTCCGGCTTTTCATTGCGCGTCTTCTGCCGGCCAGTCCCTTTTCCTTGAACCAGACCATGGGGATCGTTAAGGTGCGCCCTTCATTCATACAAGGAGACTCGATGTTACCACTCCCCGATATTCTCATCTGGCTCGTCCTGGGGCTCGCCGTACTCTGCTGCCTCGCCCGCCGGACCAGGCCCGGCATGCTCCTGCTGGGACTAGCCCTGCTCACAGCCCTCTGGCTTGAGCGACTCGCGCCCCTCGCCGCTCTTGTCAGCCTCGCCGGTCTGCTGCTGGCCTGGCGTACCCCCACCCTGCCCCCACCCTGGCGCGGCGTCGCACTGACGCTGGTACTGCTGTGGTCCCTCGCCCTGACGCTGCATCTGGTGCCCGGCTTTGACAATCTCAGGGTGCTCGACAAGGTACAGGCGGGCCCGGCCAGCGTGCCCTTCACCCTCTACCTCAATCTGGACAAGCCGCTCATTTTCTTCGCCCTGCTGCTGGCCATCACCGGCCTGCTCGGCCCGGGTGGAACGATGCGCTGGCGGCCGCTGGCCCTGCTCATCCTGCCGCTCGCGGCCCTGCTCATCACCGCCTGGCAACTGGGCGCCCTCAAACCCGAAGCGGGACTGCCCCACTGGTGGTGGCTGTTCGCATTCAACAACCTGCTTTTCACCTGTGTGGCGGAAGAAGCGCTGTTCCGGGGATGCATCCAGCAAGGGGTGGCAAGCCGAAGCACGCCCTGGGCAGGTCTCCTGGTCGCCAGCCTGCTGTTCGGCGCAGCCCATCTTGCCGGGGGCCCGTTGCTGGTGTTGTTCGCCGCGCTGGCGGGGGCCTGCTATGGCCTGGCGTTCCAGCTGAGCGGGCGCCTCAGTATCGCCATCCTGCTCCACTTCCTGTTCAACTTCGCCCACCTGGCCCTGTTTACCTATCCCCTGGCCAGCCACTGACGTCGAGTACCGGTTCACCGGGCAAAAAAATGCCCCGCCCCCGTAGGGGCAGGGCATCTGCATTCACCCTGCAATCTAGTCGACGTAGAAGGTCTGCTGGAAGGTCAGCGTCTGCTGCTGCCCCTCCCCCATGATCTTCAGGGTGAACTGGTAGGTGTCCTCATTGCGATAGGGCAGCACTGCCAGGTAATAGATGGCATTCTCCTCTTTCACCTCCTGAAAATTCAGGGGGCGAAGGGTGCCGGTCAGATTGCGGGCTTCGCCGCTGATCCCCACCGCCTGTGCCACCCCCTGCTTGTTCTGCACCGCGATATTGACGATGCCGTTATAGCGGCTGCGCTCCAGGCCATAGGTCCTGGCTACCTCGGGGGTGAGGAAGCTGGAGTTGAACGCGCTGTAGTGCACTTTCCAGGGGCCCAGCTCCTGCATCTGCTCAGCCCGCAGCGGCAGCGTCATCAGGAGTGCCAGCAGGCAACTCATCCAGGCAGTTTTCATGATGTCATCCCTCTCGTATCAACCCTGATTATCGAGCAAAGCGGCAATCTCGGCGGGGATCTGCTTTGGCGCGTCGATGGCGACCGTCTTGTGCCGACCCAGCTCCCCCCGCAGGATGCGAACCTGCCCCTTGGCCACCTTGCACTGCTTGGCTAGGTACTTGATCAGGTGACTGTTGGCCTGACCATCGACCGGCGGTGCCGTGATGGCCACTTTCAACTCGTCACCGTGCAATCCGATGATCTGATCCCGGCTCGCCTTGGGCTGGATCATCAGATGCAACACCAGCTCGTCCCCTTCCAGCAGGACGGCGGGCATCAGATCATCCACCACAACTGGCCGAACAGATCCCCCATCAGGTAGTTGATGGCCTGCAGCGCGATGAAAGCGACCAGCACGGAGAGATCCAGCCCGCCCAGTGCAGGCAGGATGCGGCGAATGGGGGCCAGGAAGGGTTCAGTGAGCTGGTGCATCACGTATTCAATGGGGTTGCGACCCTGGCTGACCCAGCTCAGGATGGCGCGGATAAGCAGGATCCAGAAGATCATGGAACCCGCTTTCTTCAACACGGTGAGCGTCGCAAACAGACAGAGAGTGAGCCAGTCCGCCTGCAGCACATTCATGCTCTTGAGCAGGACCAACTTGCCAAAGGCGATCAGCAGCGCCAGCAGCACAGAGGCCATGTCCAGCCCGCCAAAACCCGGGATGACGCGGCGCAGGGGCACCACCAGCGGGTTGGTCAGCTTGACCACCATCTGGCTCATCGGGTTGTAGAAGTCGGCCCGCGCCCACTGCAGCCAGACCCGCAGCAGCACCACCATGAGGTAGAGATCAAAGACAGTGTTAATCAAAAAGTAAGCCGTGTTCATCCGGGCTCCTTGCTAAAAGGGATTCAGAAAAGGGTTTCCATTTCGCCAGCCCGGGTAACGGCCGCCTGCATGGCTCTTGCGGTCAGCGGCATCAGCCCCTGCTCCTGGAATGTCTTGACGGCCTCGGCCGTGGTCCCGCCCTTGCTGGTCACCTGCTCGCGCAGGGTCTGCAGCGACAGCTCGGGATTCTGCTCCACCATGGCGGCCGCCCCCAGGGCGGTTTGCTGCACCAGCAGGCGAGCCTGCTCCGGCGTAAAGCCCATGGCCTCGGCCTCCTCGGCAATCGCCTGCATGAACAGGAAGAAGTAGGCCGGGGCACTGCCCGCCGCCGCAATGACGCCGTTGATGCCGGCCTCCTCATCCACCCAGAGGGTCTTGCCCACGGATTGCATCATCTGTTCGGCCACCGCCCTATCGGCCTGCCCGATGGCGGGCGGTGCATAGAGCCCGGTCATCCCCAGTCCCAGCAAGGAGGGGGTGTTGGGCATGGTGCGAATGATGCGATCGTGACCGCCTGCCATCTCCTGCAAGCGTGCGACGCGAATGCCGGCAGCGATGGAGATGAGCAACTTGCCATCCAGCGAGCCAAGCTCGGCCACCAGTGCCGTCAGCATGCCCGCCATCAGCTGGGGCTTGACCGCCAGCACGATCACCTCGGCCTCCCGGGCCGCCTCGGCGTTGTCCTGGGTGATACGGATGCCGAACTGGCTGGCCAGTTCGTCCAGCTTGGGACGGCTGGGATTGGCGGCGATGATACGCTCTGCCGGGTAACCCGCCTGGATGAGGCCGGCAATGATACTGCGGCTCATATTGCCTGCCCCGATGAAGGCGAGGGTTCTCTGCTGCATCAAACACTCCTGTTACTGACATCGCAGCGGATGCCGACCCAGCCTGTGTGGGCTGACAGCATCACACGCGCCTGTTTACCTGAAAAAAAGCACGACCGGGATGTTTCTCGCCCCGGCTCTTGCTCATGAATAGTCACGGGCCCCGAAGATGGCGGTCCCGACCCGCACCATGGTGCTGCCATGGGCAATGGCCGGCTCAAGATCCTCGGTCATCCCCATCGAAAGGGTGTCGACGCTCGGGTATTGTTGCGCAAGTTCGGTGAACAGAGCCTGCATGCGCGCCATCTGGGCCGCCAGCACCCCCTCGTCGCGGGTATGCTCGGGGATGGCCATCAGACCGCGCAACCGCAGCCGCTCGCTTTGGGCCACCAGGGAGGCCAGGCGGAAAATCTCTTGCTCCGACGTACCGGATTTGCTGCTCTCTCCGCTAATATTGATTTGCAGACAGATATTTAGCGGCGCGAGCCCACTCGGTCTCTGGTTGTTGAGGCGTTCGATGAGCTTGTCGCGATCGACACTTTGAACCCAGTCGAACCGCTCCGCCACCAGCTTGGACTTGTTCGATTGCAGCGGGCCGATAAAGTGCCACTCTATGTCTGTACAGGCGTTCTGCTCGCGCAAGGCATCAATCTTGAGCGCGGCCTCCTGGGCGTAGGATTCGCCAAAGCGCCGCTGACCGGCGGCATAGGCAGCCTGAATGTCCCCCAGCGGCTTGGTTTTGCTGACAGCAAGCAACTGGATGTGATCTGGGCTGCGGCCAACACGCCGGGCAGCCTCTACAATACGTTCCTTTACCTGAAGCAGGTGCTGGGCAATCTGGCTCATATTTCGTTCGTAATCTTGTGATGGGAGAATAACAAATCTATGGATATCACAGAGTTATTGGCATTCAGTGTAAAGCATAAGGCCTCGGATCTACACCTCTCGGCCGGGGTCCCCCCGATGATCAGGGTTGATGGGGAGGTTCGCAAGATCAATTTGCCCGCCCTGGATCACCGGGAAGTCCATGCTCTCATTTACGACATCATGAATGACCACCAGCGCAAGGAGCTGGAGGAGAACTTCGAGGTGGACTTCTCCTTCGAAGTACCCGGCATGGCACGCTTTCGGGTCAATGCCTTCCAGCAGGCGCGCGGCTCGGGCGCCGTGTTTCGTACCATCCCGAGCACCGTTCTGACCCTGGACGATCTGGGGGCGCCGGAGATATTTCGCAAGATAGCGGAGTACCCTCGCGGCCTGGTGCTGGTGACTGGACCCACCGGTTCGGGCAAATCCACCACCCTGGCCGCCATGGTCGATTACATCAATGACAACTTCCACCACCACATCCTCACCATCGAGGATCCCATCGAATTCGTGCACGAGAACAAGCGCTGCCTGGTGAACCAGCGGGAAGTACACCGCGACACCAAGAGCTTCAGCAACGCCCTGCGCTCGGCCCTGCGGGAAGACCCGGATATCATCCTGGTAGGTGAAATGCGGGACCTCGAAACCATCCGCCTCGCCATGACCGCCGCCGAAACCGGTCACCTGGTGTTTGGCACCCTGCACACCTCCTCGGCTGCCAAGACCATCGACCGCATCATCGACGTCTTCCCCGGCTCGGAGAAGGACATGGTGCGATCCATGCTCTCCGAATCCCTGCGAGCGGTCATCTCCCAGACCCTGCTCAAGCGTATCGGTGGCGGCCGGGTGGCGGCCCACGAGATCATGCTGGGGATCCCGGCGGTGCGAAACCTCATCCGGGAAGACAAGGTGGCCCAGCTCTATTCCGTCATCCAGACCGGGATGACCCACGGCATGCAGACCATGGACCAGAGCCTCAAGCAGCTGGTCAACCGGGGGGTCGTCGCCTCCCTTGATGCCAAGGCCAAGGCGGTCGATCCCAATACCATTTAAGCTCGCACACCCAAGGAGTCGCCATGAACATGGATGTTCTGCTCGCCGCACTGGTTGAACAAAAGGGCTCGGATCTCTTCATCACGGTCGATGCCCCCCCGACCCTCAAGGTCAACGGGCGTCTGGTGTCGCTCGGGCCGGCTCCCCTCGACAAGACGACGGCGCTGGCGTTGATCAGGGAGAGCCTGGACGAGACCCACTTCGAGCGCTTCCTGCACACCCGCGAGGCCAACTACGCCATCCAGCGGGGCTCGCTGGGGCGCTTTCGGGTCAGCGCCTTCTGGCAACAGGATATGCCGGGCATGGTGCTGCGCCGCATCGAGACCCGCATCCCCACCTTTGACGAGCTGGTGCTGCCTCCCATCCTGCAGGAGGTCGCCATGGCCAAACGCGGGCTGGTGCTCTTCGTCGGCGCCACTGGCGCCGGCAAGTCCACCACCCAGGCGGCCATGATCGGCTTTCGCAACCAGCACGGTGACGGCCACATCCTGACGGTGGAGGATCCGGTGGAGTTCGTCCATCAGCACGATCGCTGTCTGGTGACCCAGCGGGAGGTGGGGATCGACACCGCATCCTTCGATGTCGCCCTCAAAAACTCCCTGCGCCAGGCCCCGGATGTCATCCTCATCGGTGAAATCCGCTCCCAGGAGACCATGGAATTCGCCATCCAGTTCGCCGAGACGGGGCACCTCTGCCTCGCCACCTTGCACGCCAACAATGCCAACCAGGCGCTGGATCGCATCCTGCATCTGGTCCCCCAGGAGAAGCACCGCCAGTTCCTGTTCGATCTCTCCTTCAACCTGCGCGCCATCGTCGCCCAGCAGCTGCTCCCCTCCGCTCACGGGCAGCGCCGGGTCGCCGCCTTCGAGATCCTGCTCAACACCCCGCTCGTCACCGACATCATCCGCAAGGGAGAGATGCACAGACTCAAGGAGGTGATGACCAAATCCGGCGAGCTCGGCATGCAGACCTTCGATCAGGCGCTGTTCGGCCTGTTCTGCGCCGGCCAAATTGGCTACAGTGAGGCCCTTGCCCATGCCGACTCCGCCAACGACCTGCGACTGCTCATCAAGCTGTCGGGTCGCGAGCAGCTGGGCGCAGGCACTCTCGACAACGTGACCCTGGATGAATGAGGGGTGTGCGTCACCGCTAGTAAAGGACAGTTATGCTGATTGTGGTTTCCCCGGCCAAGACGCTGGATTACGAGTCACCCCTGGTGACCTCCCGTTTCACCCAACCCGAACTGCTGGACCACTCCGCAGCACTGATCACCCGGGCTCGTCAACTGAGCCCGGACCAGATCGCCAGCCTGATGAAGATCAGCGACAAGCTCGCCGGCCTCAACGCCGCCCGCTTTGCCGAGTGGCAGCCTGACTTCACGCCGGCCAACGCCCGCCAGGCGCTGCTGGCCTTCAAGGGGGACGTCTACACCGGTCTGGCCGTAGAAGATTTCAGCGAGGCCGACCTCGACTTCGCCCAGGCCCACCTGCGCATGCTCTCCGGCCTTTATGGCGTACTGCGGCCGCTGGACCTCATGATGCCCTACCGCCTGGAGATGGGGATCCGCCTCGACAACCCGCGCGGCAAGGACCTCTACCAGTTCTGGGGCGACATCATCACTGCGCACCTGAACAAGGCGCTGGCGGCCCAGGGGGACGACGTACTGATCAACCTCGCCTCCGACGAGTATTTCAAGTCGGTGCGCCCGAAAGCCCTGCAGGGGCGCATCATCACCCCGGTCTTCAAGGACGAGAAGAACGGCCAGTTCAAGATCATCAGCTTCTACGCCAAGAAGGCCCGCGGCATGATGGCACGCCACATCATCAAGCATCGGCTCACCCGGGTGGAACAGCTGACCGGTTTCAATGCCGACGGCTACTACTTTGTACCGGAAGAGTCCGACGCCAATACCCTGATGTTCAAGCGCGCTGAAAATTAATTACACATTCAAGGGAACCAAGTCGGAGATCCTCGGGTCTGACTCTGTGAATCCTCTGTTGTAAGCACTTTTTGTTGGCCGACGTCCTTGCGTCGGCTTTTTTCTGCGCCTCTCTCAGGCTACTCCCCAGGCAGCAGACAGCAAAACGGCCATCCTGGGATGGCCGTTTCAACTGTGCTCGGGGGCATTACTTCTTTTTCTTCTTTGCCGACTTCTTGGCATCCTTCGGCTTTTTCTTCTTCACCGGCACCCGTGCTTCCTTGTGTCTGGGGCGCAGCTCATCGATCACCCGGCGCTTGAGGCGCTCCTCGGTGTAGCGTTCGATCTTGGCGACCATGGCCATGTCGTGAGCTTCCACCAGGCTGATGGCGCAGCCACGGTTGCCGGCACGACCGGTACGACCGATGCGGTGCACATAGACATCCGCGCCGTATGGCATGTCGTAGTTGATGACATGGCTGACGTTCGGCAGGTCGATGCCGCGGGCGGCCACGTCGGTGGCGATGAGGAAGGGCACCTCCCCTTCGTGGAACTTGCGGATAGACTCGATGCGCTTGGCCTGCTCCATCTCGCCACGGATCCAGGCGCAGGGCACGCCTGCCGCCTGCAACTGGCCGGAAAGCTCCGCCAGTCGCTCACGGGTCTTGACGAAGATGATGGCCTTCTGGGTTTCCGGGTTTTTCAGGATGTGCACCAGCAGAGCCAGCTTGTGGGCGGCATCATCGGCCAGGTGGATCCACTGGGTGATGGGGCGGCGCTCGCTGCGGGGCGGCTCGGCGTGCAGCTCAACCGGGTCTTTGAGGATCTCGCTCGCAAACTTCTCGAGGCCGGCCCCTTCCAGGGTGGCGGAGAAGAGCATGGTGTGCTTGCGGTAGCGCGCCTCTTCCACGATGCGGTTCACGTCCTTGATGAAGCCCATGTCCAGCATCCGGTCCGCTTCATCCAGCACCAGCACCTCGATGTCATGGCTCTCGAACTCCTCTTTCTCGATGTACTCGAGCAGACGGCCCGGGGTGGCCACCACGATGTCGGTGGTCTTGGTCAGGGCAGGCAGCTGCTCTTCATGGCTGACGCCACCGATGATGGTCTCGATGCTGAGATGGGTGTGCACCGCCAGGGCCTTGGCGTGAGCACTCACCTGCAGCGCGAGCTCGCGGGTCGGAGTCAGGATCAGCATGCGGCACGGACCCGGCTTGCGACGCGGGAAGTCCAGCAGGTGCTGCATCGCGGGCAGCAGGAAGGCGGCGGTCTTGCCGGTTCCGGTCGGCGCAGAAGCCAGAATATCGCGGCCGTCCAGGGCTGGCTCCAGCACCATCTGCTGGATGGTGG
>ERZ724515.742-NODE-742-length-13201-cov-21.493762_pt1 | contig 13201 bp, 16 predicted proteins | sample MGYA00376048_ERZ724515 | MGnify/ENA primary metagenome ERZ724515 (study PRJEB28724, sample SAMN07190885) | wastewater metagenome | isolation source: influent of sewage treatment plant in Hong Hong | place: Hong Kong | collected 2016-03-17 ... | reverse complement strand
GCAGAAATAGTGTGTGTATAATACAGTCATCGAAGCAAACAACAAGGGAGAACGAAATGACGCAAGATGAAATCTACGAAGAGGTTGAGGCCATGATCCCGGCCGAACTGTGGGAAAAGTACCGCCATCTGTCATTTGGCGAAATGGCCGAGCTGGCCGAGCTGGCCGAATATGCGGACGAACTCCGCCAAGCGGAAGAGGATTGGTTCGAGGCCGAGGACGCATGAAAATCACCGTCGACGCCGCCGGAAACTGGCGGCTTTACACCAATACCGTCCCGGCAGGGGCGGTTGTGCTCGGCACCGTGACGCGCGACGGAACGGACACTGGCGCCCTTGTGCGCATGGAGAAGACCGGCGCATACCTGCAGATCAACGCAGGATGCGCCAGGAGTCTGGACGGCCGCGCGGTTGCGGCCGCGCTCGGCACGGGCGGCAGACCGGCAACGATGGCGGGCGGGAAGCGCGTAAACGTCTATCTGGACGACGCGAGCCTTGATGCTGCGGCAAAGCTCGGCGACGGCAATGTCAGCGAGGGAATCCGCGTGGCTTTGAAAAAAGTGGTTGACTCATGACGAGAAAGCCGCCTACGGGCGGCTTTCTCATTTCAGAAGTTCGCGCGTCATCTTCCAACAACGTCCGACGCGCGGCGATTGTGGCGCGGTTCTTTCCGCCGATCCTCGCACCAAAGGTTGCCGATCTGATGGCACAGCAGCAGCGCGGCGAATCCGCCTACTTGCAGCAGCGATGACCAGCTCGGCGTGTGTCCGTCCGCCAAGTGGAACAGCCGTATCGCAGATCCCATCGCGATCGCATGCACAGACAATCGCACGGCGAACGGGGCGCACGGACTCATGCGATTGAGCACGGGTTCGGCAAGCACGAGAATCACGATCGATTCGAGCACAGCGAAGATCGTCATCAGATGATCGATCATGGCGCTACCTCGTCTGCTTTTTTCTTGGCGAGTCGCAGCAGGAACGGGCCGAGGATGCGATGCGACAGGAAACCGACGCCGACGGCGAACGGATACTGCAGCTTCTCATGCACGCCTTCCCCCTCCAGCACATGAACGCTGCCGAGGATGGCCATGGCTGCCGGAGTTGAATATCCTGCGAGTACGGAAGCCGTGACACTGAGCGCCGCGCGACGCCACAGCGGCATCGGATCGGCGTAGCTCAAGGCCCAGAATGCGCCCCACAGGCCGGCCAGCATCAGTTCGGGGCGCAGTCCGAGCGATATTCCCCACAGCGATATGCCAGCAGACGATACGGCGGCAACGGCCGCAGATGCCGATGTTGTTGGATCGGTCATGATCATTCACAGGTCTATAGACATGCGATTACCCCGCCGGACAGCCGCCACACAAAGTCGCGCGTCCTCGGGTTCCATCCGGCATTTCCGTCGTGACCAGCCGACCAGCCGACAGACTGCGCATTGATGTTGTCGTGCAGGTTGTAGAAAATCGATTTTGATTTGTCTGCCGTACCGCTGACCAGCGGATCAATCCGCGACACGGACCCGGAATGCTGTTTTATGGTGTTGATCCCAATGTACTGCTGTTGGAAACCGCCAAAGCTGTATGTTGCCGGGCCAGAGTAAGCGAGCGTCGGCTCTGGGGCGGATATGGTAGTTGTCAGCGAAGCAGAAGAAATCTCCATTCGATTGCAGTGCAAATCTACGCTGTTGTATTGGTGATTAAATACCTGCCCGGTCAAATCCGGGTGTCTATACCCGTCGATGTCGCAATAGTAGTCCGTGGAAAATGGCCGAACGATTTGATTCCACGCGTCCACGTGCGTCGCCCATGCGCCCGCCATCTCAACAAACGAGGTTGTGGCTTTGACCAAAACCAGCGTTTCCGATTGGTCATATCCGGCCATCAGCACCTCCTCTTCGCTTTGCGCCGGCGTCGAGATCACATAGGGTCCGCGCACGTATTCGTTCCAGCGAACCTTATACGCCGGAGCCCAGAACCCTCCTGAGTCAAAATAATGGTCCCCGACATCCTGCCGCACGTAGTCGTGATAATAGACTTCCCAGTAGATATTCGAATATCCGCCCAGCGACGTGTAGCTTTTATCGATCTGCCATTTTTGCGAAATCGAACAGGCCAAGGCATCGTCAACCGTGAGTTCCCACACGCTGACGATTTTGGGATAGCTGAACGATACCCCGTTCGGCGTCAGCACCTGGTAATGGCAAAGAGCGACTTTGTGACCGCTCGGGCTTTGATTGATCGGCAGAACGGGATTCCAGCCCCACGATGCGCCGCCGGTGAATCCGCTGACGGCGTAAAGCCGGCTTGGGGAAGAGTAGGCACTCGCGTCGAGATACCAGATCGGGTACATATTGTTGCCCGGCCCTTTGTTCCACCCTGCCGGCAATGTCGAACTGTCGGGAGAGGTCAGCGTAAAACTCCCGATCTGCACAGAGCTGCCGACGACGCCATTGATGGTCAAAACGCCATCGTTGAAGATTTGCACCGTCACCGCCGTAGCGGTAGCCGTTCCGTTGCGGGTAGCGCGCAGCACATGCACGACGCCGTTGGCGTAATGCAGCCACCTTGTCGGCCCCACCTCGAACGTCGACAGCGGCGAGTAGCGTTTGTTGTCGCCGTAGAGAATGGCGTCCTTGAACCATTGTTTGCCGGCGGCGGCAAATCCTGTCGGCGTGTCCGTGGGAGGGTCTGGAAGTCCATCGATCGCCACATAATGCGCCGTTGCCGAGGTCGGTGTGTTGTATCCGCTTGGCTTGACCGTTCCGGCCGGCGTTTCGATCCCGGCAGATGTCATCCAGCCATGCCACGGCTGGCCGAAATGCAGCGCATCGGAAAGGTCGGAACACGCCACGCCGGAAGCGTTGCGCAAATCGATCGGTGTAGGACGGTCCGCAGGAGGAACCTCCAGCGCGCCGAGGAATCCGCCCGGCGTCGCCTGCCCGATGACGGCGAGCTGCGATCCGCTGCTGAGCAACGAAAACTGTTTGATCTGGCCATTTGAGTACGTCAGTCGGTTGCTCAGTCCGTTTTCTGTCGATCTGCGGTTGATACAGGCGGGCGGCGTCCCGGATGTCGAAGGATCGGAGTCAGAAGAAAAAAGCCACTGGAAGGCGTAGGCATCCTGCCGCAGCGAAATAGACTTCATGCGGCGCAGGGTGAATTCCAGCTTCAGCGATCCGGCCGTCGCACTGATCCGGTCATGCCACTCTCGCGTCGACCATGCCGCCTCGCAAATCTGCACCGCGCCTGCCGTTGGCGAGTAGATCGAGGCCGCAGTTCCAGGACTGGAGAAAAAGAACTCTACCAGCGTGAGGTTTGCCAGCTTGGCGGACCATCGTTTGAGCGGCTTTCGAGCGAACGAAAAAAGCCCATCGATCGATACCAGCGCCGCGCGATCCGTGTGCCACTCGCGCAGGGTGTACATGTCGATGGGCTGCCCGGCGCCAATCGGCTTCTCCGTCAGCGGGCTTCCCAAGCAGGCCGGTTCGGCAATGGCGGACCGATACGAGGGCGGAGCAGCAGTTCCCACGCGCGCAGGAATCTGCACGTCGATCGGCACGAACGGCAAAACGCGCTGCTCGATCGTGGTGACGCCGACGCCGGCAGCAAGCCGCTTGCGCGCGCGCACAAGGTCAGCGATCCGCGTAACCATGTCAGTTCGTCGGCGCCCCGCTAACCGCGCTTCCCGTGCGCGTCGGGATGGCCGGCAAGGCTTGTGCGGCCGGCAGCACTCCGGGCTTCTGCGTGGTGACGCCGACTCCGGCAGAAAGGCGGTCGAGCGTCGATACAAGCCCTTTCGGATCTTGGGTGTTTTTCGTGCTCATAGCGTGATGGTCAAAATGTCCTCGGGCAAACCAGCGCTGTAACTGCTGGACAGCGCAATATTGGCCTTGTTGCGCTCGGCCGACGCCACGCCGGGGAAGGTCACGGTGATCGTGTGGTCGTCCGATGGACCGTAGCTGAAAACCGCAGTCGGAGACCCGGTAAGCTCGGTGCTTCCCGGACTGGTGCCGGCTGGCGCAGTGTTCGGCGTGTCGGAGTGCGTGACGCCGACGCCGGCAACGGAAGAAATAGCCAGCGAGAATTGAGTGACAGCCTGCCCGGTTTCCGGCGACAGGACGTGTGCAACGGTGCGCACCTTGCCCACGGCGTGCAATCCTGGCACGTTGATGTCGACCGTCAGCGGCAGATCAAGCGACGGATTGAGCGGCACCGACGCGGTCACGTAGTTGTGGCGGTGACTGCCGGCGATGCGTGTCTTTGCTACCTGGATCAACGTCTGCATGGCGTTCTGCGCCGCCGCCCGATTGGTGTCGGTCGTCAGCGTCACGTCTGCCGCCGTCGTGTAGCCCGAGGTCGGGGTCGCCAAATCCATCGGAGGGATGCCGCTTACGTCGTTGCGGTAAAGCGTCATCGAATTCTCGGCGGCGACAACCTGCGGATACACGCCTTCGAGCGCGCCTTGCATCTTGTCCGGCAGCGTGCCGACAGCGGCGATGCTGTTCGGCGCAGACACCGTGATGGTGTATTGCTCCTCGATCTGCTGCGCGTAGTCGAAACTGACGACGGCAGTGAAACCCATACATGAGAGCGAGTCGTAAGGCCCCGGCGTGAAAGTCCCGATGGTCGTGTTTGGCAGCGCGTCGTAACTGATGCTTTGAATCGTCCCGCCGGCCGCCTTGATGGCCGCCTCAACCGACGAGCGCAGGAGGAACCAATTGCCGGCAGCGACGTGCGCGGCGATCGTGCTGCTGGTCACGTAGCTGTACGTGATCGGGTATCCCTCGGCCTTGACGCGCGGAAAGCGATACCCGAAATCGATCTCTATCGAGTTGATCAGCGCCGTCCGCGAAGCCAGCGCCAAGCCGGGCGACTCGTCGAGAATATGCGCATTGGTGAAGGACAAATCCGGCGTCACTTTCGCTGCCCATGCCGTCAAGCGCAGACTTCCGGACGGATCGAGGTCGAGCGCAGAGGCCAGCGTAGAAAGCCGGTCCTGCGCCCGTCGCCATCCCGTTTCCGCCGAATTGAATATCACGTTGCTGTAGTAGCTGCTCGGAATGGCTGCGTCGATGGCCGAATTGCTCATCGCGTCGATTTTGCCCTGCAGGTCGTCGGTGCACAGAATCGCAATTGTCCTGTGCACGAGGTTGAGCGTCGGCGTGTCGATAAGGCCAGTGAAAAGCCTTTGCACGTTGGCCGGCGACCCGCTGGCATTGTCGGCGATGTCGATCGTTACCGATTTCCCTACCCAGTTCGCCACGGCAAATGAGGTTCCTGCGGCCGGGCGAATGGTAAATTCTGCCGTCCGCGCGGAAGACTCCTCGGCGTCGATGCGAATTTCTCCGACCACGCGCGATGACACGTCGCTGCCGTCAACGGTAACGATCGCCGTCCACACGCCAGCCGTGCTCGTGCTGCCGGTCCCGCTATAGGTCGCTGGCACGATTACGCCTCCTCGGCGACGATCGACCAGCCATAAGAGGCCGTCTCACGCACGCCCTGCTCCTTCGGCCGGCTGACGTAGCACTGCAGGAGAGGGTAGTACATGGCATGGTATCCGATTGCCCCGGCAACCGCGTCGAGCGTCGCCACATTGCCCGCCATGGTCGCCGCCGTGATCTGCGTTGTCTGGTCGGCCATCAGCGCAACGCCCCAAGGAACATATCCCGTATCGCTGCGCCTCGCCGCCGGCAGCGTCGCGGACAGCCCGGAGCACACTACGCCGCGCGGCACGATGCACGCCACGGCCATCTGCGCAGAGTAATCGAGCGACGACAGGCCAAACGGCAGCCATCCGCCGCCGGTGATCGTCGTGCGCCACTTCTGCCAGGTGATTTGCTTGATCGCCGATCCGCCGATGGTGCGCAGCGTCATTTCACCGCCGATCGGCTCATAAGTCTGCTGCAGTTCCAGTGCGGCCAGGTCGGGAATCGACACCCCGCCGATGACGATCGTTTTCACCGTCTCGCCCCTTTCTGCAGCGCGACACGCCGGAACGCCACCTCAAGCGCCGCCTGTTGATCTGGCGCCATCGTCGCCTCAAAGCTGCCCATGCCGGGAAAGTTGAACACGTTGGGACTGCCTGACGATGCCGGGGCTGCCGCAGGAGCATTGACCATTCCCGCCGATGCCAGCGCCGACACCCCGCCACGGTTGAGCGTTTCGAGCATGGCGCGCACGCCCGGCTGCGCCACCACGTCAGCCCGGATAACCTGCTCGTATGGATGCACGATGCCGCCCGTCGATCCGGTGTAGCCGCCCTCAGCAAAGCCCGGTGGCGCGTCCGATCCGCCACCGCTGGCGGCGACTTGTTGCCCTTCCTGCACGGTTTTGACCGTTACCGTTACCGTCTTGTCCTGCAACTGCCCGAGAGCCACCAGCGTCGTATTGATGCCGTCGATTGCCTGCTGGATGTCGGCCTCGATCTTGATTTTTGCCGGCGCGTCGGTCAGCTCCTTGATTTGCGACTCGACCTCTTTTAGCTTGTCGGCGAGTGCCTGCGTGCGTTCTTCTTCCGTCTTCGCCTCGCCCTGCTTCATGCGCGCGCGGGCGGTATCGATCTGCGACAGGTGATTGCCGATCGACTCTTGACGGCGCGCTTTCTCTTCGCTGTCTTCCATCGCGTCGACGATTTTCTTCTGCGCCTCAAGAATCTTCTCGTTCGTGTCGAGCAGTTTCTTGGCGGATTCGTTGCGCCCGGCATAGACTGCGACGCTTGCGATTCCGACCATACGGCCGGCCTCGTCGATTTCCCGCCCGGCCTTGTCCTCCCGGTTTTGCCGCACGATCTTTTGGTCGTCCGGGCTGAGCAGCCGTTCGCGCGTCGCCGCCGCCGCATCGGCCCCGCTCTGCGCCTTGTCGGCTGCAGACTGCAGCAGCTTGGCAGCTTCGTCCTTGGCAGACTTTGCCGACCGCACCGAATCCTCAAACGCCTTCTGCAACGCTTGGTGCAGCCGCTGCGCGTCCTTCAGTTGCTCGTCAGTACGTTCCTTGTCGGACTTCAGGATTTCGGCATTCGCTCCCTTGGCCGCCTGCACGCGCAGATCTTCCAGCTTCGATAGCTGGATCTGCAGGTCGGTTTCGAGCTTCTTTTTCTGCTGCGCAAGCTTTTCGGCACTGGCTGCGGCCTTTTGGTCGTCATCCCACAGCCTGCGCATGGCTGCCGCGTGTTCGTCGGAAAGCTCTGCATAGGCTTCATACAGGCGCTTGACCTCGGACAGGTTGCCAGTCAGCGCGGCCTTGACCACGGATGCGCCAAATGCCGCCGCCGTCGCCATCTGTTGCCAAACGACAACAAGCGACAGAATGCCCTTGGATAGCCAATCCAGCAGCGTGCCGAAGCCGGACACCGCTTTTGCGCCGTCGCCGACCAGATACGAGCCGAGCTTGACGAGAGTTGGCAGGAGCTTTTCACCAATCTGAATCTCAACCGACTTGAGGATAAGCCCCATGTCGCGTTGCTCTTCCTTCAGCTCGCGCGTTGCCTGCACTCCCTCCTGCCCGACAACCAGCCCGAGTTCCTTGGCTCGCGCGTTCGCCTCTTCCATCGCCTGCGTAGTCAGCTTGAGGATGCCCATGACCTCTGTCCACTGCCGGCCATAGAACCGCATCCCGTCCGCGTTGCGCTGCGCAACGTTGGTCTGTGCAAGCAGTTTTTGATTGACGCTCGCCATGATGTCGCCGATTGGCTTCAGCGCGCCGGTTTGCACGTCCCTCGTTTGCACGCCGAACGCTTGGAACGCCGCCTCGTTGTGGCTCAGTTGCCGCGTCATGGCAAGCGACGCCGACGTTACCGCGTCCGCATCAAGGCCGATATGCTTCAACGCAACCGCCATCACGCTGGCTTCCTCGGCGGTCGTCCCCATCGCCTTGGAAAGCTTGGTGATTTCCGTGTTCCAGTCGTTGGCCGCTTCTACGGACGCCTTGAACATGGCGCCGCCGGCCAGCACGGACGCCAAGCCGGCCAGCGCGGCCTGAAACTCCGTTACCGGAGCTTTGAGCGACTTCAGACTGGCAGACATATCCGCCGACGCCGACTTGAGCGCGGCGCGCGTGTCCTCGATCGCTTTCTTTGCCGGTCCGGCGTCGCCGCCGAATTTGACGTCGACGATGTCGTCAGCCATGGAATTTGCCCAAAAAAAAGCCGCCCGAAGGCGGCGCGGTGTTCGTTCTTGACGAGGCTACTTTTGGCGCTTGCGCGCGGCTTCCACTTCTTGCCGCCTCGCTTCCTCGTCGCCGATGTCTTTCTCGTATCGCGCCATTCGATCGACGGCAGACAAGTCGGCGCCGGTTACGCGCGCGCTGCGGCCGATGGCCTTGAACAGCTCCGCATGTCGTTTCCAGTTTTCAGCCTGCGCGCGGCTTCTCTCGGCGTCGGTAATGGGGATGTCGGTTTTGAGTTCGAGCGGCTTGGCGCCCGGCGCGCAGGGGCGCTCGGTGTAGCTCGTGCGGCCATCGATCACGCACTTGTATTGCGCCACGGCCGAAAAAGGAAGAAGGAGACAGGCAAGAAGAAAGGCGCGCAGCATGGCGGCAATCCTCAACGGTCGAGCAGCGTTACCCCGAAGTGATAGGAGCCGTCCGGCAATCGGTGCTTGCTGATAATCAGCTCCATCGGCTTGTCGAGTGTGACCAGTTCAATCAGCGCCGATTCCAACAGAATGCCCGACAAGCCCGGAAGCCAATAGCGCGAACCTTTGGCAATCGGTCGGTCGTCTGGTTGATCTGTCCCCACTCAGGCATTCTAACGCGCCTTGGCCGACTGGGTTGACTCATTTGCCAGCGCAACAGCGGCGAGATATGCGCTCCACGTGTAACCCCACACCCCCGCATGCCCGTGCGTCACAAGGATACACGCGGACCGGTCTAGGTCTGCTGCGCGGCATTGGCCAGCGTGGCGCGGGCGGCCTGGGCCAGGGCCGCCCGCGTGCGGAAAAAATGCGGGTTCAGCGCCTTGCAGGCTTCGATCAGCGGCTTGAGTTCGGACGGCGCGCAAGCCTCCATTTCTTCGGTCGTCGCGTCTGACATTTCCGCCAGGTCATCGATGCCGAAATCCTCGAATGCCAGCGCGTGAATCACATCGCAGGACTTGAGGATTTCGCGCCGCCGCAGCCAGTCGCGCACGTCTGCAAATGTCAGCTCCCGGACCGTGACCACGCGCGGCCCGAGATGGACTTGACTCGTCAGAGCCATCAGGACGCGATCTGGATTTCGCAGAATTGCGAGTTGGTCGCCGCTGAAATCGTCGAATCTTTGAGCGCCATGAACGGCAAAGACAGTACTCCGAATTCGTCCCCGATCAGAGACAGCGACTGCGCGCTGCCCAACTTGGCCTGCCAGATCTTCGCCGCCAGTTGTTTGCCCGAATTCACGTCGATGCCCTCGAAATGAATCGACACCAGCGGCGCAACCGCCTGCAGCCCCTGCGCACTGGTCGAGAGCAGCGGCGTGTAATCGATGGTGATGGCGTCGCCGGAAGTCACGGCCGGCGTAGTGATCGTGCTCGCAATCTGGACGCCGCCGGCAGAGTAGGTGAAATCAGCCGACAGAATGGCCGTCCCTCCCTTTTTCAGCACAGGGGCTACGGTGATGTCGATCAATCGCTTCGTGGCGATGAAGCCGCCCGCATTGATCTTGTAGCCCGCCTCGCCGGTTATCGGGGTCGCCGTTTGCGCCGTCGTCGTTCCCCACATGGCGCGCGCCAAGTTCGCCGCCGTGAAGTGGCGCAAGTCCATTTTTCCGGTAACGGTTTTGATGCGTTTCACGCTGGCGTCCGTGCCGCCTGCCGGGTTCGTGAAGTCCATCAGTTCCTTCTCGTCCGGCTGCAGGGTGATCTCGAAAATGCTGGCGTTTTCGACGTCGACGAAAGCGCGCTGCTCGTAAGTGTTGCTCGTGCTGTACGGGGCGATCCGGATTTTTCCAGACCCCATGTATGCATAACCCATGTGATGCCTCCTATTGTGCTGCTTTGATGGTGATGGGGATGGCGACAACCGCCTGGTCGTCGTAATGATCGATTTCGATAGCGCCGCTGATCTGCGCGTCCATGACCACGCCGCCGAGCGTGTTGCGCTTGGTGATGGCGTCCGGCAACAGCGCGGCGACAACGGAATCAATGATCGGGTTGAGTAGCGTCGTCGGGGCAATCGTCTTGTCTGCCTGCGTATGCACGTAGATGAGCGCAATCAGCGAAAATTGCCAATGGCGATCGCCGCCCGGACTCGTGGTCAGCGTCTCCGTGTGCTGGCTCAGAAACAGCGCCGGTTGCTGCTGCTGCGGCACGTCGTCCCAATGCTTGAGTCGGCGCGATGTCGTGACGAACCCGGCAACGGCCGACAGCTTGGCGAACAGCGCCGCATAAATGGTCTCGCGAGCGATCATGTGAAGGCCACCTTGGCGGCGTCACGCAGCGCCTGTTCCATGCCTTTGACGATCTCCGGCTTCATCTCGGCGAGCGCCGGCCGCAGGAACGGACGCGCAGCGTACTTGATCTGCCTCGAGAACGCGCGGACGGAAATTTGCCGAGGGTCCTTGACCTTTCGCCCAAAGGCCACCGTCATCAGGCGAGAGTGCGCCTTGACGTTTTCCGTTCCGGAAAATCCCATCTCGTGACGCTGCCCATAGACAACATTTGTGCCGACGAAGCCATAGACGCGCGCGCCGTCTTCCTCGACGCGGGAATTGATGGACCGGCGCAACCGGCCCGTGCGCACGTGCAAAACCTGATCGGATAGCTTGGTCTCCTGCACCCGCTTCTGCAGAGCCAAGGCCAGCCGAGAAACCCGCTTGACGAGTTGCGCCTGCAGTTCCGGCCCGAAAGTCGTAAAGCGCGCGACGGCCTCGCGATCGCCGACGAGATACCCATCGATCACAGCAGGATGACCTTTCTGTAATTGGATAGCGTCGTCTCGATCGCGTCTGAGAAATCCTTTTGCGAGAACGTGATCGTTTCTCCACCAATGGACTTGCTGACTTGCCCGATGCGGTCGCGCTCCTTGTAGCGCATCGCAATCAGTTCGATCGTCGCCTGCTCGATTTCGTTTGGCGTAGTGGCATAGCCAGCCGTGTAACTTACGACAACGTTCTGCAGCCCGCGCCAGAATCGATAACCGCCAACGAGAACCAGCTTTGTCTGGGTGAATAGATACCCGGAACCTTGCGCGTTGGCTGCGGCGGGAATCGAAAAGCCTTCGATCGTCAGCGAAGACACGGCCGATACCGGATAGTTGGACAGCGGCAACACGTAGCCGCCAGTTCCGTCGCGCGTCTCGGTGTACGGCTGCACCGCGATCGTGCGGTTAAGCCACTTCTGAACGTAATCGCTGGCGGCCGAAATCAGCCGCGTCAACAAGGCGTCGTCGGTTGTCGCGGTGACGCCGAGCCACCCTTTGACGTTCGCCAGCGTCGTCAAATCAGCCATGCGTGATTCCCCAAAAGAAAAGGCCGCCCGAAAGCGGCCCTTTCACACCTGGAAGAGACTGGATTACCCGTTGCCGATGTTGGTGATGATGCCCATCGAGAACGGCGCGAAATGCTGCAGCACACCGTCGGCATAGACGCCATACTCGTACTTGCGCGTCTTCAGCGGCCATTCGAGCGAGTAGTAGTCCTGCCGCATCAGCATGCGCGCGACGGCGGTGACGTTGGCGACCGCATACGGCAATTCTGCGGTGTAGAAGAAGACCGTCCCGGCCGGCAAGTTTGGATGCACGATCAGCGGAATCTCGCGACCCACAACCTTGTTCCAGTAGCTTCCGATGACGACGCCAGCAGCGATGCCGTTCGTCTGCGCGTTGATGTTGGCGTTGATCTTCAGCAGCGGGGCGCCGCCGTTGCCGATGACCTTCTTCGTGATGTTGACCAACTCCTGCGAACTGACGTAGATCACCGTCGGCGACAGACGATACTTGTTGTAAAAATTGACGAACGCCACCTCGAATTCCGAGATCCCGCCCGCGCCGTCCGAAGTCAGCGGCGTGCCGGTGCCAGCGGTGCCGGTCGCCTGCACGGCGATGTACGCACCTGATCCGCTCTTGAATGCCTGCGTCAGCAGCCCGTCAAAGTCCAGCGCGGAAGTGCTCGAGTCCGTTGCTGTCAGCGAGGACGCCAGCTGCGTACCAGTAGCGGCAGCCGTAATCGAAACGCTGTTGATGCTCGTGATTGCGCCCAGCGCCTCACTCCCGGCCGCACCCCAGAACCATGCGTAACCGACCGCTCCATTGCCGGAGTTGGCTACGGTAGCGGCGATACTAGAAGTCGATCCGGTCGTCACGACAGTAGCCGCCGCAGACTTCTGCGCCGAGCCACCGCCAAATGTGTCGGTCGTTCCGTCCGCATTGGTGCGCGTAATCTGTCCCGGCACCGTTGCCGATGCGATGGCGAGGGACTGCCCGATGGCCCCGTTATTGACGCCGACGACATCGAGATACGCTTGCAGCGACAGCGCGACGGCGATAACGCTCCACGTTCCAGCGGCCAGCGTCCCGCCAGAGCCCGATCCGACCAGCGACGGCGTTGGCGTGGTTCCCAAGGCGACGCTCGTATTGCCGCCGAGGATCAAGCGCTCCTCCTGGATCATGGTCGCCTGCAACGTCTGCAGGGTTGCCAACGCCTTGAGATCCTCAAATCCCTTGGCCGCGTACTGCGCTTCAAAGGTGACGCTGTTTTCCAGCCCATATCCGCGAAAAGCCGCGAAGTATTCGGACAAAGTGTGCGTGATGGTCCCGCCGCGCTTGCCTTCGGCGATGCCGGCGCGCGTGTTGCCGGCGTTGATGTTCGTGATCGCCTTCCAGTTCGCCTGCGTCGCGAACCCGCCGCCGATGCGCGCGATGCTGTTGCGCAGCGGCGTAAGGACGGGCCACAGTTTGAGCGACGGGGCTTCGAGGTTGTACGCCTGCAGGCCGGTCGTCGCGCTGCCCGGCGCGGCAAACGTCTTGATGATGTCATCCGGATTCGATTGCGCCACCTTCAGCAGCGCGAGAGTTTCGGCGGTGGTATTTGCGCCCATGGTGTTTTGCTCCAAAAAAAAGCCGCCTCAATGGCGGCGAATGGCAAACATGAAAAAGGCCGCAACGCGGCCGGATTGTTGAAAAATCGATTACTTGACGACAGGCGCGCCCGCGCGGATCATCTTGATGAGGGTCGCGGCCTCGTTGATGTCGCCTCGATGGTCGATAACAGGGGCAACCTTGCTGGCTGG
>ERZ724515.741-NODE-741-length-13204-cov-6.480417_pt1 | contig 13204 bp, 13 predicted proteins | sample MGYA00376048_ERZ724515 | MGnify/ENA primary metagenome ERZ724515 (study PRJEB28724, sample SAMN07190885) | wastewater metagenome | isolation source: influent of sewage treatment plant in Hong Hong | place: Hong Kong | collected 2016-03-17 ... | reverse complement strand
TCGTGCACGGGCATTGTTTAAGAAAAATCCCTTGATGCTACTCAAAAATTAGGATATAAATTTGAAATAAACGCGAAATGTTGCCTTTCAATAATTTAGTGGAGATGAAAAAGTAGTCAATGGTATAGAAAGATATCCATTGATGTAGGAGATGAAATGGTAAATATTAATGAATACCGACAGTTTAGACTGGCGCTTTTAGAATTGATTGGGGTAGTAGTGGCTGTCTCCATTACCACCCAGTTGCCCACCTCAAAGATGAATCAGATAGGGATGCTATTGATTATTGCCCTGCATTTTGTGGCTTTTTATTTCTCACGTATGTCATCAGAATTTGAGAGTAGGGGCTACTTAATAGAGTTTGAACGGGTTGCTAGGTACATTTTGTTTTTCGACATACTCCTCATTTCTTTTTCTTTTTTGTTGGGAGATAGTTTTATCATTACGAGACGTTGGTTGGCATTATTTACCATTCTTACCTTTATCATCGTTTATATTATCAACTGCACTGTGCGTAGATACAAATATCTCTTCCTTATGACTGCCGAGCAACAGAAGAATACATTGGTCATTACCACTGCTGAAAGATTGCGATTAATGGAGGATCTCTTTGAGTCAGATCAGCTTCCAACCAAATATTTGGCAGGTATTGTAGTCATCGGAGACGGTGATGTGGAGATTCCAGAGGGAGTCCAAATAATTCCTTTTGATGATGCGATTGACTTTGCGACTCACGAAGTTGTCGACCATGTATTTATCAACTTACCGAGTGAACATTACGATCTCAAACATCTTGTTTCCGATTTTGAAGTCATGGGTATTGATGTGAGTGTAGATATTAACTTATTTGATTTCAGGGCTTTAAAAAATAAAAAAATCAAACAAGTTGGAGACCATAGCATCGTGACTTTTAACTCCAATTATTACAATCATAGCCATATCTTTCTAAAGCGCATGTTGGATATCTTTGGGGCTGTGATTGGTCTTCTAATTTGTGGTCTTGTCGGGATTGTCTTAGCCCCCATCATTCGGAAAGATGGAGGACCTGCCATTTTCGTTCAGAAACGAGTAGGGAAAAACGGACGTATCTTTAAATTTTATAAATTCCGTTCTATGGATATGGATGCAGAGGAACGGAAAAAAGAACTTATGTCTCAAAACCAGATGCAGGGTGGTATGTTTAAAATGGATAATGACCCACGGATTACTCCAATTGGTCAATTTATCCGAAAAACAAGTCTAGATGAATTGCCACAGTTTTATAATGTGCTCGTTGGTGATATGAGCTTGGTAGGTACACGTCCACCGACAGTGGATGAATTTGAAAAGTATACACCAAGTCAAAAACGTCGCCTCAGCTTCAAACCAGGAATTACAGGACTGTGGCAGATAAGTGGTCGTAGCAATATTATGGACTTTGACGAAGTAGTTAAACTCGATGTTGAATATATCGATAACTGGTCGATTTGGTCGGATATCAAGATATTGTTGAAGACTATTGTCGTGGTTTTTAAAAAAGAGGGAAGTAAGTAGTCTTTGTTTAAGGATACATTATTTCAAATATAGAAAATAGGTTATATGAAAACAGTATATATTATTGGATTAAAAGGGATTCCTGTAAAATACGGTGGATTTGAAACCTTTGTAGAAAAATTAACGAAAAATCAAAAAAATAAAAATATTAAGTATTTCGTGGCATGTACAAGGGAAAATTCAAAGAAATCTAATATTAGTGAAGACTTTTTTGAATATAATGGTGCAACATGTTTTAGCATAGATGTTCCAAATATTGGTCCAGCTAAAGCAATTGCATATGATATTGCTGCATTAAAAAAAGCAATTGAGATTGCAAAAGAAAATCGTGATAAAGAACCTATTTTTTATATTCTAGCTTGTCGTATCGGACCATTTATTTCAAAATATCGTAAAGAAATCCATCAATTAGGAGGTCAATTATTTGTTAATCCAGATGGACATGAATGGTTAAGGGAGAAATGGAGTGCCCCTGTTCGTCGTTATTGGAAAGTTTCAGAGTCGTTGATGGTAAAACATGCAGACTTATTGGTTTGTGATAGTAAAAACATTGAGACATATATTCAAAATGATTACAGCAAGTTCACTCCTAAAACTACTTATATCGCTTATGGTACGGATTTAGAAAAATCAACATTAACTTCAAAGGACAGAGTAGTTCGCGAATGGTTTAACGAAAAGAAAGTCAGTGAAAATAATTATTTGAATGCGGCATAATAGGAACAAACAGGATGGTCAGAGATGATCGGTTCTGTGAGTTCATATTTTCTTACCCGGGAAAATGGACAAAACCTTGTAAAATCAAGGAATTTTGGACATGAATGGAGGTGAGGTGCCGCAGCGGATGGTTGAAAAACTACCCGCTGTTTGTCTTGCCTAAATGAATATTGATAATAAAAATCTGGCAAAGCGCCATGCTCAGCCAGTGATTTTTGATAGTGTATTATTTCTAAATGGGCATAATACACCAATATAATGATAGTTAGAATATAACATACAACGTGCAATAGAGCAATAAGTGTTGACGATATAACAATAAAAAGAAAGAGGCTATGTAATGAATAAAAGAATAGCGGTAGCAGGAACTGGATATGTTGGTCTTTCACTGGCGGTTCTCCTCGCACAGCATAATACCGTCAAGGCCATAGATATTATCAAAAGCAAGGTTGACTTGATAAATGATAGAAGAAGTCCTATTCAGGACGATTATATTGAAAAGTACCTTGCTGAGAAGGAATTAGATCTAGTTGCAACTTTGGATGCAGAGCAGGCATATAAAGATGCAGAATATGTGATTATTGCTGCCCCGACTAATTATGATTCTGCGACTCACCATTTTGACACCAGTGCTGTTGAAACAGTAATCGAACTGGTTATGAAAGTGAATCCTAATGCTTGGATGATAATCAAGAGTACTATTCCCGTAGGATACACAGAAAGCGTCCGAAAGAAATATGGAACGGATAAGATTCTGTTTAGCCCAGAATTCCTGAGAGAAAGCAAAGCACTTTATGACAATCTTTATCCGAGCCGTATTATTGTATCATGTGATGATACAAGCCGTGAAGCAGCGGAAGTGTTCGCAAGTTTGCTTCAGGAGGGTGCCCTGAAGGAAAATATTGATACCCTGTTTATGGGATTTACTGAGGCAGAAGCGGTAAAACTTTTTGCCAACACCTATCTGGCACTTCGAGTTAGCTATTTAAATGAGCTCGATACATATGCAGAGATGAAGGGACTCAACACAGAGGCTATTATTCAGGGTGTTGGTTTAGATCCGAGAATTGGAAGTCATTACAACAATCCCTCTTTCGGGTATGGTGGATATTGTTTGCCCAAAGATACAAAGCAGCTTCTGGCAAATTACGAAGATGTACCACAGTGTATGATGTCAGCAATAGTTGAAAGCAACAGAACACGCAAAGACTTTATCGCTGATCAGGTGCTTAGGATGGCGGGTTATTACGATTATTATAACCGAGGAGATTATTCTGCTGATCAAGAGAGAGCATGTGTTATCGGAGTTTATCGTCTCACTATGAAGAGCAATTCTGATAATTTCCGTCAGTCTGCAATCCAGGGCGTCATGAAGAGAATTAAGGCGAAAGGCGCAACGGTTGTTATTTATGAGCCGACTCTCGAAAGTGGTAGTACCTTCTTCGGCAGCAAAGTCATCGGTGATCTTGATGAATTCAAGAAGGTCAGCCAGGCAATCATCGCTAACAGATACGACAGCTGTTTAGATGATGTGGCTGAAAAGGTTTATACAAGAGATATTTTTAGAAGAGATTAAATCATAGGAGAATGAGAGATCATGCAGGATTTAGTTACTATTGTAACCCCGTCTTGGAACAGTGAAAAATATATAGAAGAGACCATAAAGTCCGTGCAATCTCAGACATATAAAAACTGGGAAATGATAATCGTTGATGACTGTTCCACCGATAATACGGTTGATATTGTGAAGAGAATCGCTGCTGAGGATCCTCGTATAAAGATTTTAGTACAGGATGTTAACGGCGGCGCAGCAAAGGCTCGTACTAGATCTATGCAAACAGGTACCGGTCGATTTGTGGCTTATCTGGATGCAGATGATATATGGAAACCGAACAAACTTGAAAGACAAGTTGCTTTTATGAAAAAGGAGAAATGTGGTTTTTCATGTGCATCCTATGAAGTTATTGATGATGATGGTAGACCAAAGAATAAGTACATTCACATGCTGCCTAAAGTAAACTATATAGGTTTCCTTACCAACAATCTCCTTCAGACGGTAGGTATTATGGTTGACACTTCCATTGTTGATAAAAAGTACCTAATTATGCCAGATCTTCGAAGAAGACAGGATGCGGCGACTTGGCTCCAAATCTTGAAAGCTGGATATGATTGCTATGGATTGGATGAAATTCTTGCTGAGTATAGAAGAGCAGAAAATTCACTTTCTAGTAACAAACTCAAAGCAGTAAAAGGAATCTGGAGTTTATATAGGGATGTTGAACATTTATCACTTCCTTTTAGCTGCTATTGTTTCGTAAGATACGCATTTTTGGCTGTTTGGAAGAGAATGTACATAAAAAAGCGGAGAAAGTAATACTATGAAGCGTAATATTCAGATGTTTTTAAATAAACTGTGTCCTAACCTATATAATATGTTTGTTTTTCGGGTAAAAAATGGATATTTTTGCAATTTGAGCAACCCGAAAACTTTTAATGAGAAGGTACAGTGGAGGAAAAAATATCAGCATGATTCTAGGTATCCTATGTTGGTTGATAAGTGGGAGGTAAGAAAATATATTTCTCAAGTCGAACCTGAAATTTTAGTACCTACTTATGGTGTATATAGCAAAATTGAAGATATAAAATTTGAAGACTTACCAGATAGATTTATTATGAAACCAACTCATGGATTTGGTAAAGTAGTTATATGCACCGATAAAAAGAAACTAGTTAAAGAGGAACTGATAAAAACAGCGCAGAAATGGTTTTCATACAATCAATATACTATTACAGGTGAGTGGCAGTATAAGGACTTAAAGCCAAGAATTATAGTGGATAGTTTACTAGGAGAAAATATAAAAGATTATAAGTTCTTCTGTTTTGATGGTGAGCCGTATGCAATACAAGTTGATTCGGATCGGTATACTAGTCATAAAAGGCAGCTATTAGACACGGATTGGGTAAAACTTCCATGTAGCCTGGCTTATCCCGATGATAAATCTGTATTAGAGAAACCGGATGAGTTAGCAAAGATGCTCGATATAAGTAGGAAGTTATCAAAGGGCTTTGATTTTGTAAGAGTAGATTTATTTTTGGTTGATGGAAGAATTTATTTTTCGGAATTGACATTTACCCCTGGAAATGGAATGGATCGCTTCACCCCATATAGTATGGATATACAATTTGGAAACCAGTGGAAGGTCGATAAGAAGTTCTAATTAGTAACAATGCTAAAAGAATAATATTGTGCAAGAGATTTACACAATTATTCAAGAGAAAGGATTTCTAACATATGAAAATAGCACTGGTTGGAAGAGTTGCAGAGGGGAAAGAACTGTTTGACGGTCAAACAGTGAAAACAAGATATCTTTATGAATTACTAAAGCAGATAGATGATGTGGTTCTGGTAGATACCTACGAGTATAAAAAACATATTGTCAGTATGCTTTTTAGTTCAATCAAGGCATTATCAAAATCAGATGCAGTTGTGTTATCTATTTCAATAAATGGCCGGCGTTTCTTTTTTCCATTCTTTTATTATTTGAATAAAATCTATAAAAAAAATATATACCACTCACTTATTGGTGGAAGACTTGCAAGTAATATTGAAAAGAACCCTTCATGGAAAAAATATGTTAATTCTTTTAAGATAAATTGGGTAGAGAGCCATGAACTAGTGTCTTTATTAAATAATATGGGTGTGATGAACGCTCAGTATTTACCGAATTTTAAAAAACTAGAAAAGGCAGAATTGCTAGAAACGTATTCTTTTTCTGAACCTTATAGATACTGTATGTTTAGTAGAGTACAAAAACAGAAAGGAATCACGGATGCAATTGACACAATCTTCGCAATTAATAGCCAGTATGGGTGTAAAAAAGCGACACTAGATATTTACGGGCCTATAGATGAAGATTTTAAAACTGAGTTTTTTGAATTATTAGATAAGCATTCCGACTATATAGTATACAAGGGGTCAGTCGATGCAGCAAAGAGTGTCGAAACATTACAGTCATACTATATGTTATTGTTCCCGACTCGCTATTTTAATGAGGGCATTCCAGGAACGATTATCGATGCTATGGCAGCGGGAGTACCTGTAATAGCACGTAAATGGCACTATTGTTCAGAAATGTTGACGCATCAAATTAATGGCTTAGTATATGATTTTGATGACATTGATGGGCTGTTTGAAATGATTAAATACTCTATCGAGAATGAAGATTTGGTTGTTAGAATGAAACCGAAGTGTCTGGAGAAAGCAGATGAGTATTTGTTTGAAACTGCTTTTAAGATGATAAAGGCAGCGTTGAATAAAGGAACAATGATATGAAAGTTATTCAAGTAATACCAAAATTAGATCTGGCTGGAGCGGAGATAATGTGTGAAAATCTCGCTATTGCCTTGGAGAAAAAGAATATAAAAACAATTGTTGTTAGCTTATACAACCATCAGACAGTGATTACTGGACGTTTACAAGAAAAGGGAATCAAAGTTGTTTTTCTAGATAAAAAACCAGGAATGGACTTATCAATCATAAATGCATTATATAAAGTATTTAAGAGTGAAAAGCCTGATGCAGTTCACACGCATATAAACGTCCTTCAATATGTTGCAGTTGCATGTTTTATGGCTGGTGTAAAAAAAATAGTGCATACTGTCCATAGTATTGCAAGCAAAGAGGCAACACCATTAAGACAAAATATTTATTACTTTCTATTCAAATCTAAAAAGGTAGTTCCGGTTGCGTTAAGTGCGGAAATAAAGCAGAGTATTATAGAGAGATATAATCTTGCAGAAGATAGCGTTCCGATTGTTTACAATGGTATCGATTTGGATAAATGTGTCCCGAAAAGTCATTATCGTTCAGACAAAGAGATAATATTTCTGCACGTGGGACGGTTTGCAGATGTGAAAAATCATCCAATGCTAATAGCCGCATTTAAGGAGTTATTGCTGGTGGAGCCGAAAGCAAAGCTATGGCTTGTGGGTGATGGTCCTGATATTGATAAAATAAGAAAACTGGTTTCTGATTTGAATTTAGTAGAAGCGGTTAAGTTTTGGGGATTACAGGCAAACGTATTCGAGTATTTTAGAGAAGCTGATATATTTGTTTTGCCTTCTAAATATGAAGGAATGCCAATGACCTTAATTGAAGCAATGGGAAGTGGAATGCCAATTATTGCATCGAACGTAGGTGGAATTCCTTCAATGCTTGCTAACGATAAAAATGCAATGCTCACAGAAGTAAGTGAGAGCGCTTTATGTGATGCAATGAAAAAAATGATAGATCCTTCTGTAAGAGAGCGATTAGGAATGGCAGCAAGATTGAAATCAATAGATTTTTCTTCAGACACAATGGCTGATAATTACATTAGGATATATAACAGCTGAAAAAGTTCAGGTATAGGAGAATTTAAGGTGATACGGTCTGGAAATAACGAAAAGGCATATTATATTTTGCATTTTCTCTTAATAATATTAGGAACAACCCAAATCGCGGGTGCTTCTGTTGCAAATATTGGTATATCAATTTGCGTTGCAATAATAGTGTGTATATGCCCAATACAACAAAATATAGTTATGTTATTCCTGCTGGCACCGTATTTCAACATGTTTTCGGTTGAGTTAGGAACGACTAGTTTATATTATATTTATGCACTTGTATTTCTATTCAAATATTTTAGAACTTCGAAATGGGCATTAAAGAAATCTAAGCTATTTGTAATTCTTGCTTTTGCGGTTATAACGATATCGTGGTTAAACATAGCGGTACAGGTAAAGTGGTTGGTATTGTTTGCTTTATTAGTGATTAATTACAAAGATAAGTTATTTATTGATAGGTTTCCGCTGTTAGTAAAGCACATCGCCTTCTCTACAATTACTTCATCTATTATTGGTTATATCATGTTAGTTGAAGGCAAATCGATCTACACGCAGTCTTATATTTACTCAAGTCAAGGAAATGTAACGAGATTTGCAGGCCTGGTTGGTGATTCTGTATTTTATGGCCAATTTGCAGTTATGGTTATTGGTGCTGTGTTGGCGTTGGTCTTAATGGAAAAAATGTCTGAAAGTATGGGATACAGTATTACTGCTGTATTATCATATTTTATAGTTATTACTTTTTCAAAGACTGCTATTATTCTGCTGGCATTTGTTGTTGTAAGTTATTTTTTGGCGTTCATTCATAAGAACTTACACAAAAAGCGGACGGTGTATAGAGCATTAATAGTTTTGGTTTTCCTTGTTGTAGCTGTAATAGGTGGAGTATTGTATATATCATCACATTTGAGTAATCCAATGATAAATATGTATGCCATTAGATTTACCTCTGGAGATTTATGGACAGGAAGATCTTCGGTTACAGATAATTATCTTCAAAAATTGTATTCTAGTTTCGTTCATATTTTTATTGGTATGTCATATAACGATTATACGCAAAATGGTGTTCTCGTTGGACAAACTATGATTACAAGAGCACATAATATTTATATTGAAACAATTAGTTTGTTTGGATTACTTCCAGCAGTTGCTCTATTTGGATTCTGTTTAAGAAAAATAGGCAGTTATATAAAAAATAGGAACAACATATTCTTTATGACTCCCTTCATGGTACTGGTTCTTAGTGGTGTTTCTTTGCATGGACATATTGAGTGGCCGTATTATTTTCTGCTATCAATTGCGCTTGGGACAATGGATTACTGGAATAATGAGAGAATGACTGAGTGGGGAATACAATGAATTTGAAGGATAAAATACTGAAAGATCTGCGCAGAATATTTGCCGGCGGTGTAAACATTGAAAAACTTAAAAAAAACGGTTTGAGCGTTGGAAAAGATTGCTGGTTTGGGAATGGGGTTTTTATTGATCCTACTTTTTGCTGCCTAATAAGAATTGGTAATAATTGTACAATTACATCGAATGCTCATATCCTTGCCCATGATGCTTCAACAAAAAAAGCCCTTGGGTATACAAAAATAGGCCAAGTATGTATTGGAAACTCAGTTTTCATTGGAGCTAATGTTACAATCCTTCCAAATGTAAAAATAGGTGATAATTCTGTAATCGCGGCGGGGGCGGTAGTAACAAAAAATATTCCAGATAATGAAGTTTGGGGTGGAAATCCAGCGAAATATATTTGCACTCTTGATGAATATATAGAGAAACATCAAAAGCAAGAGTTCTGGTCGCAAGAAGCTTTACATAAGTTATCTGAAGAGGATAAGGTGAAAAAATTGCGAGAAATAACGAGTGCTGGAATTGCATATATAGAATGAGTTGCTAGGGGGAACATGCGTGTTTTCATATATTAAAAAGTTGTATAAATACAGAAAATTTACAAGAGGATCTATATTTGGTGCCGGAACCATTTTTGATTATAGTGCAAATTGTATCAATTGTTCTGGTGATAAGAAAGCAATTGTTATAGGTGATAATTGCTTGATAAGAGGTATACTAAAAGTTGTTGGGAACGGAGAAATTCATATTGGTAATAATACATATTTAGGTGGTGCTTCGGTAATTGGAGCCGTAGAGAATGTTTTTATAGGTAATGATGTAATTATATCTACAGATGTTCATATTTACGATAATAATAATCATCCAACTAGTCCAGTGAAAAGAGTGGCTATGTCGGAGTGTGGTGATTATTTTGGACCAAAGTGGCAGTGGACTGAATCGGATCATGCAAGCATTACGATAATGGATAATGTTTGGATAGGAGAAAGAGCGACTATTCTCAAAGGGGTTACGATAGGAAAGGGAGCGGTTGTTGGTTGCAATTCTGTTGTGACACACGATGTTCCAGAGTATTCAGTTGTCGCAGGAAACCCAGCAAAGGTTGTTAAGACTTTGAAGAAAGATGAGAATAATGGTGAAGAATAAGGTATTAACAGATTCTTTTGCATTGATGTTGGTAAAGTTGCTCACTATGGCTGTGAGTATCGTATCAACGATGGTATTATCAAGACAATTGGATTTGGTACATTATGGGACATATTCAACTGGTAATTTATTAATCAATACAGCAACTTCTTTATCAGCATTAGGTTTGCTGGATGCCGTAAACTATTACTATAATGGTCAATCGAAAGAGAATAGGAAAAAATATATTGACACGGTTTTTGCATTAGTTATTCTTATGGGGGCTTTCGCAGGAACAATTATACTGGTATTTGGTAGTTATATTCAAAACTATTTTCATAACCCGTTACTAACATCCATTTTGATATATGTTGCATTTCGTCCTCTTCTTGCCAATCTAGGATTGGGTATGCAGAATCTGCAGGTGTCAATCGGTAAAGCAAAAGTTGTTGCTATTCGAAATAGTATAATCTCGTTTTCAAAATTAGCTGTTGTTATAATAACAGCTTATATAACTCACAACATCAAAACAATTTTTATCTGTATGCTTGTGGTAGAAGCGATATCGCTTGGCTTTTATTATAATGTTTTATATAAAAATTCTGTTCGAATTCAGCCATTTAATTTGGATTCGGCGTTAATTGGTAAAATACTTGCATACTGCATTCCGATGGGAATTTATATTCAGACAAATGCTTTATCTAGAGACTTAGATAAGTATGTCATCGGATTTTTTGAATCCACAGATAAACTTGCAATCTATACAAATGCGTCGACCAAATTGCCATTTGATGTTATATCGGGACCATTGCTAATGGTTTTAATCCCAATTCTAACAAGGTGCATAAATAATGGGGAATACGAAAATGGTTTAAAGCTTTTCAAATCAAATATTAAGGTTGGCTATACCATAACTTTTATCATTGGTGCTGTTGTTATTGCATTATCTAAACCTGCAATGTTGTTTTTATATGGTGAGAAATATTTGGCGGGAAGGACAGTATTTGAGTTATATGTACTGGTTGATATGATTAATTTCATCAGTTTTTCAATTGTACTAGGTGCAAAGGGAAAAACTAAGGTTTTAATGATCATCTCTTCATGTGCGTTAATAGTAAATCTTGGAATTAATTATTTGTTTTATAGCATATGGGGATTTACGGGGCCGGCATACGCAACTGTGTTGGTTGTATTTGTAACGAACTGTACTTTGCTTCATATTAGTGCAAAGGTATTCAATACGAATATTTTAAACCTTTTTGATTGGAAGCATGTAGGAATACTTTTGTTGGAATTGATAATTATTGCAACGTTTATAAGAAAGACAAGTCTAATATTCGAACAAATGGGTGTTCATTATTTTATATCTTTGAGTATGTTGGGCTTAATTGGAGTGAGTGCTGGAGTGCTTGTAAATTTTAAGGAGGTAAAGAGAGCACTTGCACAGTTAGATGAAATAAATACAAGTTCAACGCATTAATCTTTTCGATTAGCTATTTTAAGGAAAGGAGTGTTCTTGTGAATCTAAAATCAATCCATCACATAGCGATAATAGTTTCAGACTACGCTCTTTCCAAAGATTTCTATGTGAATAAACTCAGCTTTAGTATTATCCGTGAAAACTACAGACCAGAGCGGAATGACTGGAAGTTGGATTTAAGGGTTAATGAATATATGGAGCTTGAGATATTTGGCGTGAATGATCCACCCGAACGAGTCAGTCGTCCGGAAGCAGAAGGACTTAGACATCTTGCTTTTCATGTGGATTGTATTGAAGATGTGATAAAAGAACTGGAAGAAAAGGGAATAAAAGTCGAACCAGTGAGAACAGATGATTTCACAGGGAAGAAGATGACATTCTTCCACGATCCAGATGGTTTGCCTTTAGAATTGCATGAATAGATTATAAAAGAATTGGAGTAGAGTACAAACATGGCAGAAGAAAAACAAGGTAATCGAAGCCGTGTGCTTCATCTCCTAAAATACCTATATTAATTCTCCGATGAGAATCATCAGAAGACAATTGCCCAGCTAATTCAGGAACTCTCTGAGAATGACCTAAAGGGAAATCGTATTACCATCCGTCACGACATTGACATGATGGTAGAAGAAGGCTTTGACATTGTCATTAATGAGGGTTCTCCTGGATCTTTCTACTGGGGAGCCAAAACGGATCTTGAAACTCCTGAACTGAAACTTCTGATTGATGCCGTATCATCATCCAGATTTATTAGTGAGTCCAAGAGCCAAGAACTGATCAGTAAGTTGATCAATCTTGCTGGAATTACCGATGGAGAGAAACTGGCAGCGAGAATCTTTACGGTCGATAAGATGAAAGCTGATAATCAGCAGATCTACATCATTGTAGATATCATCAGTCAGGCCATTGATGCCGGTAAGCAGCTGCAGTTCAAGTACTACGATTACAACGAAAAGAAGGAAAAGATCCTTCGTCATGACGGGGAGATTTATACCGCCAGTCCGTATGCATTGGTATGGGAAGATGATCGCTACTACATGCTCGCTTATTCAGAAAAGCACGAGAAGGTAGTGCCGTTCCGCGTAGATCGTATCTGTAAACCGGTGCAGATAGAAACTGATTGTGTTCCAGAGCCGGAAGGCTTCAATGTCGAAGACTATGCCAGCAAAATCTTCGATATGTTCGACGGCGATGATCAGACAGTCGTTCTGGAATGCAAGAATGAGCTGATGCGAGTGCTGGTGGACTCATTTGGAGAAGACTTCAAGGTTGAACCTGCTGGTGAAGATACCTTCCGGGCAACTGTGAATGTCTCTACCAGTAAGACTTTCTACGCATGGGTCTTCAAATTCCGTGGTCAGGTAAAGATTGTGGAACCGGAGAACGTAGCAGCGGAATATCGGAAGATGCTGCAGGAGGCCCTTTCTGCGACAATAGAATAAAGGATCCTTTCTAAAGCCGGGATGAAGCTCAATGACTGTGCAAAAATTTGGGCTCTTTGTCAACTGTAGTGGGTAGATGAAAAGCTAACACCTAGAGAGGACGAACTTCGTTCTCTCTTTCTTTATCTCTTTCTTGTTTTTAGGAGATAAGCTGAAAAGGGCTCTC
>ERZ724515.740-NODE-740-length-13204-cov-11.016807_pt1 | contig 13204 bp, 15 predicted proteins | sample MGYA00376048_ERZ724515 | MGnify/ENA primary metagenome ERZ724515 (study PRJEB28724, sample SAMN07190885) | wastewater metagenome | isolation source: influent of sewage treatment plant in Hong Hong | place: Hong Kong | collected 2016-03-17 ... | reverse complement strand
ATGATGTGTGCAATTTTATCTGATACAGTTATTTTTAAATCACCAACTTGTACAGCTCTTGATATTCAAGTTGTAAAAGAGTTAGCAAAAATTGCAAATATTGAAGATTATGGTGCTTTAGGTATGGAGATGTTTAAAGTTAAATCAGAGGTTGAAGGAACGCCCGTTAGAGATTTAGTAATGAGAGATTATAAAAACTTTGATATGCATGGAAAAAAAGTAGGAGTTGGACAACTTGAAGTTGTTGATGGAAGTGTTTTTGATAAAATCAAAGATGAATTAATGGCTGATATTAAAAAAGTAAAAGAAGAGCAAAACTTGCATACAGTTGCTTTATTATTAACTGATATTATGAAAGAGGGAAGTGAAGTCCTTGTTACAAGTGATGACATTTCTATTTTCGAAAAAGCATTTAACTGTAAACTACAAGATGAAAAAATTTGGTTAGATGGTTGTTTATCAAGAAAAAAACAAATTATTCCTTTCTTAGAACCTGCGTTTGCATAATATGATACACAAAGCATTTTTGCTTTGTGTATCTTTTCTTTAACTTTTTAAATTAATCACTTTTAGGATAAATAATGAAAAAAAATTTAATTGAATTTCTAAGAGATATAGGTATTGAACCGACATTTTTGGCAATGAGTATTGCAATATTAACTATTATTGCTGTAACTTTTATTGTAATTCATTTGATTTTGCATAAAATTATTTTGAAATCTATAAAAAAGTTTGATAGAAAAAAGAAAAATTTTATAACATCATCTTTACTTGAAGAAGATTTGTTTCAAAGATTAGCTTTGGTTTTTCAAGGTTTAATAGTAAACTGGCAAACAACTATTTGGATAGAAAAAGGTTACATATATGAAACTTTACTAACTATTTCTTTAGTTTGGATATCTATTTTTGGGCTTTTAGCAATTTATTCTTTAGTTGATAGAATTTTTAAAACTCTTTATAATAAAACTCATACACCATTTTTTGCAATGCAAAGTGTAATCCAAAGTATAAAACTTATATTTGGAATTATTTGCTTTATATATGTTATTTCAGTTTTGATGGATAAGTCACCAGTTGCGATTTTAAGTGGACTTGGAGCAATGTCTGCTGTTTTAATGTTGGTATTTAAAGATACAATTTTGGGATTTACAGCAGGTCTTCAATTATCTACAAACAAAATGGTTCAAATTGGAGATTGGATAGAGATGTCAAAATATGGTGCAGATGGAGATGTAATTGATATTGGATTAAATGTTGTAAAAGTGAGAAATTTTGATAAAACAATTACAACTATTCCAACTTATGCACTGGTTTCAGACTCCTTTAAAAACTACAGAGGAATGAAAGAATCAGGTGGAAGAAGAATAAAAAGAGCAATAAAAATAGATATTAAAAGTATAAAATTTTTAACTGAAGAAGATATACAAAGACTAAAAAAAGCAAATCTTTTGGCTCCATATTTAGAAAAAAAACAAAGTGAAATTAAAGCTTATAATGAAAAAAACAATTTTGATTTAAGCGTCGCAATGAATGGAAGAAGAATTACAAATATTGGAACATTAAGAGCTTATATATTGACATATTTAAGGAATCATCCAAATATAAATAAAGATATGACAATTATGGTAAGACAACTAGCTCCCGATGAGTTTGGAATACCTATGGAAATTTACTGTTTTACATCAACAACTATTTGGACTGAATATGAGGAGATTCAATCAGATATCTTTGATCATATATTTTCAGTTTTGGGTGAATTTGAAATAAAACCATATCAATATGGATAAAAAATATCTTTTAACTATAGACAAAGTAAAAAAATTGTATTCTTTAGGTCTAATTTTAATAAAAAAGGAAATAATATGAAACATGAATTAATGAAATTACCGTTTACAAGTTTAGAGCCACTAATGTCAAATGAGACTTTAGAATATCACCATGGTAAACACCATAACACATACGTTACAAATTTAAATAACCTAATTGCAGGAACAGAATTTGAAAATATGAGTTTAGAAGATATTATCAAAAAATCAACTGGTGGATTATTCAATAATGCTGCTCAAGTTTATAACCACGATTTCTTCTGGAATGGTTTAACTCCAAATCAAGGTGCAATTCCAGCTTTTGTTGAAGCTGCATTAACAAAAGCATTTGGTTCAATTGATAAATTTAAAGAAGAGTTTACAGCTAAAGCTATTGGACAATTTGGTTCTGGATGGGCTTGGTTAGTTTTAGATAACGGTGAGTTAAAAATCGTTACAACTTCAAATGCAGGATGTCCATTAACAGATGGTTTAAAACCAGTTTTAACTTGTGACGTTTGGGAACATGCTTATTATATTGATACAAGAAATGCTAGACCAAAATTCTTAGAAAACTTCTGGAAATTAGTAAACTGGGATTTCGTAGCTAAAAATTTAGCATAATAAAAAAGAAAAAGTATGAGATTTTTCTCTCATACTTTTTAAATAAATCTTAATAATTCTTACTTTTGACTACATTTTGCATCAAGACTGTATTTTCCAGCCCCAATAAACATAATTGAAATAGAAGTTAATAAATATATTAGAGCAAGCTCGATAACAGGACCACCTGTTTTTCCTAAAACAAATATTTCATTACTGTGAGCTAAAAATATTGCAAAAACCATTGTTAAAGCAAAAAAGATAGATGAAATTCTAGTGTATAATCCAATTATTATTAAAATAGGAAATACAATCTCTCCAAAATATACACCATAAGCTAAAAATTCAGGTAATCCTGCTTGTGTAACCAAACCTTTGATTCCATCGATTCCATTAAAAAGTTTAAAAAAACCATGAAATAGCATAAGTCCAGTAATACTTACTCTTAAAATTAATTTACCAATATCTTCATTTAATGAACAAGATATTTTATTTTCACAATTTCTCATAAATAATCCTTTTATTAAATTTCTTTATTTTAACTTTTTTAAGATTAAAGTAAATACTAATTAGTATTAAAAAGAAGTAATATTTAAAAAAGAACTACTTGATAGTAATTCTTTTATCTGTATTGGATTTTTCCTTGGCTAGCAAGTAGGGCACCACAGAGTTGGTATAAAACACGTGCACCAACATTTGCATCCCAACCATCAGCACTATCTCCGACTTCACATAAATCGAAACCTATAATATTCTTTCCACTTTTTACAATCATAAATATTAAATGTTCTAGTTCTCCATATCTTAATCCCCCAGGAACAGGTGTTCCTGTATTTGGACAGTTTAGAGGTTCTAACCCATCAATATCAATTGATAAATATACATTTTGTGGAAGTTGGTCTATGTAAGGTTTGAAAACATCTTCTAAAGATTTTCCACTTGCTAATTCTTGTTGCATCAAAGTATCATACAAACAGCTACTTCTTTGTCCATATTGAATCATTCTTTGAGCTTCTTCTTTACTGTAGTCTCTAATTCCAATTTGAACAAGATTTGATATCTTTTCACATTCTTTCATAGCATTATAAAAAATAGAAGCATGAGAGTAAGTGAAACCTTCATAAGCTTCTCTTAAATCATGATGAGCATCTACATGTAAGATTCCAAAGTTTTGAGCTTGTGTGTCATTTAAAGCTTTTATAAGTCCCAAAGGTGAAGAGTGGTCACCACCAACAACAGCAACAAATTTACCTTTTTCAATTTCACTCATTGATTTTTCATAAACTGATTCATTTAATATTTTTGAAGTTTCATTTACATATTTTAGAGCTTTTTTATTTGTTTCTCCATTTTCAAGTGCTTCAATTACTTTTAGAGCTTTTTTTCTTGCTTTATTGCTCAATTTTAATAATCTTTTATCTGTTTCAAGCATACAAATACCAGCAGTATAAGGCTTTATATAGTGAAAATTTTCAACATCAAGCTGATGACTTGAAACTCTTATTGCATCTGGTGCATTTGCAGTTCCTTCTCCAAAAGAAACAGTAGCTTCCCATGGAACAGGAAGCAAAATTAAACTAGCTTCTTGAGGGTCTAATCTTCCTCCAATAAAACCATCTCCATCTTGTGGAGGAAGTCCTAACTCTAATACTTCAATCTCTTCTTTTAATGTTCTAAAATTTACCATTTTTCACCACACCATAATTATTTTTGTTTGAATTATAGAATAAAGTAAGCAAATAGTAAAGTTATTTTTTGTCTTTTTTGAATAATATTGGGTGATCCCAAAATTATCTAAAATATAGCAAATGGATTTTTTGGTGGGTTTAAATAGTTTTTTGAAAGATTAATACATAAGCCAGCTTTTGAAGAAGCATCTTCTAAAGATTCTCCACTATTTATAAGTCTTAATAAAACTAACTGTTTTATCTTTATATTTATATTTGTTATCGACATTTTTCTCCTTTATAATTTCTTTGGTGTTTAAATATTGTGTGTTTTAGATTATATTTTGTTGCAGTTATACTAATTTTAAGCGGTTTGAATTTTGTGGCTTCTAAAGTAGATATAATTTTTCCCAAATAATATAATTTGGGAAAAACTGATTTTTAAAAAAAACTTATATTGCTCTAACGTTTTTTGCTTGAGGACCTTTTTCATTTCTTCCAATTTCAAAAGACACTCTTTGACCTTCATCTAAAGATACTCTTCCGTATCCTGAACTTTGAATTTCACTGTGGTGAACAAAAAAATCTTTATTTTCATTTTCTATTTGAATAAATCCAAAACCTTTTTCTGAGTTGAACCATTTTACTGTTCCAATATTTTGATCTGCCATGGCATTTCCTTTTAATTTATTTTTCTACTTTAATTAAAAAGTAATCTATAAAGTTAAAGTGGAGTTTTAATTTGTATTAAGTAAGTTAGTATCAATTTCTTGTAGTTATCAATAAAAGCAAACAAAAGATGTAGTCAAAAACCCTAAATCATCTTTAAGAATTGAATTGTAACTGAATAAAAATATAAAAGCAAGTCTTTATTGCTTTATAAATCTAAATATAAAAATTTTGTAGAATTTTTATTTAAGATGGCTGTTTTATATTAGTATTAACTAAAAGTTAACATTTAGTAAGTATCATATTTTAATATTTGGAATAAGGAATTTATCATGAGTAAAAATAAAGGTGAACCGAGTTTAGAAAAAATTGATGATTATAATGGAAATGAAACAAAACAAAAAAGAAATACTGTGAGACTAATTGTAATTTTGCTTTTAGTTTTTGGTGCAGTTTTGACATATTTACAACAACCAAAGTCACAAGAATCAAAAGAGATTCTTGAGAAAACACAAATTCCAATAAAATAAGAGGTTTTATCCTCTTGTTTTAAATACTTTTTCTAAATAATTTTTTAAAACTATCAAAGAAACTCCAAAAAGAATTAGAAATATTCCAATAACTAAAGCAAATGATATTTTTTCAGAAAATACAAAAACTCCAATCATTACAGCTGTTAAAGGCTCTAAAGCTCCTAAAATAGATGCACTTGTTGAACCTATTATTTGAATTGATTTAATTAAAAATAACAAAGATATGATTGTTGGAATAAAAGCTAAAAATAGGGTGTAAAACCACATTTTAAAATTTGTCAAAGGCATGATATTTAAGCTTTCTTTGAAAAATGAGTGAATAAATATTGTAATTGCACAAAAAAGCATAGAGTAAAAAGTAACTTTTAAAGCCTCCATTTTTAAGTATTGATTTATTATTATAATATAAAATGCATAGCACAAAGATGAAACAAATACCAAAAAAACTCCAAAAGAACTTATATTTGCTCCATCACCTTTGTAAAGTAATATTACCCCTAAAAAAGCAAATATTATTGAAAGAGTTGTGATGATTGAGTTTTTTTCTTTGAAAAATATAGTCATAAGAATTGCCACAAAAATTGGATAAGTAAACAAAATAGTAGAAGCAAGACCAGCATCCATGTGTAAAAATGAGTTAAAAAGACTAAGTGCTGAAACACCAAATAAAAAACCTAAAAACATTAAAATAATTAATTGTTTGAAATTCAATTTAAAAGAGATTTTAAGAAATATCATAAATATAAATAGAGCAATTATTGCAAAACTAAACCTATAAAATATTACTGAGTTTACATTTAATCCTTCGCCATATAGCATCAAAGCACCTAGTGGGTTTGTTCCATAGCAAATAGCTGAGATTATTGCAAGAAATATTCCTTTTGTTTGTATTGTCAAGATTTGCCTTTTGATTTTTTCAAGATTTTACTGTAACATCTCTTATTTTGGGGTTTAAGAGATAATTTTGTATAATAAATAATAAAAATTTTAGGAGTCAAAATGAAAAAAATATTAGCTACAACTGTTTTGGTTGGACTTTTTTCTTCTGCGTTTGCAATGGATACAAAATTTTATGGTGGGGTTAGTGCAGCAGAAATAGATACTCATAGATATACACAGTATACTCTTGGACAAAATACAAGTACAAAGTTCGATAATGACATAATTTTTGCATTTGCAAATGGGCTTAGTTATGGAAGAGTTAAATCAGGTGTTAGTGCAACAACAGTTGATTTAGATTTAAAATTAGGTTATGAGTTCATTGAAAACTTAACAGGTTATGGAATAGGTACGGGTGCAGTTCAATTTTATGATGAAAGTACTTATACAGGTTTAGGGTATGGTGCTGCTTTAGAGTATAGAATCAGTTCACTTGTAGCAGTTGAAGGTGCATATAAAACTATAAATATGAGCAAAACTAATCACAGTTATGATTATGATACTGCAAGTTTAGGTGTTAGATTTGGATTTTAGAAGCTAATTTTAGCTCCTAAAATATCAATCTTCAGAAGTATTTATCATCCATATTGAGAAGATATCTAAATAGTTCCAAAATGATTTGAGAAGATTTTCATCAATATCAAGCTTTTTTAGAACTTCCATATAACATTCAAGCCAAACTATTCTAACTTTTGGAGTTATTTTAAATGGCTGATGTCTTGCAACCATCATTGGAGCTCCTCTATTTTCATTGAAATATTTACGTCCTCCACAAATTTGAATAAAAAAATCACTAGAATTTATTTTTGCTTGTTCAAACTCTTTTTCATCTTGTGGAAAAATGTTATAAATTGAACTTTGTTTAATTAAATCATAGTGGTCACTAATAATTTTTCTAAGACCATCTTCCCCAACAACTTTTAAAAACTCTGGACTTGGTAGTGTTACACTTGGTCTTATGCCAAATTGTGCTTGTGAAATATTAAATTGCATTTTAAAACCTTTAAATTATATATTGGTAGTTATTTTACAATAGTTTAGGTTTTAATAGCTTTACTTAATCTATGCTAGAATATATAAGATTTTAAAATAGAAGAAGATATGAAAGATTTAACAAAAATAGTTGAGTGTTATAGCTGTGGACTTTTTGTACAAAAAAGTGATGAAACAAATATTTCTCAAATTTGCCCTAGATGCGAAAGTAAAATTGAAACTAAAAAAGATTTTTCTATAGATTCACTTTTTTATGCAATTTCAAGTTTACTACTATTTTTAATTTTATGTTCATATCCAATATTGAGTTTAAATTTAAATGAACAAGAACTAAATGCAAATATTTTAAGAACAGTCTATATTTTGATTGAACAAGATTTTTATGTTGTCTCTTTTTTGGTACTTTTTACAATAATTTTAGCACCACTTTTTAACTCAATTGTGATTATCTTAATTTTTTTACAACTAAAGCTAAATATTAAAATTTTTAAAAAGTCACTTTTATATGATTCTTATCATTTTTTTAAAGAGTGGGGATTTATTGAAGTTTTTATTATTAGCTTAATTGTCACATATATAAAACTTGTTGGAATGGTTAGTAATACAAAATTTGATGTAGGATTTTTTGTTATTTTAGCTTATGTATTTTGTTTTATAATGTCAAATATTAAATTTGATGCAAGTGCTATTTTGGATGATTAAATGGTTTTAATATCTTGTAAAAACTGCAAAAAAGTTTATGAAAAAGATGACTACACACCTTTTAAATGTAGTAGATGCAATCATAAAGTGCGAAGAAGAGTTGAAAACTCTTTGCAAATATCTTTGGCACTTACAATATGTGCAATACTTTTATATATTCCAGCAATGCTATATCCTATGATGATTGTTACTCAATTTGGAGTAAATCAAGAAAGTACGATAATTCAAGGAATTATAAGCTTTTTGGAATATAAGAGTTATTTTGTTGCAACTGTTATTTTTATAGCAAGTGTTGCTATTCCTATAGTGAAACTTTTTGCTCTATTTTTTATCTTTTTAAGCTTAAAAATAAATGTACAGATGGAAAATAGGACAAAAATATTGTTGTATAAATATATCGAAGCTATTGGAAAATGGTCAATGATAGATATTTATGTTGTTGCTTTAATGGCTTCAATAGTCCAGCTTGATGAGTTGTTTAATATAAAAGGTGGAATTGCTGCTACATCTTTTGCTTTAATGGTAATAATTACAATTTTTGCAGCAAATAGATTTGATACAAGGATAATTTGGGATGAGTCAAGAGATATTGAATAATAATTTAAATGAAACAGTAGTTTATAAAGCAAAAAAAGAGAATAAAAAAAGATTCTCTATTGTATGGTTACTTCCTTTGATAATACTTGGAATTTTGGGATATATTGCTTATGACTCTTACTTGAAAAAAGGTACAAATATTGTTGTATATTTTAAAAGCGCAGAGGGCTTAAAAGAGAATGTAACTCCTTTGGAGTACAAGGGTTTAACTCTTGGAAAAGTTACAAAAATTTCTATGCATGAAGATTTAAAAAGTGTTGCTGTTAATATTTTAGTAAATAGTGATGTTGCTGATTATGTAGCAAATGAGAAATCAAAATTTTGGATAAAAAAACCTACAGTTTCTTTAACAAAAATAACAGGACTTAGTACATTAATAAGTGGTCATAAAATAGAGTTATCAACAAGTTTTAAAAATCAAGAAGATTTCAAAAATATAAAGCATCAGTGGTACTTTGATGGGCTTGATTCACAACCTGATGAAGAGTTTGAAGAAAATGGTTACTATGTAACTCTTTTGGCAAATGATAAAGATAATATTGATCTGGGAACTCCGATTTTTTATAACAAATATCAAATTGGAGAAATCGTATCAAAAGAGTTTAAAGAGGAAGCCGTTTATGCTAGTGTTTATATTTATGACAAATACAACTATTTAGTAAATAAAAGTTCAAAATTTATTATGAATGAGGCTTTGAAAGTAAGCTATGGCGCTAGTGGATTAAATATTGAAGTTGGTTCTTTGTATTCTGCAATTATTGGTGGGATTACTGTTGTAACAACTGTAAAAGATGATGAAAAATTAAATAAAGATGATATACAAACTTTATACTCTTCAAAAGATGATTTAAGAAAAAAGATAAATTTTTCTATAGATTTCAATGATGCAAAAATAGAGGAGAAAACTCCTATACTATTTAAAGGTATTGAAATTGGGAAAATAACAAGTATAAAAATAAATGGAGATATTTTAAGCACAAAAGCTTATGTTTACGAGGAATATAAATATTTACTTACAAAAAATAGTAGTTTTTATGTTGAAGAGCCTACTATTTCTCTCTCTGGAATTAAAAATTTAGGTAATGTTGTAAAAGGTAACTATGTATCTTTAGATTATCATGAAGGGGAATTTACAGATAGTTTTTGGGGAATCTCAAAAAAAGATTTAAAAAGTAGTGCAAATAGCCTAAAAATAGAGTTAGTTACTGATAATTTAAACTCTATAAATGATAGGTCAAAAATCTATTATAAAAATATTGAGATTGGAAAGGTTGATGAATATTGGCTTAGTAAGGATTATAAAAGTGTCAAAATTTCTGTATTAATAGATGAAAAATATAAAGATTTAATAAATGATAATAGTAAATTTTACGATATGAGTTCAAAGCTAGTTGAGATGAAAAATTTTAATTTAAATGTAAATTATAGCGGTTTGGAGTCAGTTTTAAATGGTGGAATTGGACTTGTTTCAAATAAAAATGATGGAAAACTAAGTAAAAAAGAGTTTCTTTTGTACTCTTCATATAAAGATATAGAAAAAATAAATAGAGATATAAATAGTGGTTTTATAGTTTATACAGAGTTTGATAATAGTTTTGTAATTAAAGAAAATATGGCAGTAGTTTATAAAAATCAAGAGATTGGGTTTGTAAAAAATATAAAATTTGCTGATAATGTTTCAAAAGTTGAACTTTTTATTTATGAAGATTTCAGACAATATATAAAAAATACAAGTAGATTTTTCAAAAAACCAAAAATAGATTTCAAAGCAAGTTTAAGTGGAATTTTATTTGAAGTTGATAATTTTACTTCATTTTTAGAAGGTTCAATAGAACTTGATAATAGCTCAAAAACTCCTTTGGGAAATCACGAAATTTATTCTAGTTTTGATGATATGAATCTTGCTACAAATATGGTAACTATTGTTTTTGATGATGTTGAAGGACTTCAAGAAGATTTTTCAAAAATAGTTTACAAGGGTGCAAATATAGGTAAAGTTAAAAAAATATCATTAAATAAAAATCAAAAAGTTGAGGTTAAAGCGATAATTGAAAAAGATTTTTTAGAGTTTGCAAAAGTTGGAACACAGTTTTATTTGAAAAAACCTAGAATCTCTTTACAAGAAGTTGCAAATTTAGGTTCAACGGTAATGGCTGTAAATATTGGAGTTATTAAAGCAAATGAGGGTGAATATCAAACAAGATTTGCAGGAAGTGATAAAGAACCTTCAATAAATTCTCATCTTGGAACTATTATAAAAGTGGAAGACAAAACAGCATCTAGTGTAAATGTGGATGCTCCAGTTTACTATAAAAATGTTCAAATTGGAAAAGTTTTAAAAGTTGATTTAAGTAGTGATGCTTCAAGAGTTGTGCTTGATTGTTTGATTTATGATAAATACGCAAAATTTGTACGAAAAAATTCAGAGTTTTATGATATTAGCGGATTTGAGATGGAGTTTTCTATTTTTTCAGGTTCAAAAATTGAGTCAAATACAATCACAAGTATAGTAAAAGGCGGATTGGTAGTGGTTACTCCTTATGAGTATAAAGAAGTAGCTTCTACAAGTGATAAATTTACGTTAAATAAAACTTTAAGAGCAGATTGGAAAACAATAAGTCCAAGTATTAAATAGAATTTTAATAAAAGTTTAAGATTAATACATATACAATCATTTTATCAAAGGAAAAAATTTTTCCTTTATGAAATTAAAGGAGTGTAGATGAAAAAAATAATGACAACAACTGCTGGAAATCCAATAGCAGATAACCAAAATTCTATAACAGCAGGAGCAAAAGGTCCTGTACTTTTACAAGATTATCAATTAATAGAAAAATTAGCTCATCAAAATAGAGAAAGAATCCCTGAAAGAGTAGTTCATGCAAAAGGAAGTGGAGCTTTTGGAGTTTTAGAAATTACTGAAGATATATCAAAATATACAAAAGCAAAAGTTCTACAAAAAGGTGAAAAAACAAAAATGTTGCTAAGATTCTCTACAGTTGCTGGAGAAAAAGGGGCAGCAGACGCTGAAAGAGATGTAAGAGGATATGCACTTAAATTTTATACAAAAGAAGGAAATTGGGATTTAGTAGGAAACAATACTCCTGTATTTTTCGTAAGAGATGCTTATAAATTTCCTGATTTTATCCATACACAAAAAAGACATCCACACTCAAATTTAAGAAGTAACACTGCAATGTGGGATTTTTGGAGTCTAAGTCCTGAAAGCTTACATCAAGTAACTATTTTGATGTCAGATAGAGGAATTCCAAAATCATATAGACATGTAAATGGATATGGTTCACATACTTACAGCTTAATAAACGCAAGTGGTGAGAGATTTTGGGTTAAGTTTCATTTTAAAACACTTCAAGGAATAGAAACTTTAACAAATGAGCAAGCAGAGGCTGTTATTGCAAAAGATAGAGAATCTAATCAAAGAGATTTATTTGAAAATATTCAAGCTGGAAATTTCCCAAAATGGAGTTTTGAGATTCAAATAATGACTGATAGTCAAGCAAAGAATTGTGCATTTAATCCATTTGATTTAACAAAAGTTTGGCCTCATGGAGATTTTCCTATGATTAAAGTTGGAATTATGACTTTAAATGAAAACCCTAAAAACTATTTTAATGAAATTGAACAAGCTTCATTTAGTCCATCAAACATAGTTCCTGGAATTAGTTTTTCACCTGATAAAATGTTGCAAGCAAGAATATTCTCATATCCAGATGCTCATAGATACAGAGTTGGAACACACTACGAGATGTTGCCTGTAAATAGACCAATTGTAGATGTAAATACTTATAATCTTGATGGAAGTATGAATTTTGAAATAAAAGAACCAACAGATGCTTATTATGAGCCAAACAGTTTTGATGGAGCAGTTGAAGATAAAAGTTTTGCTGAACCTGCGTTTGAAACTGGAGATGTTGCTAATAGATACAATCACAGAGATGGAAATGATGATTTTTCACAACCAAGAGCGCTATTTAATTTAATGAGTGATTATCAAAAAGAGCAATTATTTAATAATATAGCAGCCGCAATGCAAGGTGTTCCAAGAAATATTGTTGATAGACAAATTTCACTTTTTGAACAAGTTCATGTAAATTATGCTGCTGGTGTTAAAAAAGCATTAGGAATCTAATATGGAAGCAACGGAGCAAGAATTAAAAAGATATGAAGAGCTACAAGTTTTTGCTCTTGATTTTGCAAGACAAGGAAAAACTGAAGATTTGAAAGCTATGCTAGAAGCAGGAATGCCAGTAAATTTGTGTGATCACAAAGGTAACACATTAATTATGTTGGCTTCATATAATGGAAATCTTGAAACAACTTCTATGTTAATAGATTTTAAAGCTTCGGTTGATCAAAAAAATGACAGAGGACAGACACCACTTGCTGGTATTTGTTTCAAAGGTTATTTAGATATTCTAAAAGTTTTGGTAAATGCTGGAGCAAATATCCATGAAAATAATGGTTTAGGAACTACTCCAATAATGTTTGCCTCTATGTTTGGTAATTATGAAATAGTAAAATATTTAAATAGCCAAAATAGTAATTTTAAGACAAAAATCTATTTAGCAATTTCAAAAATATTTAGTATTTTTCGAAAACTATTTAAAAAAAGTTAATAAAACCAGATTATTTTTGTTAAAAAAAATCGTTTTTTGCATACTTTACACCTAATTCA
>ERZ724515.736-NODE-736-length-13221-cov-4.451770_pt1 | contig 13221 bp, 10 predicted proteins | sample MGYA00376048_ERZ724515 | MGnify/ENA primary metagenome ERZ724515 (study PRJEB28724, sample SAMN07190885) | wastewater metagenome | isolation source: influent of sewage treatment plant in Hong Hong | place: Hong Kong | collected 2016-03-17 ... | reverse complement strand
TCATCAAGACTTACTTCTTTAACTTAATTACTTAAGGGTGTCCCCCATTGGTTTGTATTGTTTTTTGCATGCTGGGCATTTTTGTTTTGTATTCAGTTTCTCGCCACATTCGCACATCCAGCCGATTTGACGGGCGGGGTTGCCGACCATCAGAGCGTGGTCGGGGACGTCTTTGGTCACGACAGCGCCGGCGCCGATGAAGGCGTAGCGGCCGATGGTGTGGCCGCAGACGATGGTGCAGTTGGCGCCGAGTGTTGCGCCTTTTTTGATGAGGGTTGGACGCACCTGGTCCATCTTGCCGATTTCCGCACGAGGGTTGAAGATGTTGGTAAAGACCATCGAGGGGCCGCAGAAAACGCCGTCTTCCAGTGTGACGCCTTTATAAACGGAGACGTTGTTTTGAATTTTGCATTTGTTGCCGATGGTTGCGTCGGGACCGATGACGACGTTCTGGCCGATGTTGCAGTTCTCGCCGATTTTGGAGCCGGAAAGGATGTGGGAGAAGTGCCAGATCTTCGTTTTTTCGCCAATTTCAACGTTGTCGTCGATGATAGCTGTTTCGTGGGCGAAAAAACGAGTTCTAGGTTCAATGTTCAACGTTTCAGGTTCTATGTTCGAAGGACTAGGTTCTACGTTCAAGGTTCTAGGTTCAAGGTTGAAGGAACCTTTTTCTTTTTGTTCAAGGGAGTGTTGGCTGAGTTCTAATACCTTCAAAACCTTTAGGCCTTCTTCGCCGGAGGTTAGGGGTTTGGTGTTGGTTTTGATGGCGGACAGGAAGGCTTTGCATTCGGCTTTCAGGGGTTCTTCCCAGATGTCTTTCAGGTCGATGGCGACGCTCTCTGCTTTGTTGGGCACGGGAAGGCCGTTTTGCCAGTTGATCGTATGGGGGTAGTGGACAAGTTTTTTTTCGATAGGCTCGGTGTCGTCAAAAACAAGCATGCCGCTGCTGCCCACGATGACGAGCTTCTGCTCCTTGTATGGGTTGAGCCAGCTTACGAAGATATGCGCGCCAATGCCGGAGGGGAATTTGAGGTTCGTCATGGTGACGTCGGCGATCCGTGCGTGAAGGAAGTTGCTGCCGACGGAATCAACGTAGGAAGGTTCTTCGCCGGTCAGGCTTAGAATAATGGAAATATCATGTGGGGCAAATGACCAAAGGATGTTTTCTTCCCGACGGATTTTGCCAAAGCTCAGGCGGCGGGAATAGATGTACTGGAGGCGGCCGATTTTGCCGGTTTTGATCATTTCTTTGAGCCGGATTACAGCGGCATGGTAGTGAAGTATGTGGCCGACAAAGAGGGTTTTTTGTTTTTGCTCGGCCAGGCGGACGAGTTTTTCGCCGTCGGTCTGATTGAGGGAAAGGGGCTTTTCCACAAAGACGTGCTTGCCGGCGTTGAGGGCTTTTTCTGCGATTTCGTAGTGGAGGGCGGCCGGGGCGGCGATGACGACACCGGTGATTGCGGGATCTTCGAGGACATCGGAGAGGTTAGGGGTGATCATTCCTTCACCCCCACCCTGCCCTCCCCCATCAAGGGGGAGGGAAGACGCAGATTCCCGCTGACTTGCCGGCATGTCAGGTTTCTTCCCTCTCCCATCGAGGGTGAGGGAGTACGTTGGGTAGGTTTTCGCCATCTCTTCGCGTATGGGCTGGGCGCCATCGCAGATGGTCTTGAGGACGCCAAGCTGGTGGAAGTTGCGGACAAGGTTTTTGCCCCAGTAGCCGGCACCGATGACGGCGATAGATGGTTCAATGTTCAAGGTTCTAGGTTCTACAGAAGAAGTACTATGTTCTAAGTTCAAGGTTCTAGGTTCTACGGAAGAAGTACTATGTTCTAAGTTCAAGGTTCTAGGTTCAACGTTGTTGGGTGATGTGGTTGTGGTCATTGGGGGTTCCTTTGAACAGGTTTAAGATTTAAGTTTTAAGATTTAAGGGTGAAGGCTTTGGGCAATGCTCTGGTCTTTGCAAATTTTGTGGTCGAAAATTTCGACCGCAAATCCAAAAATTCCTTTTCGCTACTTAACCTTCGACTAGCTCAGGACAGGCTAGGATCAGGGTGACAAATGTGACTTTTTACGAGTTTGTCTTTTGTGGGGCCCTTATCCGCGTTTGTAAACCTGACGGCGATGGCCAATGGTGAGAACCAGGACAATCACTTTCTTGTCCTGTATGTCGCACAGTACTCTGTAGTCTCCAATTCGATATCGCCAGAATCCGGCTCGATCTCCCCTCAACGGTTCTCCAAAATGCCGGGGGTTTTTGCATCCCTCGATCCGGTCGTTTAGCCAGCCTAAAATCCGTTCTTGAACCGGCCGATCCAGTTTTCTCAATTGCCGTTCGGCAATGTCGCTGATTTCAACTGTCCAGGCCAAGTTCTCTTCTCAATTGCGTGAGCGACTTGCTGCCGCGAGTTTGCGACTGTGCCTGTTTGAGCAGATCCAGATCCTCGTTGTCCTCCAGATATTGCAGGATCGCCTCCCTTACCAGCGCGCTGCGGTTACTGCCGCGGGTATTGGCAAGGAGGTCCAGATCCTCCTCTATTTCTTTGTCGAGTCGTATGGCAAGCATGGCGTTTCTCCTTTTGTGTTATACAATGTATAACGCAGCCGAGAAGATGTCAAATTGTTTATTAGCAATGAGCATGTATGAAAAAGGGGACGGTTCTATTTTTCATTAAGTTTTAATGAAAAAGGGGACGGTTCTATTTTTCATTAAGTTTTAAGTAAAAACAGGTCATGGGTTAGGGGTTAGGGGTCATAGGTCATAGGTTATGGGCGAAGCCAGAGAACGGGGGCTAGTGATTCAGTTTGTTTAAATTCCGGATCGCCTGTAACGATTGTAGCTGAATGTTCCACAGCCGCGGCAACTACGAATGCATCTGCGTAGGAAACAGCATGTTGCGCTTTAACATGCGCAGCGGCAAGAATACGTTCTTTGGTGGCATCGATCAAACTGACAGGCAAACAGGATATATCTTCCAGGCTTGCGTCGGCTTTTTCTTCTCCTATTTTACGGGCTATAATGTAGTAAATTTCACCGAGACTGATTACTGATAGATATGCTGTAGTATGTGTTGACAATGCATCCTTCAGGATATCCCGCACTTTCAAACCCGCAGGTTCCGCCTGGAAATACGCAAGCAGGGCATAACTATCCAGAATGTATTTTTGTTTCTTCACGGGTTCTTTCCTCTTTCCGGTCGGTCAGCAATGCCCTTGTCAGGGATTCCTCCGCAGCTAGTTTGCCATAAAGCGCATCAACAGGGTCAATGGCTTGCGGTGTGAGCACAATTTTGCCATCTGCTTCAGTCACCATCATTTTCATGCCGGGCTTCAAACCGATTTGCCGCCTGAACAGGGAAGGAATGACCACCCATCCCTTGGAAGAAACCGTGACAATTGTTGAATGTAAAGTGTCCATAATGACCTCCTGACGTTATACGCTTTCTGAAACATAGTATAACGTTTTGGGGAGTTCGTCAAGGGATTAAGTGTTGAGGGGTTAGAGGTAATGGGTAATGTATTAAGTATTAAGAGGTTAGGGGTAATAGGTAATGGGTTAGGGGTTATAGGACAGTAAGAGATTCTATTTGTTGTGCCATAGTATCTGGACGGGCAGTGCGGTAAGGGCTTCTCCAAAGGGAATGCTCTCCGTTCCGGTATATAAAACGATGCCCCGCCGGAAACGCTTGCCCGCCGTTTCCGCAAATGCCCGGAGTCCCTTGAAATCATTCGCATGTATCGTCGCGCTTGCCTTGACTTCAATGCCGACAATGTTTCCGGCTCTGTCTTCAAGAACGATATCAACTTCCTGGCCTGTCTGGGTTCGAAAATGAAAAATTTGTGGTTTGATGGCGCTCCAGGTGATTTGCTTTTTTATTTCCATGATGATGAAGTTTTCCAGTAACGGACCGATCATTTCGCCTGTATTTAATCGTTTTTGATTTACACCCAGCAGGTGTGACATGAGTCCTGTATCGCCCATGACAATTTTTGGCGTTTTTACCAGTCTTTTCGTCAGGTTTCCTGACCATGCAGGCACAAGCTGGATAAGGAATGTCGCCGAAAGCAGGGTCATGTATCGCTTGAGCGTGCTCTGCGGCATGGCCAGCGTTCGGGATAGCTCCGCAAAATTCAGAAGCGCCGGTGAACGTGCGGCAATGACGGCAAGAAGCCGGGGCAGATTGGTCAAACCTTCGATGTTGGCCATATCCCTGATGTCCCGCTGCAGTATGGTTGTCATATAGGATTCGAACCACGCCTGCCGCCTGTCCTCTTTCAATCTGTTGATCGCTTCCGGGTAGCCCCCTTTGATGATTTTTTCGCGAAGGTCATGCGGATCTTCCTTCGGCAAATTTTTAAGATGAAATGTATCGGCAAATAACGCATCGATAAAGGTTTCCTTAACGCCTGCAAGTTCACCCTGCGAGAAAGGCCAAAGGGAAAGCAGCTCCATCCTGCCGGCAAGGGATTCGGATAAACCGGGAACCAAAAGGACATTGGTGGAACCGGTGAGTAGAAATTTGCCCGGTTGTCGCCGGCGATCCACGTCGGCCTTAATGGCTGCAAAGAGTTCCGGCGCCTTTTGCACTTCATCAATGACGACTGCTCCGTCGATTCCGGCAAGAAAACCGGCAGCATCATTTCGGGCAGCAGCCAGTACGGACGCTGTGTCGAGTGTAATGTACCGTGCAGGATGGGCTTGTTCTGCAATGGCCTGGACAAGCGTACTTTTACCGGTCTGACGAGCGCCATTGATAAGGACAACCGGCGTATCGGCCAGGGCGTCTAGTATGTTTTGCGTTATGTTTCGTCGGATCATGGTTGAATTATAACTATTTGGTGGTTGATTATCAACCATTAAATCAACCTGAAGCAGGATAATTAGAGTCGGACTTTTAAGGAGCAGAGAAGCCCGGCACTATTGAGGCTTGTGGCGTGCTTCGCAAAACTACTCTTCTTCGTCATACAGGCCTGCGCCAGGCTTGTGGCGTGCTTCGCAAAACTGCATAAAATTAACAATATTGTCATTCCCGCGACTACCCTGAGACGTTTGCATAACAACAGAAAACCAAGAATTTTGTCATTCACGCTTGTGCCCTTCAGGGTACGAAGGCGGGAATCCAGTTTTTTCAATGACTTTCTGGATACCGGCACTCGCCGGTGTGACGAAAAAAGGAGTTGTGCAACACTCTCGGTTTCATCAAGACTTACTTCTTTAACTTAATTACTTAAGGGTGTCCCCCATTGGTTTGTATTGTTTTTTGCATGCTGGGCATTTTTGTTTTGTATTCAGTTTCTCGCCACATTCGCACATCCAGCCGATTTGACGGGCGGGGTTGCCGACCATCAGAGCGTGGTCGGGGACGTCTTTGGTCACGACAGCGCCGGCGCCGATGAAGGCGTAGCGGCCGATGGTGTGGCCGCAGACGATGGTGCAGTTGGCGCCGAGTGTTGCGCCTTTTTTGATGAGGGTTGGACGCACCTGGTCCATCTTGCCGATTTCCGCACGAGGGTTGAAGATGTTGGTAAAGACCATCGAGGGGCCGCAGAAAACGCCGTCTTCCAGTGTGACGCCTTTATAAACGGAGACGTTGTTTTGAATTTTGCATTTGTTGCCGATGGTTGCGTCGGGACCGATGACGACGTTCTGGCCGATGTTGCAGTTCTCGCCGATTTTGGAGCCGGAAAGGATGTGGGAGAAGTGCCAGATCTTCGTTTTTTCGCCAATTTCAACGTTGTCGTCGATGATAGCTGTTTCGTGGGCGAAAAAACGAGTTCTAGGTTCAATGTTCAACGTTTCAGGTTCTATGTTCGAAGGACTAGGTTCTACGTTCAAGGTTCTAGGTTCAAGGTTGAAGGAACCTTTTTCTTTTTGTTCAAGGGAGTGTTGGCTGAGTTCTAATACCTTCAAAACCTTTAGGCCTTCTTCGCCGGAGGTTAGGGGTTTGGTGTTGGTTTTGATGGCGGACAGGAAGGCTTTGCATTCGGCTTTCAGGGGTTCTTCCCAGATGTCTTTCAGGTCGATGGCGACGCTCTCTGCTTTGTTGGGCACGGGAAGGCCGTTTTGCCAGTTGATCGTATGGGGGTAGTGGACAAGTTTTTTTTCGATAGGCTCGGTGTCGTCAAAAACAAGCATGCCGCTGCTGCCCACGATGACGAGCTTCTGCTCCTTGTATGGGTTGAGCCAGCTTACGAAGATATGCGCGCCAATGCCGGAGGGGAATTTGAGGTTCGTCATGGTGACGTCGGCGATCCGTGCGTGAAGGAAGTTGCTGCCGACGGAATCAACGTAGGAAGGTTCTTCGCCGGTCAGGCTTAGAATAATGGAAATATCATGTGGGGCAAATGACCAAAGGATGTTTTCTTCCCGACGGATTTTGCCAAAGCTCAGGCGGCGGGAATAGATGTACTGGAGGCGGCCGATTTTGCCGGTTTTGATCATTTCTTTGAGCCGGATTACAGCGGCATGGTAGTGAAGTATGTGGCCGACAAAGAGGGTTTTTTGTTTTTGCTCGGCCAGGCGGACGAGTTTTTCGCCGTCGGTCTGATTGAGGGAAAGGGGCTTTTCCACAAAGACGTGCTTGCCGGCGTTGAGGGCTTTTTCTGCGATTTCGTAGTGGAGGGCGGCCGGGGCGGCGATGACGACACCGGTGATTGCGGGATCTTCGAGGACATCGGAGAGGTTAGGGGTGATCATTCCTTCACCCCCACCCTGCCCTCCCCCATCAAGGGGGAGGGAAGACGCAGATTCCCGCTGACTTGCCGGCATGTCAGGTTTCTTCCCTCTCCCATCGAGGGTGAGGGAGTACGTTGGGTAGGTTTTCGCCATCTCTTCGCGTATGGGCTGGGCGCCATCGCAGATGGTCTTGAGGACGCCAAGCTGGTGGAAGTTGCGGACAAGGTTTTTGCCCCAGTAGCCGGCACCGATGACGGCGATAGATGGTTCAATGTTCAAGGTTCTAGGTTCTACAGAAGAAGTACTATGTTCTAAGTTCAAGGTTCTAGGTTCTACGGAAGAAGTACTATGTTCTAAGTTCAAGGTTCTAGGTTCAACGTTGTTGGGTGATGTGGTTGTGGTCATTGGGGGTTCCTTTGAACAGGTTTAAGATTTAAGTTTTAAGATTTAAGGGTGAAGGCTTTGGGCAATGCTCTGGTCTTTGCAAATTTTGTGGTCGAAAATTTCGACCGCAAATCCAGAAATTCCTTCTCGCTAATTTCAAACAGGTAATCATATGGAAATTTATCTGCACGCCTCACGCCTAGCGTTTTGCATGGGTAGAGCTATCCTTTTGGGCTATCGCACCGACTAGCGTCATGTCCTCAATGCTCGAGTGCAATCGCCATTTCTTCAAATGCACATAGGCGACAGGCTGATCAGCCTCTTTGTTGCGGATGGACATTTCCTTGTGCCAGCGATTAAAATCGTCCTCACCGTCAACCTGAAAGATGATGAGGGCATTTTCCGGCAGTTTGGTGGTTCTTTCTTCGTGATCCATAAGGTAACGATGAAACTCACTGGCCAACATCGTCGTGAATTTACTATAATCGTTCATCTTCTTGTCCTCTCAAAAAAACATCTTTGTAGTGTTGCCAATTTTCGTTGATGTCCCAATCACCATACGTCAAAGCACTTTCAAATTGAAGGTTCAGCGGCGTTTTCGTTTGTTTCCCCGTTTTATCATAACGGTCAACATGGGAATACCCATGTGCACAGTCATAGCGGATGACTACCTTCCATTCCTGTTCTATCCTGATTTCCAATTGTACAACAAAATTGATTATTTTACCGCCGGATGTTTCATGGCGATGCCGTTTCCTTACTCCGTCATCCAAGATGACTGTAAATCCTACAGATTTTGACATAAGATGCTCAGTATTTTCTCTGCCGCTTGGCCGCCGCCATAGAGGGGCGGGTGGTCTTTTGGCGGCGTGAAGTTTTGGACGGCGGTGACGATGCGGTTGCGATCCGCTCCGGTCAGGATGTTCCAGCCGGACGCGACGGTTTCCACCCATTCGGTCTCGTCGCGCAGGGTGACGCAGGGAACTTTCAGCCAGTATGCCTCTTTCTGCATGCCGCCGGAATCGGTGAGGAGCATGCGGGCGGACTTTTCAAGGGCGATGATGTCAAAATAACCCAGGGGATCGATGAGCCGAAGGCAGGGATGTTCAAAGTTCAATGTTCTAGGTTCTACGGAAGAAGATTGTTCTATGTTCAATGTTCTAGGTTCTACGTTCAAGGTTCTATGTTCGAGATTCGAGGTGCGCTCCAGGATTTTTTTGGTTCTGGGATGAAGCGGGAGGATGACGGGTTCCCGCTCGGCAAGTTCTGAAAGTGCGGCCATGATATCGCTCAGGCGCTTTGGATCGTCCGTATTTTCGGCGCGATGAACTGTGGCAAGGAGGTAGCGCTGCGGCTGGAGCCCCAGGCGGGCCAGGATGTCCGACTGGGCGGACGCCTTTGTGGCGGCGAATTGCAGGGCATCGGCCATGACGTCGCCGGTGATGACGACGGAAGAAGATTGTTCTATGTTCAATGTTCTATGTTCAACGGGAGAAGAATGTTCAAGGTTCAATGTTCTATGTTCTATGTTAGAAGATTGTTCAAGGTTGACGGGAGAAGATTCCTTTTGTCCTCCGCCGGCGGAGGCGGCGCGAAGCGCAGGAGGTGGTTCAGACAGGCTTGGCTCAGGGTGACACCCTTGTTTGTCATGGTGAGCCTGTCGAACCATGGGATTCCCCCCAATGCCCTCGGCGGCGAGGTTGTCCACAGCGACCTGGCTGGGGCAGAGAAGCAAGGTGGAAAGTTGGTCCGCCACGATCCGGTTGATCTCTTCGGGCATGCGGCGGTTGAAGCTGCGCAGGCCCGCCTCCACGTGGGCGATGGGGATGTGGAGTTTGGCCGCGGCAAGCGCGCCGGCCAGCGTGGAGTTGGTGTCGCCGTAGATCAGAACCCAGTCGGGTTTTTCGTCGATGAGGATTTTCTCGATAGCGGCGAGCATTTGTCCTGTTTGCGCGCCGTGAGACCCGGAACCGATGGCCAGGTTGTATTTGGGCTCCGGAATTTCGAGTTCCCGGAAAAAGACAGCGGACATGCCGTCGTCGTAGTGCTGGCCGGTGTGGATGAGAAACTCGTTCAAGGTGCTATGTTCAATGTTCAATGTTCTAGGTTCAACGGAAGAAGAATGTTCAAAGTTCAACGTTCTAAGTTCTATGTTCGAGGTACCAGGGTCTAGGTTCAAAGCTTGGCGGTTGTGGGCGGCGATAGCGCGCGAGACTGCTGCGGCTTTGATGAACTGCGGCCGCGCACCGATGATGGTGGCGATTTTCATATTTTGGGGGTCAGGAAAAATGGGCGCTGTCCCTATTTATTCAAGCGCTCTTTATTGTTTCCACGATTTTCCTCTGATCTTCTTTTTGAAGATACGGGTGCATGGGCAGGCTGAAGATGCGGGCGGCGGCGTCTTCGCTGACGGGGAAGGCGCCGGGCTCGTAGCCAAGCGACGCAAAGGCCGCCTGCATATGCAGGGGCTTGGGGTAGTAGATGGCCGATGGTATCTTGCTGTCCTGAAGTTTCTTAAGCAGTGCGGTGCGATGCGCCTCGTCCCGGGCGAGGAGCGAGTATTGCGCCCAGGCGCTGGTGTTCCCCTGAGGTACGTGAGGCGGAGTTAAATGTTCAACGTTCAATGTTCCAGGTTCAACGGAAGAAGAATGTTCAATGTTCAAGGTTCTAGGTTCTAGGTTGGCGGGGGATAATAAATCTGTATAACGCTTTGCGACTTGGTTTCGGAGTTCTATTTCTTCGGGGAAGATGGCAAATTTGGCCAGGAGGATTGCCGCCTGAAGGGTGTCCAGTCGGCCGTTGATGCCGATGCGGACGTTGTCGTATTTGTGGCCGCCCTTTCCGTGCACACGGATGGATTCCATCACTTCGGCCAGGTTGTCGTCGTTGGTAAAGCACATTCCGCCGTCGCCGTAACAGCCGAGCGGCTTGGCGGGGAAGAAGGAGGTGCAGGATATGTCTCCGTAAGAGCAGGACATTTTTCCTTTGTGATTTGCGCCGAAAGACTGGGCGGCGTCTTCAATGACAAAGAGGCCGTGTTCTTTGGCGATTTTATCGATGGCGTCGTAGTCGGCAAGCAGGCCGAAGAGGTCGACGGGGATCACGCCTTTGGGCGTGAGTTCTATGTTCAAGGTTCTAGGTTCCAGGTTCAACGTTCTAGGTTCAACGGGAGAAGATTGTTCTATGTTCAAGGTTCTATGTTCTGTGTTGGGTAAGGGGTAGATGGTTGGATCGTTGGCTTTCAGGGCTTTGATGGCAAGTTCCAGTTTGGCCGGGTCGATATTGAAGGTTTTGGGATCGATGTCGACAAAGACCGGCGTTGCGCCAAGAAGGCTGATGACTTCCGCCGTGGCGATGAAGGTGAAAGGCGTTGTGAAGATGGCGTCGCCGGGTTTCACGCCATAGGCCATGAGGGCCATCAAAAGTGCATCTGTTCCTGATGCGCAACTGATGGCGTGCTTTGCGCCGGTATAGGCGGCGAGCTGCTTTTCAAGTTCCTTGATCTCCGGCCCCATGATGTAGTTGCCGTGGGCCAAAACTTTCTGGATGTTTGTATCCAATTGCGCTTTGATTCTTTGCTGCTGCGTTTTAAGGTCGATGAAGTCCATGGAAAGCCCCCTAAAAAAATGTTCTACGTTCTACGTTCTGTGTTCTATGTTCAAAGTTCTAGGTTCTACGTTGAACGTTGAACGTTGAACATTGAACATTGAACATTGAACGTTCAACGTTCAACGTTGAATGTTTTTTCTCATTCTTTTCGATCGGTTGTTCTTAGATATCTGATGAAGCCGTTGATTAAATTGGTCAATTTAAAACAATGTTCTGACAGACTGGTAAACGCATTTCTCTCAATGTAACCGATATCTAAAGCCGCATAACTCAAGCTTTTTACTTCCGACACAGATCCTCTTGCAATTACGAGAAACTGAATAAATTCTTTGTTGCTATTTCGGTCAAAACCTTCTGCAATATTGGACATAACGGATATGGCTGCCCGTTGAATCTGATCCTTAAAGCCATAGTCTTTTATATTGGCAAATAAGCTGTAAACCTCTTTTACTAATGACCTTGCTTCTTTCCAAGAATCTATATCTTCAAAATTTTCAATTTTCATTCAACAAACCTTGAACATTGAACCTTGAACATTGAACCTTGAACCTTGAACCTTGAACCTTGAACATTGAACCTTGAACCTTGAACCTTGAACCTTGAACCTTGAACATAGAACTGTTCATTTTCTTATGCTGTCTTTGATGCGCTTGACGTGGCCGCGGCCGAGGCCCTTGACTTCGCAGTCCAGTTCGAAGCAGCGCCTGATTTTCTCATCGCTGAGAATGCCGAAGCAGTCAATGATCGCCACCGGGCGCTTTGTCATTTTGATGATTTCATCGGGCGTCAGCTTCAGATAGGCCTGATGCTTGACGGCCAGTACGACGGCATCAACTCCTTTAAGGGCGGAGGCAAGATTTGCTTGTATTTTTGTTTCGGAAAGCTTTTCCTGGTTGCGGAAAAATCTGGACCACGAATGGCCGACGGCAGGATAGGTTTCCTGCTTTTCCAGCTCCCACCAGTGTTTTACATAGGGATCGTGAACGACAACGTCTCCGCCCATTTCGGTCAGTTTTCGCACCAGGATTTCCGAGCCGCTGTAGCGGGTATCGCCCACGTCTTCACGATAGGAAGCGCCCAGGACGGCGATGCGCGAAGCGGCGACGATCTTGCCCATGTTGCGCAGGGCGTCCCGGACAAGCTCCGCCGCGTGCAGCGAGCGGGTGTCGTTGATGTCGATGGCCAGCGGTGTGATTTTGAAGATGTCGTCTTCAAAGCCCATCAGCTTCTGATACGCCCAGACGCCAAGGCCGCCGTCTTTGGGCAGGCAGTAGCCGCCGATGCCGGGGCCGGGGAAGATCATATTGGAATGAGTGGGGCGTATCTTGATGGCCTTGATCACTTTGACCAGGTCAACGCCGTTGCGTTCGGCAAACAGGCTCCATTCGTTGAGGAAGGCCAGGATGGTGGCACGGTATGAATTTTCAACAATTTTGCAGGTTTCACTTTCCACAGGACGATCCAAAACCGTGAGCGGATATTTTTCTACATTGAGGACTTCGGACAGGAATTTAGCGACGCGGGCGCGGGCGGTCGGGTTGACGCCGCTGCATACGCGCCAGAAGTCCCGAATGGAGGCGACATATTCCCGGCCGGGCATGACGCGCTCGTAGGAGTGGGCCAAAAGGGGTTCTGGGTTCGAGGTTCTAGGTTCTAGGTTTCCGGATTTGCCTTGCAAATCCGTTGAGGGGAAGCGGCGCTCGAAGGCCTTTTTGATAATCGGATAGGCAATGTATTCTGTGGTTCCCGGGGGAACGGTGGTTTCAATCAGAACCAGGCAGTCGGGCTTTATTTTTTCGCCGATGATTTTCAGGCTGTCTTCCAGGGCCTTGATTTCCGCGTGCCCCTGACGGCAGTTGCCCAGGGTTTCCTTGAAATAGTCGCACTGGACGTCCACAACGACGCAGTCGGCAAGGGTCAGGGCGTCTTCAGTATAAGTGGCGATCAGCGTTTTCTTGTCTTTGACGCAGCGGGCAATCATGGGGGCCACTTCGGGGTCTTCCGCTTCAACAGGAGTGATGCCGCGGTTGAGGAGGGGTATTTTCCAATAGGAACGGGTGGAGGGGCGCTGAACGCCGATGACGAATTTGGGATAACGGGGTAAGGGGTCATGGGTCAGGGATGAGGGGGCTTTGGTTGATGGTGAATGGTGGATAGTGGATAGTTTGGCTTCGGAATCGGCGACAACGCCGGCCATGACGGCGCCCACGAAACCCAGTCCCATAACGACGACGATTTCACGGCCCTCTTTGCGCTGGGCGGCGACAAGCTTCTGCAGGCGTTTGAATTCTTTGGCGTAATCTTCCGGTTTGGGAAGGGGAAAAGCCTCGCCGGATGGAGACACGGAAACAGAATCAGAAGCGTTAGACGGTTTGGATGATTTAGACGGATTTTTCATTTTCAAGTTTTCTCCTTTGAATAATTAGGAACAGCGCCTCTTTATTATTTGGATGTTTAGAAGATTAGAAGTTTAGAGGTTTAGAGAAAATAATTAGGGACAGCGCCTCTTTATTGATACAGCTCCGCCCTCTGGGTTACAGGAAACGGGTTAG
>ERZ724515.726-NODE-726-length-13314-cov-17.461724_pt1 | contig 13314 bp, 10 predicted proteins | sample MGYA00376048_ERZ724515 | MGnify/ENA primary metagenome ERZ724515 (study PRJEB28724, sample SAMN07190885) | wastewater metagenome | isolation source: influent of sewage treatment plant in Hong Hong | place: Hong Kong | collected 2016-03-17 ... | reverse complement strand
GACGGCCGCCTGGAGAACTTCCTGATCCAGGTCACCGACGTCACCCCGGTCGAGCGCGAACTGCGGGAACGCCTCGAGTTCGGGGAGCTCCTCTCCGGTGCGATCGCCGACGATCGGCTGGTCGCCTACGCCCAGCCGATCGTCGACGCCCGCACGGGCGAGGTGGTCGAGGAGGAGCTGCTGGTTCGGATGGTCGGCAGCGACGGGCAGGTGATGGTGCCCGACGAGTTCCTTCCGCAGGCCCGGCGGTTCGGCATGATGCCGACCATCGACCGGTTCATGCTCACGCGGGCCATCGAGTTGGCCCGGGCCGGCCGTCGGGTCGATGTGAACATCTCGGCGGCCTCGATCAACGACGCGGCCACCATGTCGGCGATCGTCGAGGAGTTGCGGCGGGCCGGCGACGTCGTGGGCCGGCTGTCTTTCGAGATCACCGAGCACACCGCCCTGGCCTCGACCGAGCTCGCCGAGCGCTTCTCCGACGACATGCGGCGGCTGGGATGCCGCCTGGCGCTCGACGACTTCGGCACCGGCTTCGGCTCGTTCACCGAGCTTCGCGGCATGGCGGTGAACAAACTGAAGATCGACCAGAGCTTCGTCTCCGGCCTGCTGCGCAACCCCCAGGACGAGTCCGTCGTCCGGGCCATCGTCGACATCGCCAGGGAATTCGGGCTGCTCACCACCGCCGAGGGTGTCGAGGACGCCGAGACCCGGGACCGGCTGGTCGCACTCGGCGTCGACCAACTGCAGGGCTACCTGGTCGGGCGCCCGGCGCCGGTGACGCCGGCCGTCATCGCGGCGACCGACTGAGACGAGTGGGCGCGGACGGTATCGAACCGCCGACCGCTGGTGTGTAAAACCAGAGCTCTACCACTGAGCTACGCGCCCGTGCCCGGGCAGATTACCGGCCGTGGCCGGTGCGGAGAAATCCCGGTCAGGCCTTCAGGGCCGCCAGGGCTTCGGTCCACAACGTCTGGTTGCGGGCTTCGCCGGGCTCGTTGCACTCCGCGAACCGGATCACACCCGAACGGTCGACGACGAAGGTGCCCCGGTTGGGAAAGCCGGCGGCGTCGTTGAACACGCCGTAGGCCTGCGCGACGGCTCCGTGCGGCCAGAAGTCCGACAGCACCGGGAAGGTGAATCCGCTCTCGGTCGCCCAGATCTTGTGGGTCGGCGGCGGACCGACCGAGATGGCCATCGTCACGCTGTCGTCGTTCTCGTAGTCGGGCAGGTGATCGCGAACCTCGTCCAACTCGCCCTGGCAGATGCCGGTGAACGCCAGCGGGAAGAACACCAGCAGCACGTTCTTCTTGCCGCGGTAGTCACTGAGCGTGACCGGCTGGCCGTTCTGGTCCTTCAGCGTGAAGTCGGGCGCCTCGCTGCCGACCGTCAGGGTCACGAATGCCGCCCGGCCGCTTTGGATTTCGGTTGCACCAGTCGGCTGGCGCTCCAGTCCCCCAGGTTGGCCGACGAGGTCTGCATCAACCCGGCGGTCGGCGCGGACTCGGCGATCTCGGCGGGCAGCACGTGGCCCGGCTTACCGGTCTTGGGCGTGAGCACCCAGATGATGCCGTCGTCGGCCAGCGGGGTGATCGCATCCATCAGCCGGTCCACCAGATCGCCGTCACCGTCGCGCCACCACAGCAGCACGACGTCGACGACCTCGTCGGCGTCCTCATCGAGGAGCTCAGCCCCGCTGGCATCCTCCACGTCGGCCCGGATGTCGTCGTCGGTGTCCTCATCCCAGCCCAGTTCCTGGACGACCTGGTCTTTGTGGATGCCCAGCCGCTGGGCGTAGTTCGGCCCGCTGTCACCCGCCGTGACCACCGTCGGGACCTCCTTCATCTCTGGGCCGGCTGTCTTGGCCTATCGTCGCACGACATCCTCGGTGTCAGCCGCGCGGTCGGCTTCTCAGTACGTCGCGTCGCACAGTTCCAATGCGGTGGAGCGGGTGCCGTTGAGCGAATCGACCGCATCGTTGAACTCACCGGGTGAGGCCTTGGTGGCGATCGCCTTGGCCGTTGCCCGCGCGCCGTCGACCCAGGCGTCGAACGCGTCGCGCATCTCCTCGGGTATCACCGCGGTCACGCTGGCCGCCACGGCGTCGGCGCTCTGGTTGAGGGCGTCGATGGCCGGGCCCTCGGTGGCCGTCACGTTGGTGCCGCCCTCGTTGAAGGCGTCGACGTAGGCGTTCACCAGGTCGATGGCGTCCGCGCTGGTGGTGGACAGGGTCTCACAGGTGTCGTGCATGGCCTGGGTGGTCAGCGACGCCTGACGCTGGGACTCGCGGGCGCTGGAGCTTGCCGCCGACTCCGACACCGACACCGACATCGACGTTCGGTAGGCCGGCGCGTCGGCCGCGTTGACGGTCCCCTTGCCACCGGTGACGGTGGTACAGCCGGCGACGGCCAGCAGGGCCGTGGCGGCACTGCCGGCCAGCAGGCCGCCGAGACGGTACGCGCGAGCACTTCGGATCAGCACAGCCCGGAAGGTTACCGGGAAAGTGGCCTGGTGGGCGGGATGGCAAGAATTCACCGTTCCCGCCTCCGGCACTACCCGTCGTCATCGGCCCGATTGCGGCACGATAGGGGGGATGGCGCAAAACCTGCGCCAGCTACTAAGGAGCTGACGTTGACCACTGAGTTCGCGCGCCACGATCTGGCCCAAAACTCAACCAGCCCCAATGATTCCGACCGGGTCCGGGTGATCCGGGAAGGTGTCGCCTCGTATCTGCCCGACATCGACGCCGACGAGACCGCCGAGTGGCTCGAATCGTTCGATGACCTGCTGTCCCGGTCGGGGCCGGCCCGGGCCCGGTATCTGATGCTGCGCCTGCTCGAGCGGGCCGGCGAGCAGCGGGTCGCCATTCCGGCGTTGACCTCCACCGACTACGTCAACACGATCCCCACCGAGCTCGAGCCGTGGTTCCCCGGCGACGAGGAGGTGGAGCGCCGCTTCCGGCGCTGGATCCGGTGGAACGCCGCGATCATGGTGCACCGCGCGCAGCGCCCCGGCGTCGGCGTCGGCGGGCACATCTCCACCTACGCATCGTCGGCCTCCCTCTACGAGGTCGGCTTCAACCACTTCTTCCGCGGCAAGGCCCACCCTGGCGGCGGCGACCAGGTGTTCATCCAGGGCCACGCCTCCCCCGGCGTCTACGCCCGGGCATTCCTCGAGGGCCGGCTGACCGCAGACCAACTTGACGGCTTCCGCCAGGAGCACAGCCATCCCGGTGGCGGGCTGCCGTCCTACCCGCACCCGCGACTGATGCCGGAGTTCTGGGAGTTCCCGACGGTTTCGATGGGCCTGGGCCCGATGAACGCCATCTACCAGGCCCGGTTCAACCACTACCTGCACGACCGCGGCATCAAGGACACCTCCGACCAGCACGTGTGGGCGTTCCTGGGCGACGGCGAGATGGACGAGCCGGAAAGCCGCGGCCTGATCCAGGTGGCCGCCAACGAGGCGCTGGACAACCTGACCTTCGTCGTCAACTGCAACCTGCAGCGCCTCGACGGCCCGGTGCGGGGCAACGGCAAGATCATCCAGGAGTTGGAGTCCTTCTTCCGTGGCGCCGGCTGGAACGTCGTCAAGGTGGTGTGGGGCCGCGAATGGGACGCCCTGCTGCACGCCGACAAGGACGGCGCGCTGGTGAACCTGATGAACACCACGCCGGACGGCGACTTCCAGACCTACAAGGCCAATGACGGCGCATATGTGCGCGACCACTTCTTCGGCCGCGACCCGCGCACCAAGGCACTGGTGGCCAAGATCTCCGACGCCGAGATCTGGAACCTCAAGCGCGGCGGCCACGACTACCGCAAGGTGTACGCCGCCTACCGGGCCGCGATGGAACACAAGGGCCAGCCCACGGTGATCCTGGCCAAGACCATCAAGGGCTACTCGCTCGGCGCCCACTTCCAGGGCCGCAACGCCACCCACCAGATGAAAAAGCTTGCGCTGCAAGACCTCAAGGACTTCCGCGACGCGATCCGGATTCCGGTCACCGACGAGCAACTGGAGGAGAACCCGTACCTGCCGCCGTACTACCACCCCGGCCCGGAGGCGCCCGAGATCCGCTACCTGCTCGACCGGCGCCGGGCGCTGGGCGGCTTCGTGCCCGAGCGGCGCAACAAAGCGAGGGCACTGACCCTGCCGCCGCGCGATGTGTACGCGCCGCTGAAGAAGGGCTCCGGCCAGCAGCAGGTGGCCACCACGATGGCGATCGTGCGCACCTTCAAGGAACTGTTGCGCGACAAGAATATTGGCGATCGGATAGTCCCGATCATCCCCGACGAGGCGCGCACGTTCGGAATGGACTCCTGGTTCCCGAGCCTGAAGATCTACAACCGCAACGGCCAGCTCTACACCGCGGTCGACGCCGAGCTGATGCTGGCGTACAAGGAGAGCGAAGTCGGTCAGATCCTGCACGAGGGCATCAACGAGGCCGGCTCGACGGCGTCGTTCACCGCGGTCGGAACGTCGTACTCCACGCACAACGAACCGATGATCCCGCTCTACATCTTCTACTCGATGTTCGGCTTCCAGCGCACCGGCGACGGGTTCTGGGCGGCCGCCGACCAGATGGCCCGCGGCTTCGTACTCGGTGCGACGGCCGGGCGCACCACCCTGACCGGCGAGGGGCTGCAGCACGCCGACGGCCACTCGCTGCTGCTGGCCTCGACCAACCCCGCGGTGGTGGCCTACGACCCGGCGTTCGCCTTCGAGATCGCATACATCGTGGAGAGCGGGCTGGCCCGGATGTTCGGCGAGAACCCGGAGAACATCTACTTCTACATCACCATCTACAACGAGCCCTACGTCCAGCCCGCCGAGCCGGAGAACTTCGACCCGGCCGGCCTGCTGCGCGGCATCTACCGCTACCGCGCGGCCAGCCAGAAGCGTTCCAACACCGCGCAGATCCTGGCCTCGGGGGTGGCGATGCCGGAGGCGCTGCGCGCGGCCGACCTGCTGGCCGAGCGCTGGGACGTGGCCGCCGACGTCTGGTCGGTGACCAGCTGGGGCGAACTCAACCGGGACGGCATCGCGGCCGAGAAGGAGATCCTGCGGCACCCGGACCGCCCGGCCCCGGTGCCGTACGTCACCGAGGTGCTCGCCAAGACGGCGGGCCCGGCGGTCGCGGTGAGCGACTGGATGCGGGGCGTCCCCGAGCAGATCCGGCCCTGGGTGCCCAACACCTACGTGACGCTGGGCACCGACGGGTTCGGCTTCTCCGACACCCGGCCCGCGGCGCGGCGCTACTTCAACACCGACGCCGAGTCGGTGGTGGTCGCGGTGCTGGAGGCGCTGGCACGCGATGGCGAGATCGACCCGTCGGTGGCGATCTCGGCGGCCCAGGAGTACCGGATCGACGACGTGATGGCGGCGCCGGAGCAGACGAGCGACCCCGGAGTCGCATAGGCGACGACATTCAGCCCGGAGTCGCATAGGCGACGACATCTGCAGCCCCGCGAGTGTGCATCTGCATACGCCCAGGCCCGCGTGTCGGGGATGAAACCGCACACTCGCGGCGGGAGCCGCGTTGCCGAACGGACTCGGCGTCGCGATTTGGTGGGAACATCCAGAAAAGCGGCGTAGCTTTTAGGGATGACCGACAACACCGGCTTCGAGTTGCCGCGCTCGCCGCTGCAGTTGTTGGACTCCGTGCCCGAGTCGACGCTGCGCCGGCTCCGCCAGTATTCCGGCCGGCTGGCCACCCAGGCGGTGCACGCCATGTCGGAGCGGCTGCCGTTCTTCGGTGATCTGGAGGCCTCCCAGCGCGCCAGCGTGCAGCTGGTGGTGCAGGCCGCGGTGGTCAACTTCGTGGAGTGGATGCGCAACCCGTCCAGCGACGTCGGCTACACCGCGCAGGCCTTCGAACTGGTCCCGCAGGAGCTGACCCGCCGGATCGCGCTGGCCCAGACCGTCGACATGGTGCGGGTGACGATGGAGTTCTTCGAAGAGGTGGTCCCGCTGCTGGCCCGCAATGAAGAGCAGCTCACCGCGCTCACGGTCGGCATCCTGCGCTACAGCCGCGACCTGGCGTTCGCCGCCGCCTCGGTGTACGCCGACGCCGCCGAGGCCCGCGGCTCCTGGGACAGCAGGATGGAGTCCAGCGTCGTGGACGCCGTCGTCCGCGGCGACACCGGACCCGAGTTGCTGTCCCGCGCGGCGGCACTGAACTGGGACACGACCGCCCCGGCAACGGTGCTGGTCGGCACCCCGCCGCCGGGGCGCGAGGAACTGGCCAGCGAGGACCTTCGGGACATCGCCCTGCGCCACGGCCGGCCCGCGCTGGCCGACGTGCACGGCACCTGGCTCATCGCCATCATCTCCGGCCCGCTGTCGCCCACCGACAAGTTCTTCAACGACCTGCTCACCGCGTTCTCCAGCGGACCGGTGGTGATCGGCCCGACCGCGCCGATGCTCACCGCGGCCTATCACAGCGCCAGCGAGGCGATATCGGGCATGAACGCCGTCGCCGGTTGGAGTGGCGCCCCGCGACCGGTGCTGGCGCGCGAACTGCTGCCGGAGCGGGCCCTGCTCGGGGACGCGTCGGCCATCGCCGCCCTGCACACCGAGATCATGCGCCCCCTCGCCGACGCGGGTCCCGCGCTCACCGAGACCCTGGATGCCTACCTCGACAGCGGCGGCGCCATCGAGGCCTGCGCCAGGAAACTGTTCGTTCATCCAAATACGGTGCGCTACCGGCTCAAGCGGATCACCGACTTCACCGGCCGCGATCCGACGCTGCCCCGGGACGCCTACGTACTGCGCGTCGCGGCCACCGTCGGCCGGCTCGAGTACCCGGCCCCGCCGCAGACCATGGCAAACGGCACCGCAAACCCCTTCACCCCGCCCCTGGTCGGCGCGGCCGGCCCGGATTCGGCCGTCAAGCAGGTAGCGGCGAGATATCAATAAAGCCGCAACGGGTGCAGATTTGTAGGTTATCCACAAAAACCTAAGATCAGGTTCATAATCTCTTACACCGCGAAAAACCGCTTTCACAGTGTTCTCTTAAACATGTGATTGCGTTGCTCGCCCCCGGCCAGGGATCACAGACCCCCGGCATGCTCGCCGAATGGCTCGAGCTCCCCGGCGCCGCAGATCAGATCGCCCGATGGTCGGACATCAGCGGCCTCGATCTGGCCCGCCTGGGCACCACGGCGACCGCGGACGAGATCACCGATACCGCCGTCACCCAGCCGCTGGTGGTGGTCGCGACCCTGCTGGCCAACGCCGAGCTGACCAACCGCGGAACGCTGGCCGGTAAGCAAACCGTCGTGGCCGGCCATTCGGTCGGCGAGATCGCCGCCTATGCCATCGCCGGCGTCATCACCCCCGACGACGCGGTCAGGCTCGCCGCGGTCCGCGGTGCCGAGATGGCCAAGGCCTGTGCGGTCGAGCCCACCGGCATGTCCGCGGTGCTGGGCGGCGACGAGGCCGAGGTGCTGACCCGCCTGGAGGCCCTCGACCTCATCCCGGCCAACCGCAACGCCGCCGGTCAGATCGTCGCCGCCGGCGCCATCGCGGCGCTGGAGAAGCTGGCCGAGGATCCCCCGGCAAAGGCCCGGGTGCGTCCGCTGGCCACCGCGGGTGCGTTCCACACCGGCTACATGGCCTCGGCGCTGGACGGCTACGCGGCCGCCGCGGCCGCGGTCGTCACGGCCGAGCCCACCACCACGCTGCTGTCCAACTCCGACGGCCGGGCGGTCACCTCCGGCCAAGACGCGATGACCAAGCTCGTCGCGCAGTTGACCCGTCCGGTGCGCTGGGACCTGTGCACCGAGACCATGCGTCAGCTCAACACCACGGCGATCGTCGAGTTCCCGCCCGCGGGCGCCTTGACCGGGATCGCCAAACGTGAACTTCGGGGCGTCGCGACGCACGCCATCAAGGCACCCGCAGACCTGGACGGACTGGCCGATCTCTGATCGGCCGACCGCGGTCCAGGACAACCACATAAATCGCGTTTCCACCGTTACGAAGTAACACAACCGATAAGGAAGGGAGCCACGCTGTGGCCGCCAGTCAGGAAGAAATCATCGCCGGTCTCGCCGAGATCATCGAAGAGGTCACCGGTATCGAGCCGTCCGAGGTGACCCCGGAGAAGTCCTTCGTCGACGACCTGGACATCGACTCGCTGTCGATGGTCGAGATCGCCGTCCAGACCGAGGACAAGTACGGCGTCAAGATCCCGGACGAGGACCTCGCCGGTCTGCGCACCGTCGGTGACGTCGTCACCTACATCCAGAAGCTCGAGGAAGAGAACCCCGAGGCTGCTGCAGCGCTTCGCGAGAAGTTCGCGCAGTGACCAGGCCTTCCACTGCTAACGGCGGTTTCCCGAATGTCGTGGTGACCGCCGTCACGGCGACCACCTCGATCGCGGGTGACATTGAGAGCACGTGGAAGGGTCTGCTGGCCGGCGAGAGTGGCATCCGCGTTCTCGAGGACGATTTCGTCACCAAGTGGGATCTTCCGGTGCGTATCGGAGGCCACCTCGCCGACCCGGTCGACGACCACATGGGTCGACTGGACTTCCGCCGGATGTCCTATGTCCAGCGGATGGCGAAGTTCCTCAGCGCGCAACTGTGGGAGACCGCCGGTAAGCCGGAGGTCGACCCCGACCGGTTCGCGGTCGTGGTCGGCACCGGCCTCGGTGGTGGCGAGAAGATCGTCGAAACCTACGACGCGATGAACGAGGGCGGGCCGCGCAAGGTGTCCCCGCTCGCGGTGCAGATGATCATGCCCAACGGTGCGGCGGCCGTCGTCGGCCTCGAGCTCGGGGCCCGGGCCGGTGTCATCACACCGGTATCGGCCTGCTCGTCGGGGTCGGAGGCGATCGCCCACGCGTGGCGCCAGATCGTCATGGGTGACGCGGACTTCGCGGTCTGCGGCGGCGTCGAAGGCGGTATCGAGGCGTTGCCCATCGCGACGTTCTCGATGATGCGCGCGATGTCGACCCGCAACGACGAGCCGGAGCGGGCCTCGCGGCCGTTCGACAAGGACCGCGACGGGTTCGTCTTCGGTGAGGCCGGCGCGCTGATGATCATCGAGACCGAGGAGCACGCCAAGGCCCGCGGCGCCACGCCGCTGGCCCGGTTGATGGGTGCCGGCATCACGTCGGACGCCTACCACATGGTCGCTCCGGCACCGGACGGTCTGCGGGCCGGCCGGGCGATGACCAGGGCGATGGAATTGGCGGGCTTGTCCGCCAAGGACATCGACCACGTCAACGCGCATGCCACGTCGACGTCGATCGGTGACATCGCCGAGGCCAACGCCATCCGGGTTGCCGGGGTGGAGCACGCCCCGGTGTACGCACCGAAGTCGGCGCTGGGCCACTCCATCGGTGCAGTCGGTGCGCTCGAGTCGATCCTGACCGTGCTCGCCCTGCGCGACGGCGTCATTCCACCGACGCTGAACTACGAGACGCCGGATCCTGAGATCGATCTGGACGTCGTCGCCGGTGAACCGAGGTACGGGGACTATCGGTACGCCATCAACAACTCATTCGGATTCGGGGGACACAACGTGGCGCTCGCCTTCGGGCGTTACTGAGGTCTCGGGGGGAAAGGACCGGAAAGAGCACATGGCAGGGTTAGCCACGGGGAACGGTTTCCCCAACGTGGTCGTGACTGGCGTAGCCATGACGACTGCCCTGGCATCGGATGCCGACAGCACCTGGAAGGCGTTGCTGGACGGGCAGAGCGGGATTCGTACGCTCAACGACGAGTTCGTCGAGAAGTACGACCTGCCCGTTCGGATCGGGGGGCACCTCGTCGAGGAATTCGACGGGGAGCTCACCCGCGTCGAACTGCGGCGGCTGTCCTACCTGCAGAAGATGTCGACCGTGCTGGGTCGGCGGGTCTGGCAGAACGCCGGCTCCCCGGAGGTGGACCTCAAGCGCCTGATGGTGTCGATCGGCACCGGCATGGGATCCACCGAGGAGATGCTGTTCGCCTACGACGGCATGCGCGAGCGCGGCCTGCGGGCGGTCTCGCCGCTGGTGGTGCAGATGTACATGCCCAACGGCGCGGCCGCCGCGGTCGGCCTGGAACTCAAGGCCAAGGCCGGGGTCATCACCCCGGTGTCGGCCTGTGCCTCGGGTTCGGAGGGCATCGCCCAGGCGTGGCGCCAGATCGTGCTCGGCGAGGCCGACATCGCGGTGTGCGGCGGGGTGGAGACGAAGATCGAGGCGGTGCCGATCGCCGGCTTCGCCCAGATGCGCATCGTGCTGTCCACGACCAACGACGATCCCGCCGGCGCCTGCCGGCCGTTCGACCGGGACCGCAACGGATTCGTGTTCGGCGAGGGCGGTGCGCTGATGGTCATCGAGACCGAGGAGCACGCCAAGGCCCGCGGCGCCAACATCCTGGCCCGCATCATGGGCGCGGCGATCACCTCGGACGGGTACCACATCGTGGCCCCCGACCCCAACGGTGAACAGGCCGGGCACGCCATCACCCGGGCCATCCAGCTGGCCGGCCTGCAGCCCTCCGATATCGACCACATCAACGCGCACGCCACCGGAACCTCGGTCGGTGACGTGGCGGAGGGCAAGGCCATCAACAACGCGCTCGGCAGCCACCGGCCGGCGGTCTACGCGCCCAAGTCGGCGCTGGGTCACTCGGTGGGTGCCGTCGGTGCGGTGGAGTCGATCCTCACCGTGCTGGCGCTGCGGGACGGCATCGTGCCGCCCACGCTCAACCTGCGCAACCTCGATCCGGAGATCGATCTGGACGTGGTGGCCGGCGAACCCCGGCCAGGCAACTACCAATACGCGATCAACAACTCGTTCGGATTCGGCGGTCACAACGTCGCAATCGCCTTCGGGAAGTACTGAAAACGAACAACCAAGGCGCGCAGTGACATCCGACGCCAAGAGGAGGTTTAGGTGACGATCATGGCCCCTGAGGCTGTCGGCGAATCGCTCGACCCCCGCGACCCGCTGCTGCGGCTGCGCACCTTCTTCGACGAGGGCAGCGTCGAGTTGCTGCACGAGCGGGACCGCTCCGGCGTGCTGGCCGCGGCCGGCACCGTCAACGGGGTGCGCACCATCGCCTTCTGCACGGACGGAACCGTGATGGGTGGCGCCATGGGCGTCGAGGGCTGCCAGCACATCGTCAACGCCTACGACACCGCCATCGAGGAGCAGAGCCCGATCGTGGGCATCTGGCACTCCGGCGGCGCCCGGCTGGCCGAGGGTGTCAAGGCCCTGCACGCCGTCGGGCTGGTCTTCGAGGCCATGATCCGCGCCTCCGGGTACATCCCCCAGATCTCGGTCGTCGTCGGCTTCGCCGCGGGCGGTGCGGCCTACGGGCCCGCGCTGACCGACGTGGTGATCATGGCGGCCGAGGGCCGGGTTTTCGTCACCGGACCCGACGTGGTGCGCAGCGTGACCGGTGAGGACGTCGACATGGCGAGCCTCGGCGGTCCGGACACCCACCACAAGAAGTCGGGTGTGTGCCACATCGTCGCCGACGACGAGCTCGACGCCTACGCGCGCGGTCGCCGCCTGGTCGGATTGTTCTGCCAGCAGGGTCATTTCGACCGCACCAAGGCCGAGGCGGGCGACAGCGACCTGCACGCCCTGCTGCCGGAGTCGGCGCGGCGCGCGTATGACGTGCACCCGCTTGTCGAGGCGCTGCTGGACTCCGACGACGAGGGCAACTCGAGCTTCGAGGAGTTCCAGGCCAAGTGGGCGCCGTCCATCGTCGTCGGCATCGGCCGGCTGGCCGGCCGCACCGTCGGGGTGCTGGCCAACAACCCGCTGCGGCTGGGCGGCTGCCTGAACTCCGAGAGCGCGGAGAAGGCGGCCCGGCTGGTCCGGCTGTGCAACGCCTTCGGCATCCCGTTGGTCGTCGTCGTCGACGTGCCCGGCTACCTGCCCGGTGTGGACCAGGAGTGGGGTGGCGTGGTGCGCCGCGGCGCGAAGCTGCTGCACGCCTTCGGTGAGGCGAGCGTGCCCCGGGTGACGTTGGTGACCCGCAAGATCTACGGCGGCGCCTACATCGCGATGAACTCGCGGTCGCTGGGCGCGACCAAGGTGTTCGCCTGGCCGGACGCCGAGGTCGCCGTGATGGGCGCCAAGGCGGCGGTCGGGATCCTGCACAAGAAGAAGCTGGCCGCGGCGGCCGACCACGAGCGCGATGCGCTGCACGAGGAACTGGCGGCCGAGCACGAGCGGATCGCCGGCGGCGTCGACAGCGCGATCGAGATCGGCGTGGTGGACGAGAAGATCGATCCCGCCCACACCCGCAGCAAGCTCACCCAGGCCCTCGCCGAGGCGCCGACCCGGCGGGGTCGCCACAAGAACATCCCCCTGTAGGGATCGGACGCCGTAGCGATCAGACGCCGACGAGGAACTCCTCGGCGCAGCCCAGGGCACGGTCACGGTCGCCGGCCACCAGGCCGATGCGGGTCCGGCGGTCGAGGATGTCGTCGACGGTCAGGGCGCCCTCGTGGGTGACGGCGAACTCGAACTCCGCCCGCGTCACGTCGATGCCCTCGGCCACCGGATCGGTCGGCCGCGCACAGCGTGCCGAGGCGATCACGTTGGGCGACTCCGCGCCGTACCGGGCCATCAGTGAGCCGGGCAGCTCGCCGGTGGTGCGAAGCGTCGCAACGGGATTCGCCGGCGCACCGACCAACGGCAGGTTGCGGGTCCGGCAGTGTCCGGCGACGATGCCACGCTCGGCCAGCGCGGTGTCGAGGACATCCTCGGCCATGTGCCGGTATTCGGTCAGCTTGCCGCCCACCACGCTGAACGCCCCGGAGTCGGATTCGATGACGGCGTGGTCGCGGGAGACGTCGGCGGTTCGGCCCGCCCCGGTGTCCAGCAGTGGGCGCAGGCCGGCGTAGGCCCCGATCACGTCGGCGGTGCTCAACGCGGTGGCCAGCGCGGTGTTGACGGTGTCGAGCAGGAAGGTAACTTCGTCCGGGGTGGGCTCGGGCACGTCGGGAATCGGGCCCGGCGCCTCCTCGTCGGTCAGCCCCAGGTAGACGCGCCCCAGCTGCTCGGGCATCGCGAACACGAACCGGTTGGTCTCCCCCGGTATCGGAACCGTCAGTGCCGCAGTCGGATTGCCGAACGAGGCGGCGTCGAACACCAGGTGGGTGCCGCGGCTCGGCCGCAGCTTGATCGACGGGTCCACCTCGGCCGCCCACACACCGGTGGCGTTGATGACCACCCGCGCCGAGACGTCGAACCGCTCCCCGGTGAGCTCGTCGGTGAGCCGCGCCGACGAGCCGGTGGCCTCCTCGGCGCGGACCCGGGTCAGGATCCGGGCGCCGTGCTGGGCCGCGGTGCGG
>ERZ724515.725-NODE-725-length-13341-cov-8.674921_pt1 | contig 13341 bp, 5 predicted proteins | sample MGYA00376048_ERZ724515 | MGnify/ENA primary metagenome ERZ724515 (study PRJEB28724, sample SAMN07190885) | wastewater metagenome | isolation source: influent of sewage treatment plant in Hong Hong | place: Hong Kong | collected 2016-03-17 ... | reverse complement strand
AATTCATAATCTTTTTTTGCATTTATAAATGCTTTTTCTTTGAAATCAGCAAAAAACAACCAAAATAATAAAGTTAAAATACTTAAAAGTATTAATAATAAAACTGCTATATTTTTTATTACTCTTGGTATAACAAAATGTAATTTCATTTTAATCTTTTTCTTTTATTGGTTTTGGGTCGGGTTTAGCTACTTTTATCTCTTCTTTCTTTTGAGTAGCTACTTTTTCATCTTCATCTTTCTCTTTTACTGGTTTTGGATCAGGTTTTCTAACTTTTTCTATAATATTCTCAAGTTTTTTATCTTTCAAATCACTCTGTTTTAAAGGTGTTGCCTCTTTATAATCTGTTTTTGTAGAAATATTGATATATTCATACTCTGCTTCTTTTATCTCTTGAACTACTTCTTTTAAAGCTAAATTTGAATTATATAACTCTAACTCTTTTGAAATTTTTTGAACAACAGGATAATAACCATCACCTATTTCACCTAGACTTTCCATAGCTTTTTGAGCTTCATTATAAGAAGAATAAACTCCATAATTCCATCTAATCAAAGATTTTCCATTAGAATAACTAAATTCATAACTATTTTCATATAAATTAGGATTTTTAGTTAAAATATCTTCTAACTCTTTTATATCACTAAATGAAGTAATATTTATAGTATATGACTCTGGATTTGCACTTAAAAAAGCACTTCTTGCTGTTTGACTAAATTTAAATTCAGGGAGTTTCTTCTCTTGTTTAATTTTTTCTACTGTATTTGTTTTTTCTATAATTTTAATTTCTGGTTCAGGTGCGTTTACTTTTAATCCAGCAAGATACTCTTGATAATTAGCTTTCACATCTTTTACTTTTTTAATATTTAAACCTGATTTAGCAAGATTTTTAGCCAATTTTTCACTTTGAATTTTTGCCGTTTCTTTATCTGAAAAAATACCATAAGCAATTTTTGAATTAAGAGCAGAATTTTCTATAACTTCATAAGCAAAAGCTTCTTTATCTAAATTTTTATCTTTTATAAAAGTAGTTGCTTCTTTTTGATTATTAAATGTTCCTATTTCTATTGTATAAGATTCATCATTTGCTAATAAGAAATTTTTTGCAAAATTATTGATATTTTCATCTTTAGTAGCCTTATTTGCTAATAAATTTCTTAACTCTTCCTCTTTTTTCTTCTCTTCTTCTCTTTCTAACCTCTCTTTTTCATTTAAGAATTTATCATCAATATAAATATCTTGAGTGTAATTTGCTTTTGAAAAATCAATAAATTTAGGATGTATTGGATCTAAATCAAAAAATGCCAATAAATCTCCTGTATATCCTAATAATGTAAAGAAATCCGTTATATTGCTACTTTCATATTTAATTAATTCTGTTTCAGCAGAATTTAACTGTTTATGCCCTTGCAATATTGTTGGTAAATCTTGATTACCATTGTTAAACTCTTCCCAATAAGCTTCAACCATTTTTCTTAAAGAGATAACTTCTGATATATTACTTGATAATGATTCAGTTGTTGATTCAATAGATGTAAATAACTTAGAGATATTCCATTTTAACTTTTTCTTCTCTTCTTCTAGTTTAAAATTCAACTCTCTTAATGCGCTATATGAACTTAAAATTTTATTTTTATCTTTTCCACCATTATATAAATTGAATGTAACTTTAAATAAAGCATTAAGCTTTTGTTCTCTTTCTTCAAATCCTTCTTTATCCATTATATTATCTAAAGATAATTCAAAATCAAGTTTTGGAGCAAATTCTGATTTTTTTGATTCTAAATTAAATTTTTCTGCATCCATTGCTTCATAATAATTTAAAATTGTACTATTTCTTTTTATTCCTCTTTCATATAATAAATCAAATGTTGATACATTTATATTAAAATTTTTTTCATAAGGAAGAGTCTTTGTATAATTTTCTCCAACAATATATTCATAATATCTCATAGATTCTGTAAGTTTAGATTTAACTTTTGTAAGTTGTGTTTGAGCATTTGATACACTTGCTTTAATTGCTGTTAAATCTCCTATTGAAGCAGCACCATTATCATATTTAACAGTAACTATTTCTAAAATTTTATTCAAATTTTTCATATGATTTTCACTACTTAAAACTGTTCTATATGAGAATACAACATCAAAGTAAGCTTTAATTGCTTTAGTTATTTCTGTTTGAAGAGTTATTTGATATTGACTTTTTTCTACATCTAATTTCTTTTCTAAGCTTTTAATAGTATTAGCAGTCTCTCCACCAGAATAAAGATTTTGATTTAAAATAAATTTATAATTTCTATCATTGTAATATCTAAAAAATTTATCCTCTTTTATGTTTGTAGCTTGAGTTCTTCCATTTTCTGACTCAAAATTTAAAGTTGGATAATATCCAGCGATTGCATCTTTTAATTTTATTTCACTTTGAATAACTTGTTCTCTTGAAGCTTTAAGTAAATCACTATTTGATATGGTTTCTAAAACAACATCTATTAGAGATACTTTTTTATATTTAGAAATATCCGTACCTGTATCTGTTCCATAATTTGTTATCGTATCAATTTTTTTTAGTTTTTTAGATTTTGTAGGTTCTTCATCTAAGTAAACTGTTAATTCTATATCTTTTAGTTTCTTATAATTTGATTCTTTATCATCTACTGTATAAACAGAAGCATTACCTGCTCCACCTCTAAAAGTATCACTACCATCTCTACCAATTAAAGTATTATCACTTGAATTCCCATAAATAGTATCATTTGCACTACCACCTTCAAGATTTTCAACATTTAATATTCTTATATTTCCTGCTGCACCTGCATTTTGATAATCTTTTACACTTGTAGCATCAAAATTATGTATATCAGAAGAGTTACCATAAGTCAAACCTAAATTTATAGTAACTGCACTTGTAAAATCTTTGTAGCTAACAGAATCCTTTCCATCTCCTCCATCTAAATAATCATATTCTCCTGATAAAGCTGTTGATGTTCCTGCTCCATCTAAAATATCATCTCCACTATTTCCAATAAGTGTATTTGCTTTTGTATTACCAGTTAATTTATCATTACCACTTCCACCAATAACACCCTCTATAGAATTAAATGTATCTGTTCCTTGTGAAGTACTAATAAATTTTGTTCCATCTGTAATATTTACATCTAAATCTTCTGTAGCATCACTATAATCAGCAGTATCAATTCCATCTCCACCATCTAAAGTATCATTTCCTGTACCACCTCTTAATTTATCATCGTTATTGCCACCATATAATTTATCATCATTAGCTCCGCCATATAAGGTATCATTTCCATCATTACCAATTAATATATTAGCAGCTGTATCTCCTACAATAAAATCAACTTCTGATGTACCAGTAACATTTTCAATATTTTTTATTTGATGAGTAGTTGAATCTGAAGTTACAGTTGAATAACTACTTGTGTTTAAGGTTACAGTTACTCCAGCATTTAAAGCACTATAATCTACTGTATCAATATCATCTCCACCATCAATATCATCTGCATTTACACCTGTAGCTGTTTGAATAAAAAGGTCATCCCCTTTTCCACCTACTAATGTATTTGTAGCTCGACTTGCAGTTATCGTATCATTATTTTGTGTACCTATAATATTTTCAATATTTTTAATAGTGTCATTATTTCCACCATTTACTACAACTGTTGCACTTGATAAACTAAATTGCTCATCTAAATTTACAGTTATTCCTTCTGTAGTTTTGTCAGTATCACTATCCAATATCTTACTATAATCCACGGTATCCGTATCATTTCCACCATCAATTACATCAATTCCATCACTAGAACCTGTGGCGATAAATGTATCATTTCCTGTTCCACCATCAAGGGAATCATCTCCATCATCACCTTGAATAAGGTCATTACCATCTCTACCATATATTGTGTCATTTCCACTTCCACCATATATTGTGTCATTTCCTGCTCCACCATCAAAGATATTTGCTATATTATCGTTTGTATCTCCAGTGATAGTATCATCATAACTAGAACCAATAATATTTTCTATACTTACTAAAGTATCTTTTGAACCATCACTAAGTGTTACTTCACCTTTTTCAATAATTGCTGTATCAGTAGAAGCATTCATATCAGCAATTATTTTACTACTTGAAGAGTAATCTGCTGTATCATTATATGCTATAGCCGTATCTGTTAAATTTGTTAAAGATATATTTTCTTCACTATATAAATAAAGAACATCTGAAGAACCTTCTGTTATTTTTATAAGACTTGCTACTTTTTTTGCTTCATTATTTTTTTCAAATTCAGTCAATAATCCAGCAATAATATCATCTGCATTTGCAGTAGTTGCAAGAAAACTAATTAATATTGTTCCTATTTGTAATTTATATGTATTACCTATTGTTGGAGTACCATTAACTTTTAGTTTATGAGAATACTCATCAACTCCTCCATCTAAGTAATCATTTTGTCCTTTACCAACTAATGTATCGTTTCCTGTTCCACCATAAATTGTATTTTTATCATCATTTCCTGTTAATTTATCATCTCCAAAACTACCTTGAATATTTTCAATATTTTTTATAATAACATTTCCATCTCCAGAAATTTGAGCAATATTTTCAGTTGAACCAGTGTTGTAAGATAAATCTATAGTAATATTTTTATTTGTATAGGCAAAACTTACTAAATCCGCACCACCAAGTGAATTTTCTCCACCATCAATATAATCTGTTCCAGAAGAAGTCCCATTTCCTAAAATAGTATCATTTCCTCTTCCACCAACTAGAGTATTAGCACCTGTTGTTCCAATTAAAATATCATTACCATCTCCACCAATAGCACCTTCAATATCTATAAATGTATCTTTCCCTTGCGTTGTACTAACTGTTTTTTCACCTTGTGAATTTAAATCTATGATTAAATCTTCTGTAGCATCACTATAATCAGCAGTATCTATTCCAATTCCACCGTTTAAAGTATCATCTCCTGTTCCACCTCTTAAGGTATCATTTCCTAATCCACCAAGTAATGTATCATTTGCATCTAATCCTGAAAGGAAGTCATTTCCTGCGTTACCTTCAAGTAAATTAGATTCTCCATTTCCAACTATTGAATCTGCATAAGCTGTACCTTTTACATTTTCAATATTAAAGATTTGGTCACTTCCAATTTGTTTTTCTGTATCAACAAATATATCAAAAGCAACATTTAAAGTTAAATTTGCATTAACTCCTGTTCCACTTGTAACATAAGTAAAATCAGCAGTATCTGTTCCATCTCCACCATCTAAATAATCATTTCCTTTTCCACCAGCTAGTGTGTCATTCCCTGCATTTGATGAAATAGTATTATTCAAATCACTACCAGTTAAAATATCATTTCCTAAACCTGATTTAATATTTTCAATATTTTCAATAGAATCTGTATAAGTTAAGCTACCGTTTGTAATAGTAGCTGTAGTGCTACTTGAACTATTAAGAGTTAAAGTTAAATTTTCAGATGAACTAAGTGCTGTATAATCAACAGTATCAAGTCCATCTCCTCCATCAACTACATCTACTCCAGCATCTGCTCTTAAAATAAATGTATCATCTCCTAAATTTCCTCTTAATATATCTATTTGGTCATCTACTCCACCATCTAGTGTATCATTTCCCGAACCAGCATCAATACTATTAGCTTTATTATTACCTGTAATTTCATCATTATATTGAGTACCTATAACATTTTCAATACTACTTAAAATATCTGTATCAGTATTTCCTATAGTTGCATTTGCAGCAGTATCATCAGCTCCCAACATAACTTTTAATTTAGCTGTTTCAGATGAAAAATCGGCTGTATCAATTCCATTTCCACCATTTAGTGTATCAGAACCAACCCCACCAATTAATGAATCGTTTCCTTCTTCACCTTCAAGTAAATCATCTCCTGTTCCACCATATAGTTTATCATCATTATTTCCACCATATAAACTATCGGCTCCACCATTTCCTATTAAAGTGTCATTTCCTGCAAAACCTTTTAAAATATTAGTAGAATCATTTCCTGTTAATAAATCTCCACCATTTGCACCATTTACATCTTCTATATTTTTTATTGTAATATTACCAGCACCTGTGTCTTGTAATGATGTATTATTTAAATCAACAGTAATTTTGTTAGTTAGCCCTGAATTTTCATAAGTTAAAAGGTCTCTATCTCCACTTTGACCATCTATAGTATCTGAACCTAAAGCCGTACTTCCATTACTTACGATAGTGTCATTTCCAGCACCAGCTAAAATTATATTGTCTTCAGTTGTTCCAATGATTGTATCGTTATAACTTGTTCCTATAACATTTTCGATTTCACTTAAAGTATCTAATCCAGCTTTTTTAGTATCTTGTTGAGAAGTTATTGTTAAATCAATTTCTACTCCTTTTAAATCTCCCGCTAAATTACTAAGTTCACTATAATTAACATAATCATTTCCACTTCCACCATTTAAAACATCATCACCACTTCCGCCACTTATTGTATCATTTCCTAATCCAGCTAAAATAGTGTCATTACCTGCCTCTCCAGATAAAACATCATCACCACTTCCACCATTTATGCTATCGTTACCATCGCCTGCATAAATAGTATCATTCCCTCTTCCTGCATCTAAAGTATTTGAAACCGAACTTCCATAAATAGTATCAGCATAAATAGAACCTATAACATTTTCAATACTGTAAAGAGAATCTTCTCCATCTCCTCCTGAAGCTTCTCCCACAATTACGCCTGATACAACAGAAGACTCTAAATAGATAAATTCAGAAGCATTTGAAGCAGAATAATCAATAGTATCTAAACCATTTCCACCATTTAAATAATCATTCCCTAATCCACCATTTAAAGTATCATTTCCATCTTCTGCCCAAATACTATTTTTTAATGTATTACCAATAATCGTATCATCATAATTTGACCCTATAACATTCTCAAAATCCCAAAGATAATCATCTCCATCAATACCTGTTGTTTTTCCTTTTGTTGCATCATCTGGGTCATCACTAAGATTTACAATAACTCCTGATGATGTACCTGATGTATTTACAGCAGTTTTATAACTTACAGTATCATTTCCAGCACCAGCTTTTAATATATCATTTCCAGCATTTCCAGAAATTGTATCATTTCCATCTCCACCTTCTATAGAATCTTCTCCTGCACCACCAGAAATAGTATCTGCTCCAGCCATACCTTTTAGCGTATTGTTTTGTGCATTTCCAACGATTATATCTTTATCTTGAGTAGCTATAATATTTTCAATATTAGCTATTGTATTTGTAAAAGTTGTATCAGAATCAATAGTTGATATAGTATCTATCTTAAAAGTTACAATTCCTGTATTTAAATTTGCATCTATTCCTACATTACTTATATTATCTATTTCTGAATAATCTAATGTATCAAGACCTTCTTCTCCATCGACAATATCATTTCCTGCTCTTGTTACAATCGTATCATTTCCAGTATTTCCATAAATAGTATCTGATTGTAAACCACCAATAATTGTATCATTTACAATTCCACCAAAAATTGTATTTACTAACTCCTGAGAACCTTTTGTTTCTGTATCGTTTATATTTGTACTAATTACAAAACCACTTGTATATTCTTTTCCATTTAAAGAAAAACTATTGAAATTATACTCCACAGGTTGAGTACCATCTTCAATTTCTTTAACTTGAACAGCATACTCTTTTTCAGCAGTAATTACTGTTTTTACTGGTGGTTTAATAGTTGATTTATTAGCTTCTGATACATTATCCATACTAAATGTTGATGTACTACTTAAGGTAAATACGAAATTACTCTCTTGTGTATTATCTACACTAAAAGTAATATTAACTGCACCCGTACTATCTATTGTAAATCCTTCAATAGCATCAGTTAAAGGATTGTCTTTTTGTATTATCCAACTATTACCTGATTGCACACCGTTAATAACTTTAAAACCTGCAGGTAAACTATTGCTTGAAATAGTAATTTGAGTTACGGCAAATCCCTCAGGTTGATTTGGAGTTAAAACTATAGTTCTTGAAGTTGTTGTAGAATTAAAAAGGGCAGAATCATCAGCATAAATAACTACTCTATCATAACTTCCAAATTTTTTATCACTATAATCAATCATCTCTGCATCAGTTTGTGCCATTAAACTATTTTTATCAACAGAGTTATAACCTTTAGGATATATGTTGGCGTAAGAGACTCCTCCTCCTCCATAAACTGTTAAAGTTTTTCCATCTGCATCATACGAAGTACTCTCTCTTATCTCAACATGCTGAACATCAATATCAAATGTTAAAGTAGGTGCTATTCCTTCTACTTTTGCATCTTCTGTTTTTGTTTGAGATTTAGTTTTTGTTTGCATCGCAATATTTTCATTTACTTCTGCTTCACCACTATTTTGCTGTTGAGCAGTACTATCTGCAATACTTTCATCAATATTACTTTTTTCTTCTGTAGATGGATTATTATCCGATAAAATTACTTGAGATATTTTTTCTTTTTTTATTTCTTCAGGAGTAGCAGGAGGCATATTTACAAATTCATTCGTTACTACAGAGCTTACAGGTATGGCATTTACCTCTTCAATGTTTGATAAAATAGTTCCTAAAGATACTAATTTTCCTCCTGCACCTAAGAATTCAGGTTGAGAATCACTATATCCCATGAGAGCAAGAGAAACAAAAGTAAAACTACCACCACCTGGCACATCAAGTACCATATCTCCTCCAATTAACTTGAAGTTAGCAGTTTCCAGATTGATACCCAATGCTTGAAGATCAATCTTATCTCCAGGTCTTACATATATTGGAATATTTTCACCAACAGGTGGCTTTGTTTTTATTTCAACTTTACTATCAAGATACTTAACTATTTTTGATTCTTCTTTTGCCATTTTGAACTCTTTTTTTCATAGAATTATTTGATTTAATATACCATAATTTTCATTAAAAAATAATATAAAATAATATAATTATCTAAACAAGTATCAAAAATAGGGAAAATATAGTTTTATATTTTTACACTGATGGTTGTATGTGGATTATATAAAACATTTGCACCAGATTGGATTTTGACATTTCTTCTTTGAGTATAATCAACTTCATAATTTCCGCCAAAATCAACTGAAAATTTAGCACATAAAACTGCTGCTTGTTCTACAACTGATTGTGGTAACTCTTTTTTTGAATTTTGAACAATTACATGGCAAGATGGTCTATCTTTTAGATGAAACCAAAAATCACTAGCTTTTGAATTTTCTAATAAATATATATTTTCTCTTTCACTAGTACCAAGCATAATTTTAAAGCCTTCAAAATAAAAACTTTCGTAAGCTTGAGCTTTTTTTGTTTTTGTCTGATTTTTCTCTTTTTTAGGAGATAAGAATTCACATTCTTCTATCGTTTCTGCATTATTTATATTGCTAATAAGCCTTAATAAAAACTCCAACTTTTCATCTAAATTATCTTTTTCTAAAGAGATATTAGAGGCTTTTTGTTTTGCTCTTTTTGCTTTTTTAAACAAATCATTTGAATATTTTGAAGCAGATGGTTTTTCTTCTAAATCAATTTGAACTTCAATCCCTGTATAATCAAAAACTTTTAAACTTTTTTGGTATGGTTTTATATTATGTAAATTTGACAAAATCAAATTTGCTTTTTCATATAAACTACTTGATTCAAACTCTAATTCCTCTTTTTTAGGTAGAGACTCTATAGTTTTTTTGAGTTTTCTTGCTTTTTTATCGATTTGAGAAATCTTTTGTTTTTTAACATTCTCTAAATTTTGTCTCTCTTTTTCCTCATATACATCATACAAATATTCTTCAATATCATGAACCTCATCAATTTTAGGAATGAAATTTTGTTTTGGAACTTCATCTAATTTTATACCAACTTTTACAACTCTACTTGATGAAAACTCATCAATATGCCTTAAGGCTTCTAAAATAACTCTATTTTCATCTAAAATTATTATATTTGTGTGTTTTCCTGTAAATTCCAGTTGTAAAATAGTTGTTAGTTTTTTATATGATGAAGATGAATTTACTCTTATATTTATTATTTTATCGTCATTATATAACTCTATATTTTCAATTTTAGAGTTATTAAATCTTTTTTGTAATACAACATCAAATGGGGCATTAAACTCTTTTTTTGATAGAAGATTTTTTTTTGTTTTAAATATGATTGAATTTGATTTCGAAATATCGAAATATAAATTATTCTTATTATTAAATTCAATTATAATTATATTATTATCAATTCTCTTTATAAGCCTTATATTTTGGGCTTCTTTTGATATGTAATCTACTATTTCTTTTAATATAAAATATTTCATTGTTTTATAACTTTTTTTTAATTTTTATTTGAATCTTAATTCATTATTATGTATAATCATATCAAATATTTAATTAGGAGATTGATATGAAATTATCAAAAATTGCATTAGTTGGTACAATGGTACTAGGATTAACTTCAACTGCGTTATTTGCAGATGCTGCAAAAGGTCAAAAACTTTACTCAGCTAAACTTAAAGATGCTTGTGGAATCAACGGAGCAAAATTTGCTGCTAAACATACACAAGATGAGTGGAAACAACTAAAAGAAGGTGGAAAATTTAAAGCAGAAATTGTAAAAATTTGTCCAAATGTAAAAGCAGATGATTTAAGTGATTCTGTAATTGAAAATGTTTATGACTTCTCATTTGATTTTGCAAGTGATTCAGGAAATGTTCCTTCTTGCTAAGAAGTTTTTAAAATCTACTATACTAAAGGGTGTGTTCCACCCTTTACTCAATGTTTGACAAAACATACAAAGGAAACAATATGAAAAAAAGTATTATTGCTATGTCAGTTGTTGCTGCGATTTCAACTACTACATTTGCAGCAGATATAAATAAAGAGATGTATAACCAAATTCAAGCTCTAAAAGCTCAAATAGAAGCTTTAGAAAAGAAAGTTACAGCTCAAGAAGCTACTCAAGCTAAAAAAGTTGAACAACCAGTTGTTGCTACAGTTGATGAAAAAAGAATTGAGAAAATTGAAAAAAAACTTGATACTGTTTCAAAAACAGCAACAACTGCAAAAACTCAAAGTGCTAATGATAACTTAAAATGGGATGTTGATTTCAGAACTCAAGCTGATAATATCCAATACAAACTTGCTGATGGTACAAAAGAGAAAAATAATGCTCTTTTAACAAATAGATTATGGTTAGGTGCAAAATATAAAGCTGATGATAACTCATCATTTTTTGGAAAATTATCTTATAACAAAGCATTTGGAGATACAGCTGATCACTCTCAATCAAATACAAATCCAGGATATGCAAACTTTGATTGGGTAACAAATGAAAATGCAACAGATAACACTGTAAAAGTAAAAGAGGCTTATTGGCTTTATAATAAAGAAAAACTATTTGGTGCTGATGTTCCTTGGGGTGCTTCAGTTGGAAGAAGACCTTCAACTGATGGTTTACCAACAAATATCAAAAATGACCAAAAAGAAAACTCTCCATTATCTCATGTAGTTGATGTTGAATTTGATGGGTTCTCTATCAAGTTTGATACACAAGCAGTTACAGGACTTACAGGTTCTTGGTTTAAAATCTGTGGTGGTAGAGGTCTAACAAATGCAACTCCTAGATTTGATATGTTCTCACCTGCATATTCGACAGATGATGATAAAAATGTTGATGTTGATATGTTAGGATTTATTGCCGTACCTTATGACAATGGACAATACTCTGTTCATTTTAACTATGCAAAAGCTTGGAATTTAATAGGGTTTGATGGGCAATCTTTACAAAATTTTGGTGGTGCATATCAAACTTATCAATCTGCATATCAAACTTATCTAAATGATACGACTAATACTACAAATTTATCTACAGCAAATAATGCAGCCTATGCTCTACAAATGGCTACACCTTCATTCAAAGATGTTGGAGATATTCAATTTGCAACTATTTTATTTAAAACAGAAGGTATTGGAAATGGTATTTCTGATTATTTAGATAATACAAAAGCCTTTGCTTCATTTGCAGCTAGTAAAACAGACCCAAATGAAAAGGGAATGTTAGGTTCAACTGATTCAGAAACAGGAACTTCTGTTTGGCTAGGAGTAAATGCTCCATGTCCTATTTTACCAGATAGTGCAAAAATTGGATTTGAATGGAATAAAGGTAGTAAATACTGGAGATCTATGACTTATGGTGAAGATACTTATGCTGGAAGTAAAATTGCAACAAGAGGTCAAGCATGGGAAGTTTATAGAACTCAAAAATTAACAGAAGCTTTAAGCTTTGGGGTTAGTTATGTGTTAATGCAATATGACTATACAGGTTCAAACTCATTCTTTGGAGCTGATGGAAAACCTTACGATATTAATAGCCTAGAAGCTAAACAAAATGGTGCCGTTGAAGAAGCACAAGATGTTAGAGTTTATATGAGATATAAATTCTAATTATTCTAAAATAAAAAGAGGATTTAAACCTCTTTTTATTTTTCTACTCTAAAAGCTATATTTATCAAATTTATAAATTATCTTTTCAGCTAACTCAATCATTTTTATATTTAACAACTTAAAATTTTTATCTTTTATCTCTATTAAAAAATTATCATACGCATTTGAATAAGGATAAATAATAAAATATATATACTCTTTTGAACGAGACTCTTTATTTAGTTCCTTAAACCAAACAGCAAGAAGTGAAAAATAAAGCATTGAAGGATTAAACTCTTCATTTTGTTTTAAACTTTTTGATATTTCATTATTTATAAAATTATATCCATCTAAAATTGCTTTAATTTTATAATGTTTTCTATTTTGAATATAATAAGATTGAGGTAAAGTTACATTTGAAATTTGCTTTAACATATCATTTCCAATATTATTAAATTTTTCAATAATATCTTTATCCATGACATATTTTTCTATATCATCTTTATCTTTGTACGACAAAATCAAGTCTCTACAAAATAACAACAAGCTTTCAGTTTTTATTTTTGATAAGTTTAAAATCATACTTAATTGTAACAAAATTTTACTAAATTAAGTTATATCTCAAGTAATTTAAGTGATTTTGAGATAAAATAGATGAATTTTATAATTATTTAAGAAAAAAGGAATGTATTGGAACCGATTGGTATATTAAAAGATGGTCAAATCTATGACCTTCAAACAGCTGTTGCTTTGAATATTCAAGGAGATGAAATTAAAGCTGATGATTCAAAAGAGTCTTTAGATATTTTAAGACACTCTTGCGCTCACATGATGGCTCAAGCTATCAAAGAACTTTAT
>ERZ724515.721-NODE-721-length-13356-cov-11.740245_pt1 | contig 13356 bp, 14 predicted proteins | sample MGYA00376048_ERZ724515 | MGnify/ENA primary metagenome ERZ724515 (study PRJEB28724, sample SAMN07190885) | wastewater metagenome | isolation source: influent of sewage treatment plant in Hong Hong | place: Hong Kong | collected 2016-03-17 ... | reverse complement strand
AAACTTTTATTAAGAATTTCTAAAAACTCCTTTGGATTTTTATAGCCAACAACTTTAAGATTTGGAGTCTCTTGTTTTCTTATATCCCAAAAAATTAGTGTTGGAGGACCTATTACTTCAAACATTTTTTGCAAAGCTTTATCTTCTTCATTATTCTGAGTTACATCAATTTTTATTAAAGTAAAATTTTGAAGTTTTTTTATAACTTCAGTATCCTTAAAAGTTATATCTTCTAATTCTTCACAAGCAACACACCAAGAAGCCCAAAAATCTATCATAACAGGTTTCTTTGAACTTTTCATTATTTCTTTTAGTTCATCAATATTCTTTATTTTTGTAAATACTAATTTTTCATCATTTTTCTTTAATCCATTTAAAAGTGTAATTTTTTCAAAAGGTTTTAGAGGGCTTGTTGCACCACTTATTGCTCCTATTAGTAAAAATACTCCTAAAATAAATAGAATTGAACTAAGTGTCTGAGTCATCATATTTGTGTAAGTTCTTAAATATATTGCTGTTCCAAATAGTAATAAAGCCCAAAAAGATATAACTAAAGTAGGACTAAGAACTCTTCCTAGTAACCAAATAGCGACTCCAAACATTACTATTCCAAAAAATCTTGTAACATTTTCCATCCAACCACCAGGTTTTGGCATAAATTTTCCAGCTCCTAATCCAATAATTAAAAGAGGTACACCCATTCCTAAGCTTAAAACAAATAAAGCCATTCCTCCAAGAACTGCATTACCTGTTTGTCCTATGTAAACCAAAGCTCCAGCAAGTGGTGGTGCAATACAAGGACCTACAATTAATGCCGATAAAAATCCCATAATTGCAATACCAATTACTCCTTGTTTCTCTTTTCCATCAGTAGTTTTATTTATTTTTGATTGTAAAGACTCTGGAAGTTTTAATTCAAAATAACCAAACATAGAAAAAGCAAGTAGTACAAAAATCATCGCAAAAGCTACTATTACATAAGGATTTTGAAGAATTATTTGTAAGTTTGCTCCAAAAAGACCAGCAATTATTCCAGCAATAGTGTAAGCAATACTCATAGATAAAACATAAATTAAAGATAAAATAAAACCTTTAGTTGCACTCATATTTTCATTTTTTGAAGCTTTAACTATGATAGATGACAAAATAGGAATCATAGGAAAAACACAAGGAGTTAATGAAAGTAATAATCCAAAGCCAAAAAATGTAGCAAGAATTAGAACTAAATTTTCACTTTTTAAACTAGAAGCAATAGAATCAACTTCATTTATAGCTTCTGTTTGGTTCTCTTTTTTGGTTATTAAATTTTCAATTTTTTCATCAATAATAAGAAGGTGTTTTTCACTAATTGGTGCATAGCAAAGACCTAACTTTGAACAACCTTGAAACTTAATTTCTATTTCAAACTCTTTAGAGTCTATTTTTGATTTTAATAAATCAAAAGGAATGGTTAAATTTAGATTATCAAAATGTACTATATATTCCTCATAAGCTACTGCTTTTGGGATATTTATCTCTTTTGTTATTTCTATTTCTTGAGGTTTTTTGATAAGAATTTTTAATTTATCATCATAAAGATAAATATCTTTTCCTAACTCAAGTTTTAAAGTTAAACTATCTTGATTTTTAGTAAAAGAAGTTCTGAATGCCTCATTTGGTTCTAAAACTTTTGTAGTAAGTTCTACTGAAAAAGAGTATATAAATGTTAGAAGAATTAGAAGAATTTTTTTCATAAGGTTATATTATTTGAAATCTTCTTTTGATGTTTTTGTTAGTTCATCAACACTTAAAACACCAACATACTCTTTTATTGGTTTACCATTTTTAAAATAAACAAGTGTTGGAAGTTTTGAAACACCGTATTTTTTGGCAAGAGGTAGTTCATTATCAATATTTACTTTGTAAATTTCAACATTTTTTGGCTTTTTTGTCGCAAAATCTTCAATATTATTTGCTATTATCTTACATGGAGGACACCAAGGAGCATAAAAATCTACAATTACATTTTTATCTTTTATTTTAGATTCAAAATTATCCATATTTAATTCTTCAAATCCAAAAACACTAATTACACTAAGTAAAAATAGAGAAATTATTTTATTCATTTTTATACCTTTTTTATTTACAAATTTATTCTAAGCACCAATTTTATCTTTTTTAAGTTTTCTTTTTTGTGGATTTATAGGACATTTTGGTTTTACACTTTTTTCAATAAAATCCATAATTTTAGCTGCAATATTAATATTTGTAGATTTTTCAATCCCTTCAAGACCAGGGCTTGAATTAACTTCCATTACAAGTGGACCTCTTTTTGATGGAATCATATCAACTCCACAAACACCAAGACCCATAGCTTTTGCAGCAGCCAATGCTGTAGCTTTTTCTTTTCTACTTAATTTATAAGCAGTTGCACTTCCACCTTGATGTAAGTTTGATCTAAAATCACCCTCTGCACCTTGTCTTTTCATGGCTCCTACTACTTCATCATTTACAACTAAAGCTCTAATATCAGCTCCTCCAGCTTCTTCAATGAATTCTTGAACAAGTAGATTTACTTCCATTCCATAAAAGGCATCAAGTACTGATTTTGCAGCTTTTTCACTATCTACTAAAACTACTCCTACACCTTGTGTACCCTCAAGAATTTTTAAAACTAAAGGAGCTCCACCACTTAATGCTATTACATCTTTTGCATTAGATTTATTTGAGGCAAAAATAGTTTTTGGCATATCTACGCCTTTTTTTGATAAAACTTGTAAGCTTCTTAATTTATCTCTACTTCTTGCAATGGCTAAATTTCCAGATGTACTAAAAACATCCATCATCTCAAAATGTCGTACCATAGCAGTTCCATAAAAAGTTCTACTAGCACCAATTCTAGGAATTATAGCATCAGGAGTTGGAAGAATTTTCCCTTCATAATTTATTACTAGTTCATTTTTCATAATTTCTATAGTACATTTTAAATAATCAATTACTCTTACTTCCCAACCTTTTGCCTTTGCTTCTTCAACTAATCTTCTAGTTGAATACAACTCTTCATTTCTTGACAAAATATAAATTCTCATTTTGACCTCATTTATTTGGCTTTTGTAAGATATTCTTGTGAAACATCAACTAAAAAACGATTTGCTAAAAATTTTCTTCCAATTAACATGGGATATTTCATATCTGAACGATTTGTTAATGAAACTACGGTTTTGTATTTTTTCCCAAAGAATAAAGTATCAACTTTTATAGATGCTCTTAATTGTATGGTTCCATTTGAACTTTTTACTTTTTTGAGTTTATAAAGTGGCATTTTAATTCTTTTACCGTGATAAGAAGGGTGAACTTCATCTACTAATGTAAAATGTACAAATTTTTCATCATCAATGAAAATATCATCACAATGTAGTGAATTAGAATCAGCACCTGTATCAACCTTTGCATCCAAGTCAAATAGTTCCAAATCTAAAATAGATATTATTTCTCTTCTTCCTACAACTCTTTTTCGTGACATAATAAAGCTCTTTTATAGAAATTTATTTCTTTAATTCTAATGCTTTTTGTAGTATTTTTATTACATCTTCTAAATTTTCATAAGGAATATGTGATTTCCATTGAATATCTTGACCATTTAATGAAATACCAATACTTACAATATCAGGAGTATCTTTTCCATAAGGTTCTGTTACATTTGAGATAGAAATTTTACCTTTTTTTGTTCCAGATAAGTTTAGTGTTCCTAGTTCTGTAATAGTTGACATAAATTAATCCTTTTTATTTTTTTTTATTCTACAACAATAAACTTTTGTTTACTTAAATATTTAAAGTTCTATAGAATTTTCTCCATTTAATTTGTTTTCTTTTACTGATTGAATAAATGCAATAGCTATTGGAATAATAGCAAAAGCAATAATTAAACCATGAGGTAAATGAGTAAATATTTGAATAATCATACTAGTAGCTAAAAGCCCAATAGACCACATAGCTCCATGTTCTAAATATTTGTATTCTGCAACAGTTCCTCTATCTACCATAAGTATTGTAAGATTTCTAACAGCAAATGCACCAGCACCAAGCCCTAGCATGATAATTACGATATTCTGACTTACAGCAAATGCTCCTAAAACTCCATCAAAAGAGAATGACATATCAATAAGTTCTAAATAGATAAATGAAGCTAATCCACCTTTTGCTAATTTTGAATTTGCAACATGCTCAATTTTTTCTCTTTCTGTTTCAGAGTTATTTGAATCATGCTTTTCACCATCATCTTCAAGAATTCCTCTTAAAAACTCTATACAAAGAAATAATAAAATCCCATAAATCATAGGTAATACAATATCTGCTTTATCAATTTTAGTTAAAACATTATCAATCGATATTTCTGATGGTGCATAAAAACCAATAACTGCAACAGTTAAAATAGCAATTAATATTTTTAAATCACCAATACTCGCCCATCTTGAAGCGTATCTTTCAATAGAAGCAATCCAATGAACATCTTTGTTTTCATCAAATAAAAATGATAAAAATATCATTAATAAAAATACTCCACCAAATGCCATAACAATATGATGTGAAGCCATAATTACTTTTTCGTATTCAGCTGGATTATTTATAGCTAAACTAAATGATTCTACTAAACTTAAATCAGTAGTTGCAAAAACAATTAATATTGGAAAAATAAATCTTACTCCAAATACAGCAATCAACATACCCCATGTAAGAAATCTTTTTCTCCATAAAGGTGGCATATTAACTAAAATAAGTGCATTTACAACTGCATTGTCAAATGATAAACTTAGTTCTAAAATTGTAAGAGTTGTTCCTTGAACAATTCCTAATACACCCATATAAAAGAATTCTATAATTACTGAAATACCAAAAAATAAAAAAAAGGTATTAAAATAACTTATCGTTGATTTTTGATTGATTTGTTGAGACATTTATGTCCTTTTTATATAATTAAATTTATTGGAATAATACCCATAATAAGCTAAATTTATAAAAAAACACCATTTATTAGATAATACTTAATCAAATAAAAAGAGCATAAAAATACAAAAATCGAATTAAATAAAATGGAGTATTTAAAGCCATAGTTTAAATCTTTTTTTGTAAATATTGGCACAACAAAACTTGCAATTCCAAAAAAAGTTCCTAAAAAAAGAGTTGTCCAAATAAAATATCCTACAAAAAAATACTCTTTTTGAAGCATACAAAATGGACATTGATGAGTTGGAAGTTGATAAATATATGTTGAGAAAAAATAAGTAACTGCATAATATGAAATATACAAAAAGAATAAATTAACAATAAAATTTGTAAATCTTTGTTTTTGAATATTTGTAAAAATCGCTAATAAATAAAGTAGATAAAATAGACCAACAAGCATAGGAATTGATAAATCAAAAGGTATCTTATTTCCAGTAGAATTAACACCAAAAATCACAGAACAACACATTACAGGCTCTTTTGTAGAGATATTCGATAAATATAAAATATCAAGGGTAGTTTCGATTAAAATAAGAGCAAAAATAAAAATATAAAAAGCAAATTTCTTTTTTGTATATGGATATGTTTTTTCTTTTAAATCTAAGCTATTTATAATCAGCCAAATTCCTATGCAAAATAAAATTAGTAGTTTTAACGCAAGTAATATTTCTCCATAACTATTTGCTTTTATAACTCCTGCGGCACACATAGCTCCTGGAATTATGTGTGATAAATTATCTATACTATATGTGAAATAGGGCATTAAAAATATTTTTACTATAAGAGCAAAGAAGATTATAAGTATTACTAAATATGAAGTTTTTTCAAGTTTGTATTGAGTTGATGTAGTTTTTTCATAGTTCCAATTTTTTATTATAAAAATCGAAAAATAGAAAGCTATAAAAAGTAAAATAAATAGAATAATCTGAGTAAATAAATAGATAATTATTTCATTTGATAGAAGAATTTCACTCACAAATAGTTCCATTTTTTATATGTATTATTTTATCTACAAAATCAAGATTATCAAATATTGGGTCATGGGTTGCAACAACTATTGTTTTATTTAGACTTTTTAATAATTTTAAACTCTCAATAAAAATAAGAGAATTATCATAATCCAAATTTGCAGTTGGTTCATCACAAAGAATAATCTCGGGATTATTTACAATAGCCCGTGCAATCGCACATCTTTGTTTTTCTCCACCTGAAAGATTATAAACTAACTCATCTTTTTTATGTTGAATATTTGCTAATTCTAAGGCTTTTAAAACCATTTCATCTATTTGTTTTTGATTAAATCCAAGAGGAATTAAAGCTATTGAAACATTATCTTTCACACTTAAAGTATCAAATAAATTATATGATTGAAAAATAAAACCTAACTTTTTTGCCCTAAAATTTGAGGCGTGTAAATCAGGAAGTTTTGCAATATTTTCATTTTGTACAATTATACTTCCACTTGTTGGTTTTAATAAAGTTCCAATAATTGATAAAAGCGTAGATTTTCCACTTCCACTAATTCCTTTTAAAATAACACAAGATGAATTTTTGATTTCTAAATTGATATTTTTTAAAGCATGAAATTCTCTTTTTGTATTTTCATTAAAGATTTTATTTAGATTTTCTATTTTTATCATTTCATACTCTCATTTGCATCAATTACTGCTATTTTCCAAACGGGAATTAAAACAGCACTTAAAAAAGGAATTATAAAAAATAAAAACAGAGTTATCAAAGTTGTAAACTCAATATTAGCATTTAAAATAAAATCATTTTGAACATTTGAAAAACCAATAAAAATATTTTTTAAAATAGGCGCATTTAAAATAAATACAAAAATATAAGCAATAATAACTCCAATAATAAAAGCCATAAATCCAACTATAAAATTTTCAATAATTTTTAGTTTGATAATATCTTTTATACTCCAACCAACAGCTTTTAAAATACCAATCTCTTTTTTGTCACTTGAACTAATCATCGAATATCTTTGGTATAAAATCAAAATAAATGTAAAAATCACAACTATAAATAGAACTAAAAAAATTCCACCTTTGTAGTTGAACATATTTTCATACTCTTTTTTTAGATTCTCTTTTTGCAGAATTCTAATATTTGAGTGTTTTAAAATCAGTTGTTCTTTTATATTTTGCTTTTCCAAATCATTTGGAACATTTAAAACTATATCAGTTGAATTTTCTTTATCTATATTTAAAATCTTTTTTGCAAGATTTATATCCATAATTATCAAATCATTTGCAACTAAATTTGCTTCTTTTGGTAAATCTTTGAATATTTTTATATTTATCGTATTTTTATCAAGAAGTTTAAAATCATAAGAATCAAAATAGTGATATTTATCAAATATTTTTTTAATTCCATTTCCAATAATCATAGAATCATTTTGTAAAAAATTAGAGATATTTAGAGTTTTAAGTAAATCATTTATATTTTTATTTGTATTTTCTTCAAATAAATCAACACCAACAATAGTAAAATAGACATTTTCAGGCATAAAATAATATTGTCCATAAACCCTTTGTTGAAGGTTATTTAGACCATTTATAGATGAAAAATCTTCAATCCAAGATATTGGAGTATCAAAAACTTTTCCATTGTTTGTCTTTTGAATTACAAAATCACTTTGATTATTTAAGGTGAAAAAAATTTCTTTTTTCAGATTATTTGAAATAAAAAGAACACTTGAAATTAAAAAAACAATCAAAATTGAGATAATAAAAATAGCAATATGTTTTGATTTATGTTTTGATAAAAGTAAAAATAAAAAGTTAAAGAAAACGCTATTTTTCATAGATAAAATCTTGATTTGTTAATTGAATATTCATAGGAAATATTATATTTGAGAAATCTTTATACTCTTTAAATCTAGCTTCATAAATATTATTTGAAAAAGCCAAATTTGGAAGTTTTGTAATAGAGCTTATTTTTGTAGAGTAATTTATTTGATTAAATTTAGAATGAAAAAAAATAAAAAAAATAAATAATGAAATAAAAAGAGAGATGGTAATAATAAACTTTTTTGTTAAAGTGCTGATTTTAAGCTCCATATAAAATTTAAGTATTTTATCTTTATCTTAGTTAATTATTTGTTAAATGAAAAAACTATATAATAGATGAATTTTAAGGAGAAAATATGCCAAACAGACAGCAAATTGATGAGTTAAAAGTAATTTTACTTGAGAGAAAAGAAAATATTTTATCAAATATTAATAATAGTAGAGCAAATATTGACCAATTAAAAGAGCAAGAAATTAATGATGAATTAGATTATGCTGAATTAGTAAGTGATTCATTTACTGAAGGTATGATAGCAAATCATCAACTTGATGAATTAAAACAAATTGAAGAATCTCTTAAAAAAATTGATGCGGGAACTTATGGAATTTGTGATATGTGTGGAGTAGTTATTCCATTAGGAAGATTAAAAGCAAAACCATTTGCAAGATTTTGCACAGAGTGTAGAACAGTTTATGAAAATGAACTTGTAAAAAGAGCTAAACATTGATAAAAAGATTTTATCCAAAGAACGATAAAACTTTAAATTTCAAATTTGTTCAAAATGAAGAGGATTTTATAGTTGAAGAACAACCTATAAAGTTTTCTGGAGCAGGTAGCTTTTTGGTTTTAAAAATCAAAAAGAGTAACTGTGATACTTGGGAGTTAATCGACAGATTAGCAAAATTTTTAAATGTATTTTCAAATGAGATTGGTTATGCTGGTCTTAAAGATAAACGAGCTACTACAACTCAATATATAACTATCCCAAAAAAATATTCAAAAGAGATAAAACTTTTTAAAAATAAAAAGATAGAAATTTTAGATACTTATTTGCATAATGAGAAATTTAATATTGGTGATTTGCAAGGGAATAGATTTAAGATAAATCTTTATGATGTTGAAGTAACTGATATAAATCATATTCAAAAAATCATAAAACTTATAGTTAAAGAAGGAATGCCAAACTATTTTGGTTATCAAAGATTTGGTAAAGAGGTAGTTGATAATCTTGAAAAAGCTAAAGATGTAGTATATGGTGAAGAGATAGTTAAAGATAAAAAACTTTCCAAAATGCTTATTGCTGCATATCAAAGTAGTTTTTTTAATGCTTGGCTAGTTGAAAGATTAAAACTTTCAACTGATGAGTTTAAACTTCTTGATGGAGATATTTTTTTAGATTTACAAAAAGATAAATTATTTACTCCAAAAGCTATAACGGCAAATATACTAAATGATTTTCATAATTTCAAAATAACACCAACAGGATTATTACCTGGTAGAAAAGTATTTAAAGCTGTTGGAGAGGCTTCTAAAATAGAACAAAAATATGATGATTTATATATACAAGAAAAAGGTTATAGAAGAGAAGCTATAGTTTTTCCTAAAGATATAACTTGTAAATATGATGCAGCTAAAAAAATGTGTAGTTTGGATTTTATTCTTCCAAAAGGTTCTTATGCAACAGTACTGGTAGAATATTTAGCTAATAGAAATTTTTCTTAGGTTTATATATTTCTTCATATAAAAAAAGGGGTATTTGATAATCAAATACCCCTTTTTTTATTTGTAACTCTTCTATTAAGGAAGAGTTATATATTTTGAGTCATAATAAATTTTATTTCCAATAGCAATCATTCTTTCTTCATTGTCAAAACTAAATTTGTAAATTTTGTCATCTGTAAAATTTTGATTTAAATTTATTAAGAAACCTTGTGATTCAACAGCGTACAATGAATCAGAAAATGCTAAAGCATGGATTTTTGCATATTTATATTTTTTCTTTGCAACTTCATTTAGATTTGGAGATAATTTTATAATTTGACCATCTATTGTTGCCAGATAAACATCATCTTTTTTTACAATAATATCTCTAACTTCATAACTTTTTGAAATTACTTCTTTTGGAGATACAGAAACAACTTTATTTGGACTTGCTACAATCAGTGTTTGAGAATTCTCTATTACATTTAGTGAGATGATATTGTTAAACTCATTATCTGGATCAACAGAAATAGTTTTAACTGATTCATTAGTCAATGTTGAAACAATAATTACTTTACCATTTAATGTAGGGAAAAGAACTAAATTACCCATAAAGTGTGGATTAGTAATCCTTGTGTCATTTGCTAAAGATGATTGTAAATACTCTTTATATAATGTTTTATTTGTGATAGTATCAATTAATTCAATAGTGTTATTTGAATAAACTAATGCTAATTTATTATCTTTTAAAGAGGCTGCAACAACTACATCTCTTACAACTCGTTCATCATTACCAATTAAAATTTTATTAATATAATTTGTAGCAATGATTTTTCCATTTGCAGTTGTATTTATAAATTCAAAACCTTCAGGTAAAGTAAATGATGATATACCATTATCTGTGATGATTTTATTATTTTCAAGTGTTGCACCAATTTTATTCATTGATAAAATTGATGAAGACATAGACTCTTTATTTAATTCTATATTGCTACTTACATCTTCTGGTTCAAAATATTTTTTGCTTGAACAAGCTGTAAATAAAAATAGTGCTGATAATGAAATTAAAATATATTTCATGGTTTTTCCTTATTTTGTAAGTAGATAGTGATTCAATAATTTAGCTAATTCAAATGCTTTTGAAGTTTTAGGAATTAATGCTAAAGTAGTTTTCGCTTCTGTAAATTTTCCTTCATTTGCTAAAAAAAGAGCTTTATTGAATACTGCAAAATCTTTTAGTAAAAAATCGCTTTGCATAGATACATTATCTAATTCAGTAATGCTTTTATTTGCCAAAGCAGTTTCATATTTTGATAATTCTTTCAATAAAGGAACATTTGTTTCTATAATTTTAGCCTCTTTTTTTGCTTGTAAATAAAGTGCAATTTCATATAAATCTTTATTTTTTGCTTTTAAATCAGCCAATGCTTTTGCGTCATTGTTATTTTCTAAAACTTTATTAAAAGCAAGATTTGCTTCAAATTTATTTGATTCATCAACCTTAGTTTTAATAAAAACCGCAATAAAACCTACAATAATAATTATTATAAATGATAAGATTAATGTTTTATATTTTTTAAAAAATCTCTCACTTCTTACAAAATTTTCTAAAAATTTTTCTTCACTGCTTAGCTCAGTTTTAACATAATCAACATTTTCTTTTATACTCATATTTACAACCTTTTTTAAAAGTAGTCAATATGATACAAAATTTTTGATAAAATCTTACTTTTATCTTACTTTTTGTATAATATTTATCTATAAATTTATAAGGTTACTAAAAATATGAAGAGATTATTATTAGCTTCTGCATTTTCATTGGTTATATCACAAATTCTTTTAGCAAAAGAGGAAGTTGTCCCTGAACAAACTAGATTTGAATCTTTATCAAAATTAACAAAAGTAATTGGTACTGTTGAGAAGTATTATGTTGATGATATTAAACTACAAGAAATAGTTGATAAAACATTAAAAGGCTTAATGCAAGAGTTAGATGCACATTCCTCATACTTGGATAAAAAAGCATCAAGAGAGATGGCTATTCAAACTCAAGGTGAATTTGGTGGATTAGGAATAACAGTTGGTATGAGAGATGGTGCTTTAACTGTAATTTCTCCTATTGATGATACACCTGCATTTAAAGCTGGTGTTAAAGCTTCAGATATTATTTTAAAAATTGATAATAAATCAACAATAAATATGACACTAGATGAAGCTGTTTCTTTGATGAGAGGAAACCCTCAAACTGATATTGCGATAACAGTTGTAAGAAAAGGTGAATTAAAACCTTTAGAGATAAAGATGAAGAGAGATATTATTAAAATTCAATCAGTTTTTGTAAAAACTATTGAAAAAGAAAACTTATTATATTTAAGAGTCTCAAGTTTTGATACAAAAGTTACGGAAGATTTAGAAAAAATAATAGCTGCAAATAAAAATGTGAAAGGATTTATCTTGGATTTAAGGAATAATCCAGGTGGCTTACTTACTCAAGCAATAGGTCTAGTTAATTTATTTGTTGACAAAGGAGTGATTGTTTCTCAAAAAGGAAGAAATCCTGAAGATGAAGAGAAATTTGAAGCAGTTGCTTCGAAAATGAAAACAAAACTACCATTAGTTGTTCTTGTAAATGAAGGTTCAGCATCAGCTTCTGAAATTGTAAGTGGTTCTTTACAAGATCATAAAAGAGCAGTAATTGTTGGAGAAAAAACATTTGGAAAAGGTTCTGTTCAAGCTGTATTACCTATTGATAATGATAAAGTAGAGAATATAAAACTAACAATCGCAAAATATTATTTACCAAGTGGAAGAACTATTCAAGCTACAGGTGTAACACCAGATATTATTGTTACTTCTGGAAAAGTAACTCAAACAGAAGAAGATAAATTCAAAATAAAAGAAGCTGATTTAAAAAAACATCTTGAAAGTGAATTAGAAAAAACAAAAGATATAAAAAAAGAAGAAAAAGCAATAGCTGATGAAAATAAAAAAACAATTACAGCAGAGGATATATTAGCTGATAATCAGTTAAGTACTTCTATTGCTATTTTAAAAAGTTTAATAATAATGAATAAATAAGGAAGACTAAATGAAAATAAGTGAAATTACAAAACTTGGTCTTTGGCCAGAATCAAAGAAAACAACAACACAAAAAGGTATTTCTGAATTAGAAGAGTTAGGTTATAACTTATTCTATATTGGTAAAAATGCAGATTTGTACACTTGTCCAGGAGATGAACCTAAAATTTTACTTGTAAGAAGTGATAGATGTTCAGTATTTGATATTCCATTAAATTTGGAAATAATTGGTAAAGGAGTTTCTCAAACTGCAATTTCTAATAATGGGGCTCAATTTGCTAAAGATTTAGGGATTAAAACAGCAATATTAGATGAAAAAGTAGAACAAACATTGAGTGTAGCTCCAAGATGTCAAATGATGGAATTATGTAAGGCATTAGAAGCTGAAATTGATGGTGAACTAGTACAATTCGAACTTATTTTTAGAAACTATTTAACTGGTTCACTTTTTGAAGCAACAAAAAATGGTAATGATCCATATGGTTTAAATTTATCATCAGATTTAAAAGAGTGGTCAAAATTTGAAACGCCATTATTTACTCCAACTACAAAAGGTGTAAAAGATATACCTCTTAACTCTCAAAAAGTAAGAGAAACTTTTCCTCAGATTATTTCAAGTTTAGAAAACTTATTTAAAGAATTTACAAAATTTGCTGAAGAAAATGGAATAGTAGTTGTTGATACAAAACTTGAAGTATTTGTAAATGCAAAAGGTGAGTGGATTTTAGGTGATGAAATTTTAACTCCTGAGAGTTCAAGATTTATCTCTAAAGAAGATTTTGATGCACAAAA